>Ga0310695_10010577_pt1 | contig 13443 bp, 20 predicted proteins | sample RumenRJG_04DNA_FD_203882 | JGI IMG/M metagenome (GOLD analysis project Ga0310695, IMG submission 203882) | Bovine rumen microbial communities from Lethbridge, Alberta, Canada - RJG_04 (v2) (version 2) | ecosystem: Host-associated > Mammals > Digestive system > Stomach > Rumen | place: Canada...
TAATAAAGATGCAAAGGATATTGTATATATACAATATTCATATGTTGAAAATGAACGTAGTTGTGGTGACGAATGGTGTTTGTTTGGAAATAATGGTCAAATTGTTTATCATAATGAAGATATTGATGAGGTTGTTTGTTGGGTTATGAGAAATTTTGACCAATACAGAAAACAACTTGTAAACCCAAAGCAACATAAGATAATTCAAAATAGCAATGCAAATTCAACATATTCAAGAATGTTGCAACAAAAAGGAAATAATAATTCAATAAATAATCAAAACATAAATGAAAACAATTTCACAAATCATAAAAGAAGAAATAAGCAAATACCTCAATGAAGATGAGGTTGGTGGTGCAACAACAACAAATGGCATGACACCCGACCATAATGCTGGTGGTTATGTAACACCTTTCGGTGCAGACAAGGCAACTGCTGACAGAAGTCCAGGTTTTTCAATGAAAAGATTAGGAAAAAAAAAGACCAAATAAATAACACTTGGGATGAGGTAAATCAATCAAATGGCGTTTTACACAGACCAATACATTATAACATTGACGGAAATGGATTCAAATAACCCATATTATGCAATTGACGAAAAGGAGATTGTAAATGAATTAAAAAAACTAGATAACAAGGTTAGGGAAGAACTTTCAAAACCAAATGTTGACAAGAAAAAGTTGTATGAACTTAGATTTCAGCAATTGATGAAAGGGATTTACTTGACACAAAATCCGTTGGATTTATGAGCAGACAAAAGATAAAGGATTACGAAAAGAAAGGTAACGAATCGAGTAGTGACTACAAAGGTTATCATTCACCAAATCTAGGAGACAATTATGATGACATTACCCAAAAGGTAAAGGATATGATTTCTGATTGTGGTGGCGTTTTAGACCCACGTACAGAAACTTATGGTGGAAATAGAGCGACATTCATGAACAAGGAAAAAAGGAATGATTTCAATAAACAATTTGAAAAATATAATCAAGAAAAAAAGAAACAATCAAAACAAGACAATAAGAAAGATGATGATTTTGGTAAAGCCAAAACACAAAAGGAATTGGATAAACAGAACAATTTGAAAGAAAATAGGATAAACAGAATCGTATTATCTGAAATTAAAAGATATTTAAAATTGTTATAATAAAAAAAAATAAATAAAAATATGGCTATTAGAACTTATAAAGTAGGCGATTTGCGAAGAATTGTCAAGGAAAGTGCTGCAAACCCAAAGCAAGAATTTGAACCAGTAATGGGTAAGAATGTGGAAAAGGACAACAAGAAAAACAACGAAAAGGCTTACAGCGATATGGAAAAGGCAACATCAAAGTATGATGGTGGAATGACAAAGGAAAATGGTTTCAAACTACCCGATGATGACAACAGAGGTATGGAAAGTTTGAGAATTGAAAATCCAAGCAAACCATACAGTGATAGGGTAAAGGCTCAACTCAAAGGTTTCCCATCCAAGGCTGCTGAAGAAATCCATAAGAACGAAAAACTTGGAAATGCACAATACGGTGATGATGACACAGTAGAGGAATTCAAGAAAAAGGGTGAAAAATTTGCAAAGAACAGACAACGCGCAAGTACACTTGGCATTGCTGGTATTGCGGGTTTGAACAAAGATGAAATTGCTGACCAATACAACAGTCTTTTCAAGGAACACAAGATTAAGAAACTGACATTCAAGAATACGGTTTTTCTTTCAGAAAACCATATGTTGTCAAGAATACCAGATTTATATATGGTAGAAGGCAACAGATTCATCATGCGCGACAAGAATGCAAATGAATATCTTGTTGAATGGCACGATGAAAAACCAAATGTAAAGAGATTCTTTACAAAGGAAAACATTCTTGAGGAACAGAACAAGATGAAGCACTTGTCAAATTACAATAGTGGAGAAAAATTTGGTTTGTCAACACCAAATAGTAGAATCAATGAAAATACGGAAATAAACAACATGTTAGACAAGGTTCGAAAGTTGATGAAATAATGAAAATAAAATTGTTTAAATAAAGAAATGGAAAAGATAGTAGGACTAATCAGAGACATTGTTGCGTTATTCAAAATATATGGAATAGATTCTGTCTATTGGCTAATAGTTGTGTTTTATGCAGTTGGGATTGCATTCCCTCAGTATTCACACGATATGATTAATGCTAGCAATATCATTGTATTAGGCATTATATGGATTGGTGTAAAGTTAATGAACGGAACATCCAAGGAAACCCATAATCTACAGAACAAGAAAAGATTGAATTCAAGTGTTGAAATAAGGCATAATTTAAGACAGTTGTTGGATGAAACACACGCTGACAGAGCGTATATTATGGAATACCATAACGGCAAGGAAAATCCAACATTTTTACCTTTCATATATCTTGATATGACCTTTGAGGAAACGGTGAACAAGAATATGAATTTCATTCATAACGAATATCAGAATATGAACGTATCTTTGTTCAATTTGCCAATGTACATTGCAGAACGATATGTGTTTACTGGACCCGTTTCAGAACTTTTGGAAATTGACCAAAAAGTGGGTAGAAGATATGAAGACCACGGAACACAATATTGCTCAATAATATTATTAAAGAGTGAAGGTATAATGATTGGTATGATGGGCATATCTTACAGAGAAATGCCATCTATATCAAAAGAGGAAATCCAAGCAAAGATGGCAATATATGCACAAGATATATCAAACTACTTGGATTTGGCAAAATGCAATGTAAAGAAAGAAGAAGAATAATTAAATGCAATTAGTTATGAAAATAAGTAAAACGCACATAATAATTTTTGTCATGTCATTGGTAATAGCAGCACTTTGCTTGCTATTACACAATGCATATGGCGAAAAGGAAAGGATATACGAAGAAGGTTACAAGGATGGAACATATGTTGTTGTAAAGGCTGATGAAACCATAAAGCAACTCAAAAAGGAAAACAAGGAACTTTATGATTCAATAAAGACATACAAGGACAACGTTAAATTCGTTACACAATTCAAGTATAAAAAGGTTTATGTAACTGATACAGTGTATGTTTCGAAAGACAATACTGATAAGGTTGAAACATTCACATACACTAACAAGAATCAGAATGATTCGTTGAACTACAATTTGTCAATTGGCAGCATAACAGAGCCAAGTTGGTACAAGTTGGATATTTCAGTTGGTGACAAGTTTACAATAATAAACAAGAAAACCAATGACAACAACAATCAGACAATCATATCAAGCGGAAACGGAGGCTTGATAGAAGATGTGACCGCTTTCAACAAGAAAGAAAAGAAAAGTATTTGGAATAATTTTTCAACTGGACCAACAATTGGTGTTGGCTATGGTACAATAGGGCATAGTTTCGACATATATGTTGGGGTTGGAGTAACATATAAGGTTTGGTAAAATAAAAAAAAACAATATAGAATATGAAGAAAGTAATTAGATTGACAGAAAGTGATTTACATAGAATCGTTAAGAATTCCGTGAAAAGAATTTTGAAAGAAGAAAATGATTTTTCTGATAAAGAAGAATATGATTTTTATGATTTTGTAAATTTATTGGATGAAAACGGTTGGGGTTATCATAATTATCAAGATGTAATTAGTAAAGATGGTAGAGAAGGTACTAGATTTACATTATCAACAAATGGAAAACATACAGATTTTGAAACATTGAAAAATAAAATTTTAAGTTTTTTCCCAGATGCTGTATTTGGTAACGCACAGCATAGATATGCTCCAGAAATTAAATATGCAACTGTAATTATTTTTGATATTTAATAAATAACAATAAAAAAAACAATAAGTCTATTGATTTATTGTTTTTTTTTATTATATTTTATTTACAAATAAAATATAATATGATGATAGAATTTATTTTAGGATTAAAGGTATTTTTGTTTGTCTTTTGTTTATTGAACATTATAAAGAATCTTTACAATTTTGTAAAGGTGATAAGGACAAAGGAAGGAAAGGTTGTTTCTTCAACATCAAGTGAGATATTTTTCGGTGCATCACTATCTTATGTAATAACAATGTTAATAATTGGTTTTTAATATATGTCGCTTAAAGAAAGAATAAATGGTATTTCACAATATTTCAGAGGCATTGAATATCAAGGTGGGTTGCTGATTGTCAAGGTACAGTTGCCAAACAAGATAACACCATATGGTTCAAAGGATGAAATAATCAAGGTAACACAATCAGAAGATGATGGGTTGTGGTATTATTATGCTGATGCGGATTTGGTTGACGAGGATGCTATTTTCACACTTATTGAGGAAACAGTAAAGGTATATGAGGAAGCAAAGGCAAAGGTTGTGCTTATGAAGCAAAAGATTGAAGAATTGAGAGATTTGTTTGCAAACAATTCATTGGAGAAATTAAATTCGCTGTATTTCGATTTTCATGGGGTTTCTTGCCAATCTGAGCCAAAACCAAGGAGAAAGTACACACGAAGAAATAAAGTGCAACAGAACGAAAATAAAAGCGATTCTGAGGAAATTGTGAATAATAATGAAGAAAATGTAAATTCGTAATGGATATGGATATTTTTGTATATGGAATTATTTTTTATGCTTTGAGTTATTGTGTGGTTTATGCTGCTGGACCATTTAATATGTTTACAAGATATAGAAAGTTTGCAAAGAAATGGTTTCCGTCAAATTTGGCTGATTCTGTTGATTGCATGTTCTGCACACCATTTCAATTGGGCTTGTTGTTCAGTTTGATTAACATATTCTTATTGGATTACAGTTTCACAACACCATCAATCTTGTGTGAATTCAATGACAACTATTGGTATTTGAACATATTGTTTGATGGTGCGTTTACTGCTGGTCTTGTATATCTAATTGATACTGTACAAACTTTCATTGAAAATAAGACTAATGAAAATGAAGATTATTTGGAGTAATGGCACTTGATAATATTGGCGTTAACAGAGAATTAAGGGAGTTGGAGAATGAAAGAAAACTTCATAGAATAGTCCTTAAAAGTGAGCAAGAGAAGATTGCAAATATGCTCAAGGGGGATATGGGCAAGGATATGAAAGAGGTGATAAGCGGAAAGAAAAAGGTTAAGATGCCATTTTTTCAAATGCTTAAATATAAAATAAATTATTGGTTGGATAAGTTGTTTAGTGTATTATGAATAGTTATGACATTGCAGAAATAGGTTTATATATTTCCAATTGGCTTCATAGGTTTCATTTGTCAAAGGAATCAGAATTGGTTGTGCCGTTAAAGGAAGATGTTTTCAGAAAGGTAGATGAAGACCTTTATTACAGACAAAATCCAGAAGGTACAGATTTTGTTCCGTCAGAAGATGAAATTGTAATCAATTTTGAAAACTGTTCAATTAAATTCGTAAAGGAATGACACAAAGGAAATATCAAATAATATTGTTGAAAAACAACGAGAACATAAAACTGTTTGGCAGTTTCACGAACAAGAACAAGGTTTTCAGCAGATTCAATGAGATTATGGAAGATTCAAACAAGGTTGTTTTTCCAACTGAATTTGAAAATTACAAGAAAATATTCAAGATAACCCATCATCTTGCAATCATCAAGAGAAAGGATGAAAATGACATTACCAATCCCAAATTAAAGAATGAATATGGGGAATATGTCGAGCATGTAACAGATAGTGATGAATGGGTGATGCTGAGAAAAGAGCCGTTTTATTTTGAAGAAACATTCTTTGTTTATGGTGAGAATCCAAGGCATGGAAGAAAAACGTTTTCACAAATATATGAGAATTTTGTGAATAAATACAAGGATAACAAATATGAATTCTTGAACATATGGATTTACAAGAACAAGGTTTGCTTTGAATCAGCCAGTCATATGGATATGGTTATATGCAAGTTAAAGGATGATGCTATAAGAATGGTCACGAAGATTGAGGAATGGGTAAAAAGGGACAAGAACAAGTATGTTATGTTCAGTGGTGACTATTCAGGACAAAAGAAATATGCTTCTATTGCAATTGAAAAGATACAGAAACTGACAAATTGGAACAGAAGGAAAGTTACAAGATATTGTACAAGACCATAAAAAAAGAGGACTATATATTTGTTGGAACTAAAGTATTTTTATATAAATAACATTTTTTAACTACAAACATTTGGTTATCTCAATTATTTTGTGTACATTTGCATAAGAATAAATACTTATAAAAAAATACAAATATGGAAAATATTGACAATATAATACGCGAATCAATAGATAATATCATAAATGAAGGGATAGACTTTGACCCTATGACTAGAACTGTTGCATATAATCCAAATCATGAAGACAATGTGGACACTTCATTAGAAAACAATCCAACAGTAGATAACCACATAGTTGATGGTGTAAATGTGTGGTCTATATTCAAACGAAAAAAAGGAAATACATTGGACGGAAATCCATTAGTATATGCTCTAAAAAACGAGGGTGGGTGGCATTTTAGAAGTCAAGAAGATGCAAAATCTATAGAAAAACAATTTCATCTTATTGCCGAAAAATTTGCATCAATTTACCCAATTGGTTTAACTATTATTATTCCAAGCGGAAATGAATTGAATACCCACATTGCAGAAGTTGTCATGTCAAAAAGCAAAAACGCAGAACTTATCAATGGAGTAATTTGTAAGATGACAACAGAAGAAGTTAACGATATTGTTATGGAAGACGAGTCGAAATTTAGAGAATATTATGGCAAAAATTTTAATACCGCATATTATAAACTCCTTAAATATTTTGATGAAATGAATAACGAACGGAAAGGCACTTTTTCAAGACATTTAATTAAAGACCCAGATATGAGAAATGTGCTTGATATGACATTGAAAGTAAGCGAAGATAGATTTGCTGAATTTGCCAACAAGATTAATGGTCAGCATGTTTTGTTGATTGATGACACAATCAGTAGAGGACAAACCATAAAAAACGCATGTGATATTTTGATGGAATCTTATGCACCAAAGTCAATAACGGTTTTAACTCTATTATCTAAATTGAATTGAAATGACTATAATTATGTAATACTCATAAAAAAAAGAGATAATCTTTAATGATTATCTCTTTTTTTATACTCATAGATATTTGAAACTACTTTAAGATGCTTGATTGATGGGATGATGTTTTCAATAAAAGAACCGTTTTTAAGTTGGACAACAATACCGATGTTCTTTTTGAGATTTATATCATTTATTGTTGCATCTTTATTGAGAAGAATATCTCCCTCATATATTTGATTACCGCAACAGTCATATAATCCAGTAAATTGTCCAACAGTTTCTTTAATTACCTTGTTGTCAATGTAAAGTCCACCACAATCAAGAGGATAGACATAACAATTTCCATTTATGTCATGCACCAAATCGCCAAATAACCATTGGTTTGTTTTAATACAAACACCTCTGAAACTATATTTAATGTTAACTTTTTTCATATTTTTCCTTTTTTTATATTGCAAAGATAACACATTTTTTATATATAACCAAATAAAAAGTGTTAAAAAAACATAAAAAAAATTTGGTTTTCATATATTTTTTTTATATATTTGCGATATAGAAACATTTAATTTTATATAAAAGTATGGCAAAGATTTTTGATACATCAGAAGAAATTGTTGAAATGGTAAATGAGATTTTTGATAACATTGGATTATCAAATTATGGTTTAGGGTTGAAAGTTCTTTCACTTACAAAGGCAAGGGACATTGTTAAGGTTTCAAGGGCAAGTGCAACAACAAATTATCTTACAAAGAACAAGGTTGATTTGACATTGTTCATTTATGAGGAAGCATTTGACAGATTAACAGATGTCGGAAAGAGAATGCTTATTGAAATGGCATTGTCAAACATATCATATGACATTGAAAAGGATAAGTTGAATGTGGAAACTAATCCATTCATTCAAGTGTTTCAAATGCACAAGAAATACGGCATTGATTTTCTAAACAATCTTGAATTGTCTTATATAATCATTCAGCAGATTGACGAAGAAAAGAAGGCTCAGAAAGAGGCTGAAAAGGAAGCAAAGAAAAATAATTAAGACACATATAAAAAAATTGGTATGGGATTAACATCTGTTGAATAAAAAATATTTATTTATACCAAAAAAATATTCAAAAATAAGAAAACTTTTTAAAATCATGTGTTTGGGAAGATATTAAAAAAAAGATTAATGAATTAACCAACAAATATTGGTTGTTTATAAATATTGACTAATACAAATTATGATTATACAGAGTAAGTACACAAAGATATTCCATTCAAATTTGTTAACTCGTCAGAAATATGATGAGTTATATGACTTTGCTGTGCTTATTCAAAACCATAAGAATGCCGTATCACAATACGTCAATGATAACCTTCTTGTTTTCTTGGAATATAACAAATTCCAATTCCTTAAAGAAATGAGAGAGCGTTTCAAAGATGGCATACCAAGTTCATTTGATGCACAACTCTATACACAAGTGTTCACTTGTTATCAGAATAAATTCGATGCAATACAACGTAAACTTGTGTTTGAGGTTGTTACTTTTAAAGGTTTTGAATTCTATAAGCGTGATACTAAGAAACATAAGAAAGGTGAATTAAAGAAAGTGGTTTGTGATAAAAAGAAAACACAACTTACAATTACCTTGACTTATCTTGCAAGATATGGTAATGGAAATATAACAGACTACATAAGTAGCAACATAAGTAAATGTGACGAAAAAAAGCGTGAATTCTATAACAACATACTAAGATGCTGCAATAAATTTGGTTTTGAACGTCTATATAGACTTGCTTTATCAAAAAGAAAACGCATTATTAAACATTATTCAGAATATCCTATTGAATTCAAGTCATTAACGTTCAGTGGAAGAAGTAGAAAGGTAAAGATAATTGATTATAATAGTAAGTTTGGTTCAAAGATTAATTCATTCGTAAGCCTTAGTGGAATTGGTAGGAAGTCATTTGATATACCAGTTATATTCAATAAATGGTGGCATGGAAATATGAAGGATTACAGAAAGAATAATCCAGATTATGAATATACAATTACATTCAATGAGAAGGAACATCAAGTAAACATACACTTATGTAAGGATGGAGAAAGATATATTCCGCAAGCCAATGGTTATACAGTAGGTATTGACGTTAATTGCAAACATAACTTATTCACACTATCAGATGAAACCACTTACGATTATGATAGAAAACTCGTTAATGATTTCTGTAAATTATCTCTTGAAATAGATAAACTTAAAGAAAAGAATAAGGAATACAAAGTCGGTAAACGTAAACAGCAGAAACTTGATACATTAAAGTCTAAGATGATTAAGTCTGAACAGCAACTTATTGCCGATATGTGCAAGACATTACATTTGCAAGGTGTTGGGCATATTGTGATGGAGGATTTGAACAATGGATTTGGTAAGTGCTATGTTAAAGATAAGGATAATGAAGATATAAACTATAACAGAAAGGTTAAATTCCTTGGTTTGAGTAGTCTTAAACAAGAAGTTGAACATATTGCAAGAAAATATGATATTGCAGTATCAACAGTTCAAGCAAGTTATACATCAAAAATGTGTCCAGTTTGTGGATGTATTGAAGATGAGAACAGGCCGAATCAAGAAACATTTGAATGTATTGAATGTGGGCATAAGGATAATGCAGATTTTAATGCTGCAAAGAATATAAGAAACAGAGTGCTTGTAACCGTGTTACGAGAATCGCTCTTAAAACAACTTGATAATGGTGCTTTTGAGCCTAAGAAACTTAAACGTGAGAAGGTGAAGGAAGTATTGTTATCGTTTCGAAGGAACTTGCAAGAAACAGCAAGGAGTGAACATAATAAAATTAAAATAAATAGATTTGAGTATGATTAAAACTGTCGGAAATTTAAATCAAAATTGGCTTAACCTCTGTTTTGTAATTGACAAGAGTGGAAGCATGTATCCTTCAAGGGAAGATGTAATTGGTGGTTTCATCAAAACAATTGACGAACAAAAAGCAAAAAAAGATTTTAAGGTTACTGTTTCATTGTACACATTCAATGAAAACGTTACTGAGGAATACTTGGGTACAGACATCAATGATGTAAAGGATTTGGAATATAATCCAGATGGATTAACTGCAATGAATGATGGCATTGGTACGGCAATTGACAATGTTGGAAAATGGCTTTATGAAAAGGATGTTAATAATGAGGAAATGCCAGCAAAAACACTTGTTGTAGTTATGACCGATGGTATGGAAAATGCATCAAAGGAATATACTTTGAAACAAGTTAGGGAAAAGATTAAGGAACAAACGGAAAAGTATTCGTGGGAATTCATTTATCTAGGAACTGACATTACAACAACAAAGGCTGCTGATGAACTTGGTTTCAAGTTCAAGGCTTATGGTGACAGAGCAACATTTGCTGAAAACTATGGCATTGTTAATGCTGCTGCAAATACTTATTATAATTGTGCGTTGAACAATTTGAGTTTGGAAGAAAGTACAAATGCAATGTGTGATGTAATCAATGATGCGTCAGTGACAAAGACCCTTAATTTTGAAAAGAAGATTGGTCGCAAACTTTCAAATACGTAAAGAATGAAAGACATAGAATTATTAAACAAGATAAATAGTTTTGACAAGAGTTGGTGTTATCAATATCAGCGAAGATTAGATACACTTGAAGAAGATAAAGAAACATTGGGTTGGGATGACGAATTCATATCAAACATAAAACTAGATGATTTTGTGTTCAATGCGGTAACTACCAAAGATGAAAAGGAAGAATGTAAGGAATTTATTAAGAGATATGAATGGTTGGGTACAATTGGTCAGTTCCCAACCCATTGGTTTACAGCAAGATATAATGGTATTTTAGGCGGTGTTGTTATATTTGGGAAACCAAATTCACTTTCAAAATTGTTAGGTGAAGATACGAAAAACATAGAAAGTCTTATTAGCCGTGGTGCATCAGCGTCTTGGTGTCCAAAGAATCTTGCTAGTAAATTCATTGCTTGGTGTATGAGGTGGATGGTTGATAACACACAATATAGAATATTCACCGCATATAGTGACCCACAAGCAAAGGAAAGAGGTGTAATTTACAAGTCATTGAATTTCTTTTATTTGGGTCAAGGAAACGGTGGTTCTATAAGATGCGTACATCCATATGATAAAACAAAGTTAATATCAGACAGAACTTTTAGAGCAAGGTCTTTTTATAAAAGATATTGCAAAGATTTGGGTATTGAACCGCAACCGAATTGGTTTGATAGGTCAATTGTATTGTGGGAAAACATACCAGATGATATTGAAAAGCGGTTAAGGGATTATTCAAAGGAAATGTATGCGAAATCTGAAAAGATTATGTTCCCAAAAAAAAGAAAATGGGTGTATATATTGGGAAAGGATAAGGGTGAAACGAAATATTTGAGAAAAAAGTTTTTGGAAAGAAACAAAGTTTTTGAATATCCAAATGATTGATTTTAAAATAAAAATAATATGAGATAGAAATTTTATGGTGAATGACTGAAAACATTACTGAATTTTTAGGTAATAGAAAAAATGTAATAACAAATATTGACCCCGATGGTATCTTCAGTTATGCTTTACTAAAAAAATGTTTTAATTGTGATTTGGTTGGTTTTACAAACAGCAAGGAATATGTATATTTGTTTGAGGGAAAAGATTATGCCAAACAAAATGTTACATATGTTGATATGTTTGTTAAAAACAAGGATATTTTTTCAATTGACCAACATATAGTGTCTTATACGGAAAAAGACAATAAAGTGTTGCAAGAATACGGGACAAAATTGAATCCTAATGTTTGGAATGAAAGGTCTTTCACCAATTATAGGATTAAATACCCTTTTTCAACTTTTATTTATTTGGGTACATTATTGGATAAAGAGGGTTATGATATAGATATTGATTGGAACAAGAAAATTACTGATGACATAACACTTGGTCACATTCTATTAAGAATTGACGGTGTTTTGACAAATCTTGTGGATTATGGTGATAATTGCAACAGATGGTTGGAGTGGAGCAAGCAACAGTCAAATGGCGGCAAATTCATTGACAATTTAACAAGATTCTTGAAAGAAAGCATTTATGTCTTGGATATAAGGAAAAAGGCGAATGATGTTGAAAACTTTTTTAAGGATTGCTTTAAGGCAGAAACAAAGGATGGTGGTTTCAAATCCTTAACAAAAGACAATTTTTCTAATATATTTGATTTTTTCAGATTTTCTTTTGATTGCTTTAACATTAATGATAAAAGTGCATTGGATGGCATAAAGAATGTATCTGTTTACAAAGGTGAAAGGTATTTGAAAACACCTCCGACAGAGGGTATATTGGATGCTGATATTTTTTCTTATGCAATAGTTAACATGAAAGAAAATAATTTCAGTTTTACAAAAAATATCAGAAAGGACGGAGTTTTATTATTTTCCTAATATATTTATAATAAAAAAAAGAATATGATTAGTGAAAATTTAAAAAGTAAGGCACTTGCCTTTTTGAACGGTGTTATTTCTGATTCACACACAAGCGGTGTGAATGATGGTAAATCTATTGGTTATACTAGCGGATATACAAAGGGATATAATGCGGGTTTAGTTGAAGGTAAGACAATTGGCTATAATAGTGGCTATACAAAGGGTTATACTTCTGGTGAAACAGAAGGTAAAACCATTGGGTATAATAGCGGTAAAACTGAAGGATATAATAGCGGTTTTGCTGATGGAAAGATTAATGGATATAACAGTGGAAAAACCGAAGGCTATAACATAGGTTTGGCAGAAGGTAAAACAATTGGCTATAACAGTGGTTATACAAAAGGCTATCAAGATGGTCTTGACAAGCAACAAGAACAAGTTGACCCATTGACACCAGATGTACCAACACCCGAACCAATTGAACCCGATGTTCCAACTGGTTCAACAGAAGAATATAGCACTGAAAAGGCTAAGAGCAATTTGAAGGCTTTGTTGAACAATTCATCTTATGTGTTTGCTATTTTGGACAAATACGGAAATGCATATGCTACTGTTGAAGATTGGAAGAACCAAGGAAGCAAGGAAGTTTTGGGTATTGGCTATTGCACATCAACAAGATTTATGTGTATGGGCATAAAGAGAATTCCTTCATCAGTTTTTGGTGGAAATGGAATTAAATTCAATTCAAAGGTTTATACAACAAAGAAACAATGGCATAATACATCAACATCTGAAATTGCAGCATTTGATGATTATACTGGTGTTTCAAATACTGAAGGTATTATGGAAGGCTGCAATGATAGTTTGGCTGAGAAATGCTATAATGTGCAATTCAGCAATGGTAAACACGGATATATGCCAGCATGTGCAGAATTAAGGACATATTGCAAATATTTCTCTAAAGTAGATAAATTGTTGGAAGGTGTTGGCGGTGAT
>Ga0310695_10010578_pt1 | contig 13442 bp, 8 predicted proteins | sample RumenRJG_04DNA_FD_203882 | JGI IMG/M metagenome (GOLD analysis project Ga0310695, IMG submission 203882) | Bovine rumen microbial communities from Lethbridge, Alberta, Canada - RJG_04 (v2) (version 2) | ecosystem: Host-associated > Mammals > Digestive system > Stomach > Rumen | place: Canada...
CGGATTGAACTGCATTTCAATTTTTTCAGACCGCTTCAGCGGTCTTATTGTCGTGCCTGTTTTTTCTTCTGTGAAAATTTTGTAAAACTTTTATTTTACCTCTTGACTTTTATTTGCAGGTCTGTTTTTCCTGACATCTGCCTGTTGGACTGCGGATAACTTTCATTTTCTCACTCACTTTCTGCTGAATTTTTCAAACAGTTTTTGTTTGTCTGTATCTGAAATTTCCTGAATATTTCAAAATTTTGGCAACAAAAAAAGAACAGAATACCTAATTCTGTTCTCAAAAAAGTACCGAAAAACTGCTCACGCAGGTTCGACTTCAAAAAACGCAAAAAAACGCTTTATGATATCTTTTATACGATATTGAAATCCTACTCCCAAAAAGCGTTAAAAACCCCGTAAAAGCCGACTTCTCATAAAGACACGATAAAGTTAAGCAACAAACCGACTGAGAACAAAACAACATAGTTTTATGTGTACAGTAAAACTATGTTGTTTTAAATTATTTTCAGTTTCGAAACATAGGGAATTATCAGAATGTTTTGTCCTCATAATACTCAATATGCAGTATCACACCTTCAGATTATTGTCATAGAATGAGTTGGGGGTGTATTTATGTTAAGATGCAATCGAAAACCCAACGCCAAAGCAATTATCAAAGGCTCTGAAAAATATCCAGGTATCGTTGGAAAGGTATTGTTCTTTCAAGAAAAAGACACTGTGTTGGTTCATACCGAAATTATCGGACTACCACACAATGAAACAGGCTTTTTCGGGTTTCATATTCACGAGGGAACTGACTGTAAAGACACAGGCTTTCCAAACACTAAAGGACATTTAAATCCTGAAAATCTTCCTCATCCGTTGCATATGGGAGATTTGCCTCCGCTGTTATCCTGCAACGGAAATGCCTCTACAACGGTCAGGACCTGCCGTTTTCGTGTTAAAGAGATAATCGGCAGAACAGTGGTTATTCACTATGGAACAGACGATTTCCTCACACAGCCGTCAGGTGATTCCGGAGAGAAAATAGCCTGTGGCATAATAAGGACAGAATAAAATCTGATTTTTCACCTACAATATAAGTGTGAGGTGAAAAACATGGCAAAACAAGGAATGAAACGTTCCGAAAGAACGCATACAAAACCTAAAAATGAAATGACTTCTGTTCCTGAGATTCAGGGAAAGGCGAAACATGGTAAAATATCAGTCAATCCTATCATTGCAGGAACAACGGCACCGTCACAGAAAGTATATCATTCTACACCGTATCAACACGAAAGACCAATATCAACAGTTTACAAGGAAATTGATACCGACCTTGCACGGGATAATCTTGAAAACGATATTCCCGAAGCGGATTTGCCGAATTGATATTGATACAGAAATGATTGTAAGGTATCACCCAAAAAGACTGTCGCAAAATATTTTGTTTTTGCGACAGTCTTTTTATTTTATTTATTCATGATGTCCAACAGACGCTGATAGCTGTCAACTTTTTCATAGACAATATCTGCACCCGAAATTTGTGAAAATAATTTTTTGGCACAGTCAATTTTTGCTTTTTCGATGGGTTTAAGGCTGAGTGAATCCATTGACCCTTTTGTTTCGGCAATGAAATAAATGTGTCGGACTGTACCGTCATAAAAAGCCACTGCCCAGTCGGGTGAGTAATTGCCGACCGGTGTCGGTATAGCAAAACCTTTCGGGAGTTTCGCATAGACACAGACTTCTTCTGCGATATCCATATCTTCGGCAAACCGTCTTTCTACGCTTCTGCCGTCTTTGGCGTAACCGTCAGTGAATACATAATCCTGTACATTCTTTTTGGAACGGTAGGCTTTTGAAAAATCTGTATTTCTTTCGGCGGTGAAAATACTACTGTCATAAGTACCGTCTGTCTGATTGTAGGATATATGTTCCACAATCATCGTTGCTTTTTCTTCCTTGATGAACCGAATGGCTTTGGTGATAAATTCTTCGGGATTGTTTCGGAACATAGCAAATACATCGGGTCTTATGGACGACAGAATTTTTGCTACCGACCGTCTGGTGAGTTTTGTTCCTTGTGCGATTTTCCCTATCAGGTCATATGGTACACGACTTCCCGTTCCTCGTTCCAATGTGAATGTCTTACTTTTTTCAGCGGAAAATCCTGTACCGCTTTCCAGTTTTTCAGAATTCAGTGTCTGCACCAGTTGTCCTGATGTTACGGTATACTGTAATCTTGTCACGAACATTTTTTCATTGATATTTTCAACGGCTTTGCGGATAAGTTCCTCACTGTCGAACTCGACCGTATAGGCATATTTATGGTTGATACAGTTCCAGAGTGTCTGAAATTCCTTTTTGTAGAAATTGTCGTTGAGGTCATTCGTGGGAGCTTTTGTGTCATTGGCGTTGCTTATCATATTGTCAAGAGCGTGTTCGTCAAAGATACCTCTGATAAGGGTATGAACACCGTCTTCCATATCTGCACAGCTTATCGGCAGAGGGGCTAAAGTGCCGTTTCGGACATCTGAACGATATTGTTCGGTAATGTTATCTTCGTCATCAATGTAATCGTTTTTAATCAAATAGCGGTAAATATCCTTACCTTGTTTTTCGGATACGGCCATCTCTGTACCGCCGATGTGGAGTATCTTTCCGACAAAATAGTCTGTGGTGGCTTTTCTGGGGCGTTCATAAAGATCCTGACGGATACCGTCCTGTAAGGACTTGACAAAATCCCTGTATCCGTCTGAGGCAATAACGGTAAGTCGGTTGACTTGTTGCACAAGAGTGCCTAAAACCGCTTTGTCCATACGGTCGCCGTTCTGATTGACGCATAACCGCAGTCCTCTGCCGACTTCCTGACGCTTTTGTGTGGAGGAACTTCCGCCATGTTTCAGCGTACATATCTGAAAGACATTCGGATTGTCCCAACCCTCACGCAGTGCGGAATGGGAAAAAATAAACCGTACAGGATTTTCAAAGGAAAGTAATCTTTCCTTGTCTTTGAGGATAAGGTCATAAGCGGAAATATCATCGCTTTCATCTTTGCCACGCTTGAGGGTACTGTCGACTTTACGCCCTTTCTTGTCAATGCTGAAATATCCTGCATGAGTGCGTTCGGGTTCAATATTGCGGAGATACTGTTCATAGGGGGTATTGAACAAGGTAAAGTATTCATTGAGAACAGCGGTATATTCCTGTTCAAAGATTTCACCGTACTGGGAATTGATTTCGTTGCCGTCCTCGTCATAACGGCGGTACTTTGCCACTTCGTCAATGAAAAACAATGACAAGGTCTTTATTCCACGACTGAACAACTCTTTTTCCTTTTCAAAATGGGAACGGATTGTTTCTCTTATCTGCACACGGCGGAGGTCTGCCTCCGATATATCACCCGTGACTTCGCCTGTATGGAGTGTTTCACCGTTGGTAAAGGTAACGGTATTGTGGAAAGGGTCAATATCGCTGATATGATACCCTCTGTACTGTTCCATATTTTTGGAAACAGAGAATAAATCATCATCTACACCAAGCATTCTTGTTTCACGCTTAATGGACTTGTCATAGCCTATTTCCATTTCTATGCGAGCCATAGGCGGTTTTTTGGCGGAAAGCACGATACTTTCCAGATACAGATAACGGTTTGTGCCATGAAGATTTTTAATATCAAAGCCTTTCACTTCAATTTTCTTGACAAGCTGTTGGGTGTAAGCGTCCAGAGCGTCCAGAACATAGACAAGTTCATGATGTTCCTTGTGGGTAGCGGAATAATTCAGACAAAACAGGGGTCTGAACTGTTTCAGGGCTTTCTGTGTTTTTGCCCCTCCCATTTTCTGTGGTTCGTCCATAATGATAATGGGATTGTTGGCAGAAATGACATCTATCGGTCGCCTTGAACCGAAACTGTCCCTTGCCGAAAAAATAATACGGGCGGTTGCGTCACCTGCACGCCCCTCCTTGTTCTTTTCGGCATTGAATGACGAATTGAATGCCTGCACATTGATAATCATAACGCTTAAATCGGAATTCTGACTGAAATTATCTATCTCCGAAAGGTTTTTGGAATCATAGACAAAGAAACGGGCTTTCTTGCCGTAATGTTCCATAAAGTGTTCCTGCATCGTTTCAAAACTCTTTTTTACCCCCTCACGGATAGCGATACTCGGCACAACCACAATAAATTTACTCCAGCCGTACTGTTTGTTGAGGGCAAACATCGTCTTGATATAAACATAGGTTTTTCCTGTACCTGTTTCCATTTCCACATCAAGCGAACATACGCCTAAATCCGTTGTCAGCTTATCGGAAAGGCTGATATTATGACTTGCCTGTGTTCTGCGGATATTTTCCAGAAGTTGTGTGGGAGAAAGCTGTACTTTTGCGTTGGCAAAACCCGTAGCCATTTCTTCATCTGCGGAAAAGAAACTGTATTGAAAATTGTTATCCACTTCCACATCTCTGCGATAGGTGAAACGGTCGTTGAACGGCTGACCGCCGAAAACCTGCACAACCGCATTGACTGCCTCTGTCTGATAGGGCTGTACAGTAAACTTGAATTGCATTACAGAACCCTCCTTACCGTTTCAGGCGAATAAGTTTCAAAAATCTGTTCAAAGTTTGTTGCCACGCTGTCATTTGCCATACCGCTGTCACGGAATACCGCATAAAAAGGTTTTTGTTTAGCAATAGCCTTGACGGTATTTTCGGTGACATTGCTGTCAAAACAGGCAATTAAATAACCGTCTGCCACAGAAAATACTTTTTTGCCGTCAATTTCCGTTTCTTCAATCTCTGCGGAAAGCACAATGCCCAAATCCAGCATTACCTGAAACAATAAATCTTCGGGTGTTCTGTCCGACTTGATATTGTCGGCAAACAAATCTATTTGTGACTGTTGCCATTCATCAGGGGTATAGTATACCTCTTTCATATTACTGCTGTCTACTTTGAATACCCTGAAACCTATATCCAATTCGGTTGTGGTTAAAGGACTGTCCTCTTTTATTTTCCTGCCTGCCCTGCGTATGCGTTCCTCACCAATATCGCATATCGTTTCATAGCCTGCTTTTCTTGCTTCGCTTTTTGTGTCAGTAACTTCGGGTAACTGTACCATAATAAACTTTCTATTTCCGTTATCTTCTGTGTTTAACTGCATTACTGCGTGGGCGGTTGTAGCCGAACCACTGAAAAAATCTATAATAATCATTTGATTATCATTTAAAGTTTCAAGAATAGCCTTTATAAATTTTACAGATTTAGGATAACTAAACATTTTTTCATTATCAAATAAACTTCCAATATCTTTTTTTCCTTCTATACTTCCTCCAAAATCCATAGTCATACTTCTCGGCTTTTTTCCGTTAATATTTAGATATTGCTTAAATTGAACAGACCACCCACCATCATTTTTAGGAATAATTCTTACTTTACCCTCTTTTAATTCTTGCTCAAATCTTTCCTTACTATGAATCCAACCATAATTCATAACTGAACCATCTGGGGCTACAATATCGTAATGAATGGGATTTTTTAATCCAGGTCTTGCAAAAGTATCCCAAAAATATCTCCCTATTTCGTCTACTTCTTTATATCTTTTTAAATATTCTTCCTCATGTTTCATAAACATTTCAGAAGTAAGATTTATATTTTTAGCATATAAAATGCAGTATTCATGTTCTTTAACAATAAACTTTGTATCGCTACCTCCACCAACTTTAGATTGTTTTAAATATGTACCTATAAAATTTTGATTTCCAAATATTTCGTTACAAGTATTCTTTAAATTTTCAACTTCATTATCATCAATCGAAATAAAAATAACACCGTCATCTGTCAGAAAATCACGGGCAATTTTTAAACGGGGGTATAACATATTCAGCCAGTCCGTATGAAAACGACCATTGCTTTCTAAATTCGGCACAAGACGGTTGCCCTGTTCGTCAAGCTGTCCGCTGTCTGTTATGTATTCGTCTGTACTTTGTGTGAAATCGTCCTCATAGACAAAATCATTTCCTGTATTATACGGTGGGTCTATGTAAATCATTTTGACTTTGCCCAGATAGGTTTCTCTTAACAGTTTGAGTGCGTCAAGATTATCGCCCTCTATGTAGATGTTTTCTGTGTCGATACTGCCTTGTGTACCGTCACGACCTACCGATTTTTCACGCACTAAACGGAGTGTCTTTGCTATGGGACGGTTGGCAAGCACTACCGATTTTCTTTTGTCAGGCCATGTGAACTGATAGCGTTCCTGTCTGCCCTCCACAACCTCACAGGAAATTTCCTGTCGCAGAATGTCCGCATCTATTGCCCTGACTACTTCTCCGTTTTCGTTGACCGTTTCTGTTATTGCGTTCGGAAACATTTGTGCTAATTTTCTGAAATTTTCTTCCGCTATGTCGGGAGTGTGCATTTTAAGTTTTTCCATTTTTCAAATTCTCCAGTTTCTTTTTGTATTCACGCAGTTGTGTATATAGGGTAAACTTTTTCTTGGGTTGCTGTTCTTTATATACGGCTTTTTCTGTCTTTTGTATCAGTTTTTCATATTTCTCTATTTCCGACTGTAAGGCAAGCCGTTCGTTAAGCGTAAGACTGTCGGTATTTTCCGCTGTTTCTTCGTACAGGGCAATCTGTTCTACAAAACTGTTCCAGAGTTCATCAAGTGAAAATCCTTGCAGACTGACATTGATTTCATCTTCTTTTTTCCACGCTGTGCGGTACAGGCGGTTATGATACAAAGCCAGTTGCCGTCTGTCTTCATATACAAGCTGAAACAGTAATTTATGCGGATTTTGTCGGGCAATACATTCTATGATTTTGCCGTCAAAATCCTGCTTTTTCAGAAAAACCGAAAGTACCAGTATTTCGTGAATTTCCGCTGTCGTGCTGAAGTGCAGACTGTCGTTGGTAAGACTGTTTTCGATAACTATGCGTTCAACATCAGAAACGAATTTGTCTTTCTGTGCCTGTGTCAGTGTAAGATGTCGGTAAAAGGCTTCTTTCGGTATCCGTCTTTGTACCTCGGTTGCTTTAGGAAACGCTGTCATTATATCACCCACCATAAAACATATCAACTCAAATAAGGAGTGTCATTCCGAACTCTCTTATTTTTATTACCCCTCTGTCAGCCGTTGGCTGACATCTCCCCTTTCAGGGGAGACCCTCTGAAAGCTATACGATACTATTGTTTTAAAGAACTAAACGATAGACTATGCGAATTTGCCTCCCCTGAAAGGGGAGGTGTCCGACAGGACGGAGGGGTAAATCAAATTTTGCACTAAGTTATAAGTTTGTTGTTTCTCTTTCAGGTTCGGGACAAAATTTTCTTACGAAAATTTTGGATTTTTACGGAGAGTTAAAGGGCTTTGCCCTTTAAAATCCCACAAGGGGCTTTGCCCCTTGACCCCACAAGCCTTTGAAAAGGCTTGACCGAAACTTTTAATTGTCATAGTCATAGATTGCTTTTCTACGATTACGGATAGCATGATTACTGAACTACCATAAAACATATCAGTTCAAAATCATCAAGTCCCGAAAATCCCTCCGAAAGAAATGTTGTCTGTCCTCCCCCGAAGAAACTTTCAATATCACTTTCACTCTTGCTATCAATAATGGACATAATCGCTTTTTCCAACAACTGAGAGATTTTCCCCATATGCTTTCCGTTTTTTGTGGCTATGTTGAAACTGTTGCATAGTTTCTTGTCGGGTACTGATTTTCCCATAGAAAGATGTCGCATAATATCCAGCAGGTCTTTTGACTGTAAATGGTTGGTAATGATTTCGCCGTTCATTGCCACATATACCATATAAAATGGGTGCAGACGGTTCTGTTTCTTGACATTGATGTTTTCATTGACATTTTTCAGAACAAAGATAACCCCTTTTCTTCCCCCTCTTACCACCGCATGAATACCGAACGGCATACGCTCAATTTCGCTGTGTTCTTTTCGGTAGGCGAGCAAATCCATACGGAATTCGTTAAGCCCCAAATCCGTAATCGAAACACCGTCCGTCATATCCTCCAAATCAACCACTTCTTCCTGAAGTCGTTTCAGCTGATTACGGCGGTATTCCAAATCGCCTTTTTCATCGGCATTGATAAGGTCATCATCACCTGTCGAAGTCATTACCGATATACGCATTCTTGTTTCTACACGGGATTTCAGATTGATATATTCGTCAAGGTTCAAATCAGGCCAGAAATTGACAAGCTGTATCACATCATTATGACTTCCTATTCTGTCTATTCTGCCGAAACGCTGGATAATCCGCACAGGGTTCCAGTGAATATCGTAGTTGATACAGTAATCGCAATCCTGTAAATTCTGCCCCTCCGAAATGCAGTCGGTGGCAATAAGAATATCTATTTCCGCTTTATCGTCAGGATACAGAATGGCTTTGTCTTTCGACTCAGGCGAAAAACAGGTAAGAACGTGGTTAATGTCGGCTTTGAATTTCGGAATGTCTGTTCTGCCGTTGATTGACCCTGTTATCAGTGCGGTATGGATTTTCAGTTCTTTAAGAGCAAATCGGCTGATATGTTCAAACAGATATTCCGCCGTGTCCGAAAAAGCCGTGAATATCAGTATCTTTTTATTGCCTGCATTGATAGGTCTGCTGATTTTTTCACGGATAATCTTCATCAGTTCATTCAGCTTACAGTCATATTGCGGTCTGATGTTCTCTACCATTGAAATCAGCAACCGCAGATTTTCAATATCACTGTCTATATCCCTCTTCCACGATACATAGTCCATATCACGCAAATCAATTTTTATCTTCTTCCCCACAGTGAACAAGTCGGTATTCTGGTCATCAAGGTCAAAGTCTTCCGCAAGAGCAGAAAGGTCGCTCAGTTCATTCAGACGGGAAATGCCGTTTTTCCTGAAATTTTCGATAATCTGTGAAGTTTCGCTGAGATAGCTTTCAATCCGCCGTACCGTCAGCAGAAAGGAATGTACCGAACTTTCCATTCTTTTTAAAAGATTGATACTCATCAGTCGCCGAATACCCATTTCACGCCCACGGCGGAAAGTGGCTGTTTCTTCCTTGTCCAGATACTTTGTCAGTTTGCTTGGGTGTATGTAGACTGTCGGAGTATAAATTGTCAGTTGCAGTTTCATCAGAATTTCAAATATTTCACGGTAATTAATGGCATTCGGCAGAGTTGTCAGTTTCGGTCGCAATGAAACGGGCTTGTTCCGTTTCGGAAATGTGCCGATATCCGTTATATCATAGAAACTCTGAATATGTTTTCTTGAACGGGCAATGGTGACACTGTCAAGTACCTCGAAGAAATCAAAATCCAGTCGGGAAAGCAAAGTGGCGGTAGTCCGTTCTTCGTCAGGGAGCTTGCACCAGCCGTTATATATTCCCTGTGCGTGACGGAATATTGTATCAATATCCGATTTTGTCTTTAGTTTTTCGTTGAACTCTGTCGCATTGCCCTCATAGGCAAGGGCAAGCTGATTGCGTAGGTCGTTGAAACGGTTATTGACAGGAGTCGCTGAAAGCATAAGCACTTTTGTCTTGACACCGTGTTTAATCACACGGTTCATCAGACGCATATAACGGTTTTCCTTTTCACCCCCGTGACTGTTCGTGCCGTTTCCATTACGGAAATTGTGACTTTCGTCAATCACCACAAGTCCGTAATTGCCCCAGTTAATCCTTTCAATAGACATTCCCATAATTGTTTTTCCGCTGTCCCTTGACAAGTCGGTATGGTAAAGAATATCATAGCTTAATCTGTCTGCCGAAAGCGGATTGTTCACCAGATTGCCACGATAAGTCAGCCAGTTTTCGGAAAGTTTCTTCGGACATAGTACAAGTACATTCTTGTTTCGGCTTTCATAGTACTTGATGACGGCAAGTGCTGTGAAAGTCTTGCCTAAACCGACACTGTCCGCTAAAATACAGCCGTTATACTGTTCCAGTTTGCTGATAATCCCCAGAACGGCATCTTTCTGAAAATGAAACAGCTTGTTCCAGATAACACTCTTCTTGAAACCTGTTGCCTCGTCAGGCAGAATATCTTCCGAAATATCTTCCAGAAATTCATTAAAAATGTTATAAAGTGTCACAAAATAAATCAGTTGCGGTGCATTCTCCTGATAGACATTGCCTATCATCTCTATGACTTCTTCGGTGACATCGGTCAGTCTTTCCTTATCGTTCCATATGGAATTGAACATCTTTAAAAATTCCGTACTTGCGGGATTTTCCATACGGGTAACTATGTTGGAAATATTATTGCCACGTTCACAACCCAAATCAATGGTAGTAAAGGTGTTCATCGGCGAATAACAGTAAGTTTCCCCGTCGTTGTTATCCACAACAAAAAATTTGTTCATTCCGTCACGAGTGGTATTGGTCTTGAAACGTACCTTTTTTCGTATCCAGTCGGCACATTCTCTGGCAATGGCTTTCTGTTTGAGTTCGTTACGTAGTCTTACTTCAAATTCCGTACCGTACAGACTTTTTTCCCTCTGCAAACGGGGAATATAAAATTCACGCCGTTCTCTCGGTGTTTTTTCACTGACAAAGGTCGGTGAAGTAAAGATAAAACGCAGTTCGTCACAGGATTCAAGTTGTTGTCTCAGCTCCTGATAGGCGTATATCGAAAAACACGCTGATGCTACCGAAATCTTACTGCCTTGCCGAATGGTCTTTACAAGGTCGTCCCTGACCACTTTTGTCGTATTGTTGAAAACTTCCATAAAATCCTCCCCTCTGAAAATGAGTTATACAAAAAGTCTGAGAAATCAGTATTTACAGAGGTTTTCAAACTTTTTCGTATCTTACAGGATTTGAACCCAATGTAACATAACCTCGATAACAAGTAATCAGAATAGTTTATTATAAGTTATTATTAAATCCTATACAATCTTCACATTTAGTTTCACAATCTTGCATTTCAAATATATTAGGATTCCTTTTAACCCTTGTATATGGAATATTTCTTTTCTTGCAAATGTCTATGATTTTTATACGGTCATCTTTACTCATTCTATTTCCAAGAAAAATTTTTGTAATTGGATAGAATTTTATGTTGTAATCAAGAGTATCTTTGCCTCTCATCGGTAATAAAAGTCTCCATTCGTTTTGGAATACCCAATCAATACTTTTTCTCAACGCTCCATTAAAATAAATATCCCATAATCCTTCTTTTGTAATCTCAGTATCCTTCATCTTAACAATGCGTTGTGTCATATTAGGGCGTAATTTACAGTAAATAAGAGGGAACAAATTATAATAAATATCGTGATAACATTCTTCATGTGGCAAAACTGAATACTCAGCACAAAATCCTTTGTGACAATTTGCATATGCCCCACCCCACATAAGTTGTGAATATGGTGTGGTAGTAAAACAACTTATTCTGAAAGTGTTTTTTAAGTCCAAAGAATATTCTTGAAACTCTTGTCTGATTATTCTTGATAAAGGCTCACCAAAATAAGTTTCTTTATTGCTTAACTCTAGACGTAGCCTTGAAATAAATAGTTCATTTGATAATTTTTCCATTTCTGAAGTAGGCTGTTTTTTAAAAGCTGCATGAAAATCTTTTGTAGCTTCAAAAGATTGACGCAATGCCCTGATTAACGCATTACCAATTTCTTTAGAAGTTGAGAGGTTTGATATATCTACCTGACAACGATTACAGTATTCGCTCAACCTTAAATATTCATATTCATTGAAATCAAAATTGATATCAGAATCATAAACATCATCAAATTCACTTGGTGTTTGCATAAATACAGTATTATTTTCCAATGCCTGAATCGAATAATTGACCGTTTCACCGCCTTTTTCAGTTGATAGATTTGGAAAATACTTATACAACTTCATTGGCATATTACATTTAGCTCTATAACTAAATTCTCTGTATCCCATGTCCTGTATTTCTTTTAAACTAATAATAGCACCGTTAACAATACAATACGATGTCATTAACTCTGCTTGGTTCTGTTTGATTGACAAAATTAACTCATTAATATCCATAATAAAAACCTCTCCCAAATATAATTTTAATGAACACTGTTTTCTGAATTCTATAGTAACCGATATTTCTATTTTAATTTTGGATATGCTCAACTGTTAATAAAAAACTCTTACTACATTTTAATTTAAAATATATAAATTTTCAACAATATTTTATATAAACTATTGCAAATTTTCTTTTACTTTTGGTTTAAAAAAATTATCACAACTTATAAAAAAACATCTGATAATTTCTGCTTTAAATCTGACAATATCTTCAATAATCTTTTTCTTGCACCATCTGTTGTCATACCAATCATCAGGGCAACTTCACAAAGAGATTTTTTCTCTTTGACCGTAAAATTATCTGTATTTATCCCTAAAGTCATTTCAATAAGCATCGTATCTTTCGGTTTGAGTGTTTTCAGAATGTCTTTCAAAACTTTTTGCAATTCTTTATCGGAATATAATTCTTCAGGAAACAAGTCTGTACAGATATTTTCACAAAAAGAAGTCAACAGATTTTCATTTTCAGAATTGTGAATGTCAATATTGTCCATTGTCTGAAAGCTGTCTGACAACAGAACATATCTGCGTACTGTTTTTTGGGATATGTGTGTTTCTTCCGAAATTTTCGCTATAACATCATCAAACGGCAGTTCGTGTGAATATTGGGTAAAAAGAAATGCTACTTTTCTCATCACAAGATAGCTATTGTGACTGTTCACCGAAATGTTGCCGCAACAGGTTCTGACATAGCTGTGCCATTCTTTGGTAACTTTGAACTTCATAATCTGCAACAACGGTATATCAGAATTATAGGTCTGCATTTCTTCCCACAACAGAAAAGAAAAAATCTGTTTCAAATCATCTTGTCGGTTTTCGTCAAGATGATATTTTTTTGCAAACTGTTCCACATGGCGATTTAACGCAGGCTCGTAAAAATACAGGAATTCATTAAAATATTGTTCGTTTCTTGTCTGTTTGTAAAGAATAAAGGGCATCTCTAAAAACCCCTATACAAAAGAGTGAGAAAGCGTTATAATAGAAGTATGAGAAATATACAGTTAGGGTTCTTTGATACGGAGAACAGATATGAAAGATTAACACAATTAGGAGATCCGCTTGAAAAACTGAATGGAGCAATTGATTGGGAAATGTTTCGAGACAAGCTCACCGCCGTGTGTCAAAAGGAGGACTACACAAAGGGAGGACGTCCACCAATCGATGTTATCATCAAATTCAAGGCATCGGTAATCCGTAGAATATATAATCTGTCTTTTGAGCAGACGGAATATCAGATCAATGACCGCTTGAGTTTCATGCGTTTTTTAGACCTTGGATTAGGAGATAAAGTCCTTGATTCCCGTACTCTTTGGAATTTTGAAAATACTCTCGCAGAGGCAGAAGTAATGGAAGAACTTTTTTGTATGTTCGACTCTATGCTTGAATCAGAGGGACTTA
>Ga0310695_10010580_pt1 | contig 13441 bp, 10 predicted proteins | sample RumenRJG_04DNA_FD_203882 | JGI IMG/M metagenome (GOLD analysis project Ga0310695, IMG submission 203882) | Bovine rumen microbial communities from Lethbridge, Alberta, Canada - RJG_04 (v2) (version 2) | ecosystem: Host-associated > Mammals > Digestive system > Stomach > Rumen | place: Canada...
AGCCCCGACGAGCGCTTCAAGCGGCAGAACAGGTAATTTTTGTGCCGTTTTCAATAATATTGTATTTTTTGACGAAAAACTTCATCAAAATACTTGCACAATAACTTAGGAAGCGAATTAATCGAATCCCATTCTCCCGCTGGGCAGGCGTGCCGTGCCGCCTGTGATGTTTCATGCTGTGGTTCCTTTTTATACGGGCTGTCGCCCGCATTACGGGACATGGTGGCTGGGGCGGCGGGGCGCGATGGTATCGCGCTATACGAGCCAGTGGCTCGCATTACGGGACCATTCTCTTGGGGGCGTGGGTCGGGGGGAGTGTTAAAAGCAGCAATAGGCTTGTCCTCGTCGGGGGTCAGGATGCGGTCGTAGTATCCTGTTTGCAAGTGGTTCAGGAGTGCTTGACTGTGGATGTCGCTTCCCGTCAAAAAGCAAGATGTGCGAGGGTCGGGAATCTCTCTCATAACCGGGGTGGCAGAGTAGTCTCCCGTTGCAGGATCGCGGGATATGATGCCTCGGATGAGCGCGTTGGATATGAGATTGCGAGCGCGGTTAAATTTGGCCAGGCGGATGAGGTGACTGGTGACGCTTGCCATGAGTTCGTCGGGCTTGATGGAAACCCCGTCAGAAATAATGCTAGAGAAAATGTCTTGCAAAGTGAGCGTGTCGATGTAGTCTTGGGATGCAGAGACGCGTTGCGGCGCAATGACGACCTCCTGCGGCAGGTTTCGGTCGTTGAGCGTGAAAGTGAACTCGTAAGGAGTCTGTTCCAGTGCCTTGTAGGAAGTGACAGTAGATGTTGCACCATGGTCGATGACCCGGAAGATGTTGGTTGCAATACCAAACAGCTCCGTTCCAAGCAGTCCCGTGGTATTCTTGACTTTACCGATGAGGTTGTGTGCGATGGCGCAAACAGCAACATTGTAGAGTGATGTGATTTCCCTCAGAAAAGCGACGAAGTCGTTGGTGTCGCGATGTCCCGCAAACGGGATGAGGTGGTCAATGTCGTTGATGACGATGAAATTGGGCCTAAAATCACGCACCGCCCCGATGATGAGGTCGACGATTAAGCTACTGTTGTTATTGAAGGCCCCAAGACAGTCGAGGCACATCATTTGGAAGTTGTCGCTGTTGATTTTGCAGTTCTCCTTGAATTGCTGCATCAAGTTGGTAACAGAGTGGATGGAGTTAACTGAGTCAATCCACATGACTTTTCCCCCCTTGAACTCAGTAGTGAAACTTGGAGCAAAAGGGTATTGCCCGCCATTGAGAATGGCTGTTGCGAGCATTTTGGCATAATGGTGAGTGCGCGAATGGCTGCACCCAGTGACAAGTGTAATCTCGTGGTTAAGCACTACGGGTATGCCGCAGTTGGTGACCAATGGTGTCGCTCCGAATTCGGAGAGATCGGTTTCGCAAGTGAAGACGCAGTTCTGTTGCGGGTCTTCAAAAACGGGCTGGCGCAAATAGATACATTGATTTTCGTTCATGGTGTTTCTCTGGTTTTATTCAATAAAGCTAATAAATGGAGCAAAGATAATGGGACGGGGAATGTTTGTCCATGCTGAAAAGTTTTTTCGGTTGCACTACTTGCCATTTCGTCAACAAACCACTACCTATCAAAGAACACGACGAAATGAATAACGCGACATAGCGGGCCCACGCCCCTTTTTTTGTCTCCCAAAACCATCCCGATGATGCACCAACCCTGCCACTGCCACTTGAATAAGAGGAAGACAAGAAGGACTATGGCATCGCGCAATACGGGACGGGGGCGAGCGGCTTTTTTTACGGGCTGTCGCCCGCATTACGGGACATGGCGGCGAGCGGCTTTTTTTACGGGCTGTCGCTCGCATTACTGGACGGGGGCTGGGCGGCTTTTTTTACGGGCTGTCGCCCGCATTACGGGACGGGGCGGCGAGCGGCTTTTTTTACGGGCTGTCGCCCGCAATACGGGACGGGGGCGAGCGGCTTTTTTTGCGGGCTGTCGCCCGCAATACGGGACGGGGGCGAGCGGCTTTTTTTACGGGCTGTCGCCCGCATTACGGGACGGGGCGGCGAGCGGCTTTTTTTACGGGCTGTCGCCCGCATTACGGGACGGTGGCGGCGAGCGGCTTTTTTTACGGGCTGTCGCCCGCATTACGGGACGGGGTGGCGAGCGGCTTTTTTTACGGGCTGTCGCCCGCATTACGGGACGGGGGCGAGCGGCTTTTTTTACGGGCTGTCGCCCGCATTACGGGACATGGCGGGTGGGGGTGGGATTGCGGGGGCGCGATGGCATCGCGCAATACGGGACAGATGGGTTGCGGTATCGTTGCCTGGGGCGAAATTAGGCTGCGTCATGACATAAAAAATGAAAAAGACCACTTTTTCATTTTGTTCTGTCGATGACTTGCACTAATTTTGTCGCGTGATTCAATGAGTTTGGGGGTGCCCCGCAGTATCAGGGGCTGAGAACATACCCATCGGATCTGATCCGGACAATGCCGGCGTAGAGAACAACTAATGAATTAAAAAAATGAAGAAGACTTTGTTGACGGTTGCCGCAACGATGGCAACCCTTGCCGCAGCGGCACAGCCCGCGGCAACCGACACGGTGCCCACCATCGCGCTGAGCGAGGTGGAGGTGCTGGGCACGCGTGCCAGTGAGAACACTCCTGTAGCGTATTCCAATGTGACGGGCAAGCAGATTGCCGCCGTGAACCATGGCCTGGACATCCCGTTCCTGCTGACGATGACGCCGAGCGTGATTACCACGAGCGACGCGGGTGCGGGCGTGGGCTACACCTCGATGCGCGTGCGCGGCACCGATGCTACCCGCATCAACATCACGGTGAACGACATCCCGTTGAATGACTCGGAGAGCCATAGCGTTTTCTGGGTGAACACGCCGGACTTTGCCTCGTCGGTGCGTGACATTCAGGTACAGCGTGGTGTGGGCACCTCGACCAACGGCTCGGGCGCCTTTGGTGCGAGTGTCAACATGCGCACCCAGGGCTTTTCACGCGATGCTTTTGCCGAGGTGTCGGGCAGTTACGGCTCGTTCAACACCAACAAGGAGACGCTGCGCGTGGGCAGTGGCCTGTTAGGGGACCACTGGTCGGTTGAGGCTCGCCTGTCGCACATCGGCAGTGACGGCTACCGTGACCGCGCGAGCAGCGAGCTGGTGAGTTACTATGGGCAGTTGGGCTACTTCGGCGGCGGCACCTCGCTGCGTTTCATCACCTTTGGTGGCAAGGAAGACACCTACCACGCCTGGGACGGCATCAGCCGCGATGACCTGAAGGAGAACCGCACCTACAACCCCAACGGCGAAATCAAGCACGACGGCAAGGTGACGGGATTCTACAAGGACCAGAAGGACATCTACCGCCAGACCCACTATCAGCTGATTTGGAACCAGACCTTCAACCCCGAGTGGAAACTCAATGTGGCACTGCACTATACCGACGGCTACGGCTACTACCAGGAATACAAGAACGCGCGCACGCTCAAGGAGTATGGCCTGGAGCCCGTGGTGACGCCCGATGGTACGAGCAAGAAGGCGAGCCTGGTGCGCAAGAAATGCCTGGACAGCGGCTTTGGCGGCGGCGTGTTCTCGTTGCAGTACAGCGGCGAGCGCCTGGCAGCCACACTGGGTGGCGGCATCAACCGCTACACTAACGACCACTACGGCCAGGTCATCTGGGTCGAGAACTACACCAGTCCGCTGGCGCCCGACCACGAGTATTACCGCAACTATGCCCGCAAGAACGACTTCAACATCTACATCAAGGGCAACTACATCATTACTGGCGGCTTGAGCGCCTATGCCGACCTGCAGTACCGCCACATCGGCTACCGCATGAGGGGCGATAACGACAAGTGGGACTGGACCGCCAGCCCCGAGCACCTGCAGGTGCTGGACATCGACGAGCCGTTTGACTTCTTCAACCCCAAGGCGGGTCTGAACTGGCAGATGAACGAGCACAACCGCTTCTATGCCTCGTTTGCCGTCGCCCAGAAGGAGCCCACGCGCAACAACTACAACGACGGCCCGCTGGTGAAGCATCCCACGAGCGAGAAACTCTATGACTGGGAGGCCGGCTACGAACTGCGCAGCGGCCGCTTCAGTGCAGGCGCCAACTTCTATTATATGAAATACAAGGACCAGTTGGTGCTTAACGGCAAAATCAACGAAATCGGCGAACTGATGGCCGAGAACGTGCCCGACAGTTACCGCATGGGTGTGGAACTGATGGCGGGCTACCGCTTCACCGACTGGCTGCGCTGGGACGTAAACGCCACGCTGTCACGCAACCGCATCAAGGACTATGTGGGCTACGTGAGCGACTATGACGCCGACACGTGGGACGACATGTGGACCCAGACCGAGATCCATGCCGGCGACAAGACCATCGCCTTCTCGCCCAGCGTGACCGTGGGTAGCCTGATTGCCCTGGACTACAAGGGCTTCACCGCCGCGCTGCAGTCGCAATATGTGTCGCGCCAGTACCTCGACAACTTTGAGCGCAAGGAGGACTCGCTCGACCCCTACTTCGTCAACAACCTGGACCTGGCCTACACCTTCAAGTTGCCTCACCTGCGCAGCGTGACCGTGGGCGCCACCATCTACAACCTGCTGGACGAGAAGTACGAGACCAACGGTTACTCGCAGACCTGCGCCCTGTATCCCGGCGGCAGCAAGGATGCGCAGTACAACCTGTACAGCGACCCGCGCTTCTATCCCATGGCGGGCATCAACGCCCTGGGGCACATCACCCTTAAGTTCTAACATGTAAGTTTAACTACGAATTACGCGAATTTAAATAATTATAGCATCCGCTTGCTTTTATGAACCAAATTATGAAGCAGCATCAATAACCCATGAATTGAAGTATGGAATGGTTCTCGGCGCATTGGCTTGACATGCTGACAACAGCACTAGGGTTGTTATACATTTGGTTGGAGTATCGCAGCAGTATTGTGCTATGGTTCGTTGGCATTATTATGCCTGCTCTTGACATTTTCCTGTATTGGGATAAAGAACTGTTTGGCGATTCTTTTATGGCGGGTTACTACACTGTTGCTCATATATGGGGTTTCTTAGTGTGGAAATTCGGCCTTGGAAAGAAGGATAAGAAGTCGCCTGCAATTGGCCATTTGCCAGTCAATAAGGTTTTGCCTTTAATTGCGATATTTGCTGTTCTGTGGTATGCTACTTACTGGGTGCTTGTGAATTACACCAAGAGCACAATCCCCATGGCAGACGCCTTTACAAACGCATTGAGTTTCATTGCCTTGTGGGCATTGTCACGCAAGTATGTTGAACAATGGCTGTTGTGGATTGTGGTTGATGCCGTGAGTATCTACCTATATGTGATTAAGGACGTCCCGTTCAAGGCTGGCCTTTATTCCCTTTATATTATTATTGCCGTGCTGGGCTACCGTTACTGGCTCAAAAAGATGCGACAGCAGCCTGCAGGGGTGTAAATCGTAAGAAAATCGGCCGAATTATTTGGAAATATCAATTATTTATGCTTATTTTGCGACATAGTTATTGACATTTAAACCCATAATGATTATGAAGCAGAAAGCAAGATTACTTTTAACGGTGCTGTTCGCAATGGTGGCCGTCTCGGTATTTGCCGGCGGCTGGCTTAAAGTGACCGGCAACAGTGTGAGGCTGAGAATGGCTCCTGGCGGTGCCGACTCGGGCCTGAGAATGGACAAAGGCGACAAACTGGAGTGGTACAGCTATGACGACGGCTGGTACTCGGTTCAGTATGGCGAAAACATTTACTACATCTCGTCGAAGTATGTTGAGCGCATCTCACAGGAGCAGACCCAGAAATATGTGGTTGTTACCGGTGACAAGGTGATCATGAGAAAGGCCCCGGGCGGCAAGGACTCCGGTTTGAGGGCCAACGATGGTGACCGCTTCAAATATCTTGGCGAAAAGGGCGATTGGTTCAAAATCCAGTTCAAGGGCAACTCCTACTGGGTTTCCAAGAAATATGCCGTGATCAAGCAATAGTCACGGCATCGGCCCGCTGACAACTAAAAGGGGGAAGGCAGTCAAATCAGACTGCTTTCCCTCTCTTGGTTTATGGATTGTCGTTGCTCTGGATGCCGCGGACACGCTGGATGTAATTGAACAGTCGCCTGTAGAACGGGTGGCGCGTCATGGTGGGGGCATCGCCCAGGATGAACAGTTTCATGCGGGCGCGCGTGATGGCGACATTCATGCGGCGCAGGTCGCGCAGGAAGCCGATCTGGCCCGTGTCGTTGGCGCGTACCAGCGAGATGATGATGACATCGCGCTCCTGTCCCTGGAAGCCATCGACGGTGTTGACCGTGATTAAGTGCCGGAAAGGCTTGAAGAAGGCGCGTTTCCTGATCAGCCGCTTGATGTACTGCACCTGGGCACGGTAGGGCGAGATGATGCCCACATCGATGCTGTTGTCGAGGACACACTGCTTGCCGACACGCTGGAAGTAAATCTGCAGCAGGCTCAGGGTGAGGCCAGCCTCTCCCTTGTTGACACGGCCGAAGGTCTCGCCGATGAACTGTTCACGGAAATTGTCCTGCTCGTCCTCGTCCAGGTTGATGGCCGAGGTGTCGAACCACAGGATGGGAGCATCACCCTCATGGATGACGCGGTGGGCCACCTCGGGGGCCGACCTCATCCTGCCGTGGTAGAAGTAGTCACTGCTGAACTGCATGATCTCGTCGTTCATGCGGTACTGGACCTCGAGCAGCGAGACGCACTCGGGCTTGTTGTTGACGATGCGCTCCATGAGCGTGGTGCCCAAGCCGCCCTTCAGGGCCTCGAGGCTCTTGACCGTGGGCGGCAACTGGCAATGGTCGCCGGCGAATATCACGCGGCTGGCACGGCGGATGGGAATCCAGCAGGCCGCCTCGAGGGCCTGGGCCGCCTCATCGATGAACAGGGTGCCGAACTTGTGCCCGTCGAGCAACTTGTTGCCCGCCCCGACGAGGGTCGAGGCGATGACGCGGGCCTGCCCGAAGATGTCGGCGTTGATGCGCACCTCGAGCTCGACAGCCACCTCCTTGAGGCGCTCAATCTTCTGGTGAAAACGCTCGCCACTCTCGCGGCGACGGCGCCTCATCTCGCGCATGGTGCGCCTTACCTGCCACAACTTGGGATAGTCGGGGTGGTCGGCAAAGCGGTGCTCATAGGTAAAACTCAGCATCTTGTCGTTGACACGGGTGGGATTGCCCAGCCTGAGCACCGGGATGCCGCAGTCCACCAGTTTCTCGCTGATCCAGTCGACGGCGGTGTTGCTCTGGGCACACACCAGCACCTGTGTCTCGCGCTTGAGGGTCTCGTTGATGGCCTCGACCAGCGTCGTCGTCTTGCCCGTGCCCGGCGGGCCGTGCAGGACCCGCACATCCTTGGCCCGCAGCACATCGTTGACGGCCCGCTCCTGGCTCGTGTTGAGCCACGGGAACCTCATCGGCTCGAAGGAGAAAGACCCTGCCGGCTGGTGGCTATAGAACAGGTCGCGCAGGTAGGCCAACCGCGTGCCCTTAGCATTCATGACCCGCTCCAGAGCGTCGAACATGAAGCGGTAACTCGTCTCGTCGAAGAACAGTTGCACGCCCAGCGGCAACGGCGAGTTCTGCAGTTCGAGCGTGTGTCCCTCGGGGATGGCCACGACCATGCGGTTGCCGTCGACATAGGAGATGGTGCCCGTGAAGCCGAAGAAGCGGATGCCCGTTGCCTGCTTCAGGTCGCCGGCGGGAGCCTCGGCGCTGAAGAAGACCACCGGCTTGCCGTACTCGAAGTTGTGGTCGATTTCCTCGTCGCCCGGCCGCGTTACCTCGATGCAGTACTGGTTGACCGAGTTGTAGTAGGTGCGGCCCGTGTGCAGCGGGAACCAAGCGTCGCCGCGGGTGACCTTGCGTGCCAGTCCGATGCTCTCGGTCATCAGCCGATAGGCTTCCTTCTCCTCCTGGTATTCCACCTGGAGCAGATGCCGTTGCTGTTGCAGCAGTGCTATGGCCGCAGTGTTGCTCATCCGTTGGTCTGTTGAGTGATTAAATGACCTGTTTTTTTTTGACTGTTGCAAAGGTACTACAATTTAGTGTAGTTTCACCTATTTCTGCACCAAATGGGTGCCCACTGCCCATTTTGTCACGATGCCTCTCGATGATCAAGTGCAGCCACCTGCGCTCAGTTTGCTTGAGAATCAAAAATAGTCACCCGTGAAGGTTGATAATGTCAGCTGATTGTTGTACATTTGCCATATCGTGAGAGAGGTTTTTGCCCAGTTTCTGTTTGCAATAGTGGATGAGGCGAAATCCCTGTCGCTATAGCATCATTAATCAACTTGTTGTTGGCCAGGATGCTATAAGGTTTAATCAAAAGTGTTGTGGAATTAAAGCATAAATACAGCCATCATGAAAAAAGTTATATTTACGATGTTCGCCATTTGCGCTCTTTTGGCAGTGCCGTGTGGTGGTCATGCTAAAGCCAGTGATGAAATGAGAGCGGCCGATGCCACTGTCGGCAACCAGCCAAGTGTGGCGCCTGCCGCCCAGACGGGTGGCAACACATTCGTCAGTGACAAGTTTACCATGACTTATCCTGATATTGTGCAGGAATCGTACGCCGATACCGAGATGGGTATGCTCACCGCAACCAATGACGATATCGGTATCACTCTAAATGTCACATTCAGCGAAATGCCTTGGGATCCAGATGATTACCAGGGATACTATCAGGGCCTGACCGGAATGGAGTCGTCGAGCCTCTATCAGTTTGAGCCGCCCAGGATTGATGGCAAAATCATGACCTTTAAAGGTGTGGATGAAGATGGCGGACAAGTATGCACCTTCTTCATTGTCTTCATGGCATCTGATGCCGGCGTGACGGGCGATTTCAGTTATCCCGTTGAAAGTGCCGCTGAGATTGAGCCTCAGATTATGCCTATGCTCAAGAGCATCACGAAAAATTAGGATAGCTAAAAAAACCGCTAACATTACAATCCTCGGCAGCAGTCGGCAGCATGTAGTCGAGCGCGCTGCGCTCCCACGGCACCTGTTCCGGCTGGTAATTTGCAAACCTTTCAATACTTACGGGGCCAAATAGTATATAATTCCCAAAAACAATGCGCTGACCCGTTTGGGCCCGCGCATTGTTTTCATATCACACGAAACACACTTGATTAAAGACCGAGGACCATGTCAATCAAGTCAGTCAAATCGTTAATATCAATCTCATTATTGCCATCGATGTTGGCTGCCTGCTGGATGATGGTTACATTGTTATCTAACAGGTAGCTAATGAGGTCGGATACATCATTAATGTCGACTTCATGGTCACCATTGACATCGCCGAGCATGAATTCGGGTTCTTCACCTATCATGAGGTAGACGATGTCGGAAGCGCTGCGCACTCCATCAATTGTGTAGTAAACCTGAACGCCGATGCGCCAGAAGTCAGGTTTATGTAAGAAGTGAATCGCTCCCGGTGTAATGTAACCATGTATGAGCGAGAAGGGAATCTCGGTCATGTCGCCCGTCATTCCATGAAGATAGTCATAGGGGCCATATTCTTCATAGAGGAAAGTGTAAGGCTGGTCATAGTTGTAGAAGATGGCGTATGATACATTGGACTGCATCAAGGCATTACCGTCTACATCAACCGGCGGGATGATATCAAATTCAAATATTGAAGACCAATCGGTGCCGTCACCTGGGGTCCACACCAAGTCGGTGGCATTGGCGGGTGTTGCGGGAGTCACACTCTCAAGGTAAGTGTAAACGATGTTGGACGCAGTCTTGGTGCCATTGAAGTTGTAGTACACCTGAATGCCGATGCGCTCGGTAAAGAATGGAGGATTCTCGTTGTTTGTGCGGTAGAAAAACACGATAGAATCATTCATGCTGTGCTTGCCAAAACCGTAAGGGATTTCGGTCATGTCCTCAGTGATTCCATCCATAGAGCCATAATCGTCTACAGTGAAAGTGAAAATCTGGTCATCATCGGTAAAAATGCTGTAACTGACATTCGCAGGATTAAGATCTATGCCAAATGTCGCATCTTTGAGGTCGATTTTGAACTTCAGATTAGACTGACCCAGGACACTGCTTCCAAAGTCTTGCCACACCACATTAGTGGGATCCTTAGGCGTCAGGCTAAATTGTGCAGATGCGCCAAATGCGACCGCAAATGCAGCAAAGGTTAGTAGCAATTTCTTCATAATAGTAAAATTTGGTCTTATGTTAATATTTCGCTTAAATACCCGTGCAAAAATAATCAAATTTCATTAAATTACAAAATCAATGAAGGTTATTTTTTTGATTTGTTAGTCCGTGAAACGGGAGACTGCCGCTCTGCGATATCAATTGCGATTTCAATTATCGCGGCTGGAGAGAATTTCTCATTTTTCGTTTTGCCGTGTTGTAAAGTTGTGTTAACTTTGCGGTTTGAATTGTTGTACTGTTGTAGGGTACGACGCAAACATTTAATTATCAAACACTTAATATGATTAACATCAAGTTTCCTGACGGCAATGTACGTCAATACGAGGACGGAGTGACTCCTCTGGACATTGCCAAGAGCATTAGCGAAGGCTTTGCACGTAACGTGCTGGCCGCATCATTAAACGACGAGGAATGGGATATCTCACGCCCCATTTGTATGGATGGCGATATCAAGTTCTTCAAGTGGGAAGACGCCGAGGGCAAGCACGCCTTCTGGCACACGTCGGCACACCTGTTGGCCGAGGCCCTGCAGGAACTGTACCCCAACGTGCAGTTCGGTATTGGCCCGGCTGTAGAGACTGGTTTCTACTATGACATCGATACCGGCGGCACCCCCTTGACCGATGCTGACTTCGCCAAGATTGAGAAGAAGATGACAGAACTCGCCCAGAAGAACGAGGCCGTTGTGCGCGCCGACATCAGCAAGGCCGATGCCTTGAAGTTCTTCGGTGACAAGGGCCAGACCCTGAAGTGCGAGCTCATCAATGACCTGGAAGACGGTCACATCACTACCTATACCCAGGGCAACTTCACCGACCTGTGCCGCGGTCCGCACATCCCCTCGACCGGAGCCATCAAGGCCATCAAGGTGATGTCGCTTGCCGGCGCCTACTGGCGCGGTGACGAGACCCGTCCGCAACTGACTCGCGTGTATGGCATCACCTTCCCCAAGAAGAAGATGCTCGAGGAGTACCTCGTGCTGCTCGAGGAGGCCAAGAAGCGCGACCACCGCAAGATCGGCAAGGAGATGGAACTGTTTGCCTTCTCTCCCAATGTGGGACAGGGCCTGCCCCTGTGGCTGCCCAAGGGAGCTGCCCTGCGCAACCGCCTGCAGGACATGCTTGCCAAGATCCAGAAGCGCTACGGCTACCAGCAGGTAATCACGCCGCACATCGGCAACAAGCTGCTGTATGTGACCAGTGGCCACTATGCTAAATACGGCAAGGACTCGTTCCGCCCCATCACTACCCCCGAGGAGGGCGAAGAGTACATGCTCAAACCCATGAACTGCCCCCACCACTGCGAGATCTACAAGACCGCACCCCGCAGTTACCGTGACCTGCCCATCCGCTATGCCGAGTTCGGTACCGTTTACCGCTACGAGCAGAGTGGTGAGTTGCACGGCTTGACCCGCGTGCGCAGCTTCACCCAGGACGATGCCCACCTGTTCTGCACCCCCGACCAGTTGAAGCAGGAGTTCCTCGGCGTGATGGACATCATCTCGTTCATCTTCAAGGTGTTCGGCTTCAACTACGAGGCCCAGATTTCGCTGCGTGACCCGAACAACAAGGAGAAGTATGTGGGCAGCGACGAGGTTTGGGAGAAGGCCGAGCGTGCCATCGTCGAGGCCTGTGAGGAGAAGGGTCTGGTGGCCAAGCAGGTGACCGGCGAGGCCGCCTTCTACGGTCCCAAACTCGACTTCATGGTCAAGGACGCCCTGGGCCGCCGCTGGCAGTTGGGTACCATCCAAGTGGACTACAACCTGCCCGAGCGCTTCCAACTCGAGTACACCGGTGCCGACAACCAGAAGCACCGTCCCGTGATGATTCACCGTGCCCCCTTCGGCTCGCTGGAACGCTTCGTTGCCGTGCTTCTCGAGCACACCGCCGGCAAGTTGCCGCTGTGGCTCGTGCCCGACCAGTGTGTCGTGCTGCCCATCAGCGAGAAGTTCAACGACTATGCCCACTATGTGGCAGACGAGTTGAACAAACTCGATGTGCGTGCCATCGTCGATGACCGCAACGAGAAAATCGGCCGCAAGATCCGTGACAACGAGCTGAAACGCATCCCTTACCTCCTCATTGTCGGAGAAAAAGAAGCAGGATGTGAAGAAGTTTCTATAAGAAAACAGGGCGAAGGTGATCAAGGTTCGAAAAAAATTACTACCTTTGCAGCCGATATTAATCGCGAAGTGGCAGAAATGACCAACTTTTAAGCCGCTTCCATGTGGCGTGTGCCATATGGAAGTGCTTGATTGTCACGATAATACTAACAATTGTAAAACTGCTGAATGAACAAAAAACCGTATCGTCCCGGGCCCAAGCGCCCGAGCAATGCCTCCAGGCCCAGAGGCCGCAATCGCCAGATGGGCGGCAAAAATGACAAAGACACCAACCTGATCAACGATGAAATTCGTGCCAGCGAGGTGCGCCTGGTGGGTGACAACGTGGAGCAGGGCATTTATCCCATCGAGGAGGCCCTCAAAATCGCCGAGGGGCAGGAACTGGATCTCATCCTGATTGCGCCCCAAGCCGAGCCCCCCGTGTGCCGCGTGATGGACTACCAGAAGTTCAAGTTCCAACAGCGCAAACACGCCAAGGAACAGAAGGCCAAGTCCACCAAACTCGTGGTCAAGGAAATTCGTTTCGGACCACAGACCGACGAGCATGACTACAACTTCAAGTTAAAGCACGCCATCGGTTTCCTCAAGGAAGGAGCCAAGGTGAAGAGTTATGTCTTCTTCAAGGGCCGTTCCATCCTGTTCAAGGAACAGGGCGAGGTGTTGTTGCTCAGGTTTGCCAATGACCTGGAAGAATACGGCAAGCTGGATCAGATGCCCGTGCTCGAGGGCAAGCGCATGACCATCATGCTGTCGCCCAAGAAGCCTGGCAGCGGCAAGAAGAAAGAGGCAAAGGATGCTCCCGTTGCTGACGGCGCCGCTCAGCAGGACACCACTCCCGACGAGGAGTAAACAAAAAAACTGAGAAATGGCTATCGCCATGGCTAAAGGATAATGTTTAATGGATAGATGCTGCGGAAGCCGTCATTAACCCATAAACATTAAACTTTATTGAGTGAGCAAGTGAACAACTTGCGAAACTAAAATGAGAGAAGAAGAGCATCAGGCTTGGTAAGTGCCTGGTCTCGATTAATTAATAACATTTTTTAAACTAAAACAAAATGCCAAAAGTTAAGACGAATTCCGCTGCGAAGAAAAGGTTCACCTTTA
>Ga0310695_10010581_pt1 | contig 13441 bp, 11 predicted proteins | sample RumenRJG_04DNA_FD_203882 | JGI IMG/M metagenome (GOLD analysis project Ga0310695, IMG submission 203882) | Bovine rumen microbial communities from Lethbridge, Alberta, Canada - RJG_04 (v2) (version 2) | ecosystem: Host-associated > Mammals > Digestive system > Stomach > Rumen | place: Canada...
TGGGGTTTGGGGTTTGGGGTTTGGGGTTTTGGGCCCAATCCCCAATCCCCAATCCCCAATCCCCAATCCCCAATCCCCAATCCCCAATTAATAAATTTTTTTAAAAATTCTCCAAAATTTATTTTATATATTATATTAATATTTTATTTTATTTATATTTATAATATATAAAGTCATATTATATGAATTAAAAAATACAAGTTTCAATGTTCAGTTTCTTTTATTTTAAATTTTTTCAAATCATATATAATTTAATAATTTATTATTATTATACTGTTATTCTAAATATTTTAATGATTTTATATTTATTTTAAATTAATATATCTTAATTATAATAAAATATAATTATTATTTTTTTAAATAAATTATTATATTTATAATACATTTCATAATAAATTAAAACTTTTTCATCTTAAATAAGTTTTATTTTATAATTATTTTTTATTTAAATATAATTTAGATTTTCCTTATCTACATTAAAATTAAAAATTTCTTTTTCTTTTTATATATATTATAATATTATTTTTTTTAAATATATTATTTTCATTACTTTTTCATATTAATTTTTAGAAATAAATTTTATTTCTTAATATATAAATCAATAATTTATATTAAAAAATATTGTGTTATCTATTACATTTTTTTAAATATTTAATTCTTTTGGGTTAATTAATATATTATTTATTTATTTTTTTAATAATTAGGTTCATATTTTTTTTATATTATATCTTTTTAATTTTTATATTTATTTTCCTATGATATATTGCTATCTTCTCTTAAATTATTATTTGATGTATTAAATTTAAAATTATCTAAAAATGTTTTATAATATTTATTTTCTTCAGTTCTAAATTTATATATTATTACTAATTTGAAAAGTAAAAATATAACCAACATTATATTAAAAAACCAATAGAAGAATTTATCAAATTGTCTCACAGCCATCATTTTTTCATCAAACATTTTATTTTATATTATTTTTATTTAAAATTATTATTTAATATTATTTTTATTTTAAAATTATTATTTTATATTATGTCTGAACATGAAGAAGAGATATTAAATAACAATCAAGAGACATTTGATAAAAGAGAAATAAAAGAAAAAAAAGAAGAAGAAGAAAAAAAAGAAGAAGAAGAAAAAAAAGAAAAAGAACAAAAAAAAAAAAAAATTGAAAAAAAAGAAGAAAATAATGAAGATGATGACAATAATAAAATAAAAATTATAGATTTAAATAATTCAAAAAATAATGAAAAAGAATATGAAGAAAAAAAAGAAGAAAATAATGAAGAAAATGAAATTAAAAATATAGAAAAATCAGAAAAAACAAATTTAGAATTAAACAATGAAATTGAAAAAGAAAACATAGAAGAAAATAATGAAGAAGAAGAAGAAGAAATATCAACAATTAAAGAAGAGAAAAAAGATCTTCCAAAAATAAAAACAAACCCTCCTCCATCATCATTTGAAATAAAAAAGAATACAGAAATAGAAAATTTATACATAAAAACACGTGAAAATAAACAAATGGATACAGAAACATTTTTTCTTCAATCACGTCACTATTTCATAATGTCAGATGGAGGAACACCAATTTATTCAAGATATGGTGATGAAATGCAAAATTGTAGTATATTAGCAACTTTTAGTGCAATAATAACAAAATTTACCGTATTTAATCAAACAGAAAATTTTGTAGAAAGATTAAATTATATTGCAAATGAAAATTCAATTGTTGTCTTTTTAAAAAAGGGAAAAATAATATTTATAGCATTAAGTAAGAAAAATGATAGTATGAGTTTATTATATTCTCAATTAGAATATTTATATCAACAATTATTATCAATTGTAACAAGTCAAAGAATTCCTATTTTAGAAGAAAAACCTTCTTCATGCATGGGAGCATTACAAGACACAGAACAATTATTTGAACAAATGATAGAATTTACAGGATATTCTCTTATTAGTTTATTAAGTGCTTATGAAGTTTTACCAATTGATAATAGAAATAAAATAAATGATATTTGTAATTATAATAGAGGAAGTGCTTTATTATGTTGCATTCTATCAAAAAGTGCAACTGAGGTTATTGCTATTAGTAAAACTGATTTAATTAATCTTGCTCAAACTGATATGATTTTAATACAAAATTTAATTATTCATAGTGATTCACTTAAAAGTAGTGAAAGTTGGGTTCCTATTTGTTTACCTGGGATTTCTGCAGAAGGATATTTACAGTTATATTGTAATTTTACTCATGCAAAATTAGGTATTATTTTTATCACTGAAAATCAAGAAAATGAATATTTTCTTAAATTTTCATCTCAAAGTGAAAAAATTTTAGAAGAAATTGAAAATAAAGGATTAATGGAATATATTCATATGTCACTTTATGTTAAAGAAATGAAAAATAATTATTTGAAAAAGGATAATGTTGATTCAAATAAAGTTGAATTGTTTTTAAATAAAATATTACATGATAAGAAAATTATTTCAAATAGTATTGAAATACAAAAAACTACTTCAAATCAAGTTACATATATTGAAAAATTAGGAAATCCAAAATTAAAAAATAATATATCAAATAATAATAATATAAATAATACAAATCCAAATAATAATAATAATTTAAACCAAATAAAAATGCTTTTACCTAATAAAAATCAAATAAGAAATGAGATAAATAATAATATTACTAAAGACCCTTTATCAAAAATGAAATATGGAATCATAAAACATAAAATATATAATCAATTTGTTTCTATTAATTTTCATAAATATGATAAAATAACTAAAGAAGAAAAGAAAATTTATAAAATTTATGGAAGATTATATGATATGTATAATTTACAAGATTCTTCAACTATTAATTTAAATAATTTTATTCATTTAGAAAAAGATGATGATTTCATTCATGCAATTTTATCAAAAGGAAATTTAATAATATTAGCTTCTTTTAATATATTTAAGCCTTATGATGAAATTAATAAAATTTTAAATGATTTATCGTATATGATTAAAGGATATGAAAATAATTTCTTTATTTATGTAAAATAAATATAATAAATATTTAAAATAAAAATTTAATTATTTTTAGAATTTTAATTATTAAATAAATGGATGAAAAAGGAAATATAGAAAATAAAAAATATAAAAATATAAATTTAGAATCTGATATTCCAACAGAAAAAACCTCAATAATATCAAATGATAATAAAATTGATTTATCAGAAAATAATAATTCAATTATTACTTTTACCGACAAAAAAATAAATGAAAATATGGATGAAGAATTAGAAAAAGAAGAAATATTTGATTTAAATTTAGAAAGAAATTTTGGTAATACATATTCTTGTTTATTTATTAAAAAAGAACCAATAATTGTTATAGGACCAGATTTTAAATATTTTTTTATAAATTTTGGAATTGTTTTATTTTTTTATCTAATTATTTTATATTTAAAAGTAGTGAAAAAACATATTATATATAAATACATTTTTCATTTTTGTTTCTCTCTTTATGCAATTCCTCATATAATTTTATTATTAATTAATCCTGGAATTCCAAAAGAAATTAATGAAAATCAAATATTAAATGTTAAAAATTATAAAAAACAATATAGACAATGTTTTTATTGCCATAATATTATAAATAAAGATAATGATTTTATAACTTTTCATTGTACTGACTGTGATATATGTATAGAAGATTTTGATCATCATTGTCCTTTTACAGGAAAATGTATTGGAAAAAATAATAAAACTATTTTCCTTATTTGGTTATATGGTTTTGCAATTTTTTTTGTATGTTGTTTTGTATTTATTTTTATTTAAATAAAATATATTTAAAATAATGATTTTTTGTTAAAATATTCTTATAAGGAAAATAATGTTTTTTTATTTATATATTTATTCCTATATTCTGATTATATTATTGAGATTTAATATTAATTTAATCATATGAGTATTGAAAAATAAAAATTATTAAATATAAAAATATATGTAATATCTTTTAAAAAGAATATTCAGTTTTTTTTTATTTATTATATATATGAAAAAGAATAAAAATAAGCAAAAATCAAATTACTTATTAAATAATAATAATGAAGATGAAATGGAAAATGATGATGAATTTAATGAAGATAGTAATTTAATTATCCAAGACAGAAATGATTCAAATTTTGAAGAAAGCAAAAAAGAAACATTTGAATATAATCAAAATTTATTCATATCATTTATTGAACATATATTTTTGACAAAATATTTTTTTTATTTAATAGAACAAATATGGATTTATTTTAATAAATATAATCTTCATCAAATATTTTCTATTATTTTTGAGATAATTGTTATAGGAATAAATTCATATGCATTTTATTTATATTTTTTAAGTTTAGAAGGTTGTTTTGGAACTCAGGTTGAATGTTTAGACAAATTTAAACCTGAATATTTTTATTATTTAGGATTTATGTGTATTTATTCTTCTTTAATTATAACTTTAACAACTACTTTAAGTTTTTGGAATATAATTAGTCCTTATCATTCAATATATATTTTAATTGTAATGATATATTTTTACTTTTATGATAATGGATCTACATTAGCTAATCATGGACAATATAATTTCTTTATTTTTTTAGTAATTTTTTTTATCAGTTTTATAATTTTAACTATTATTGCTTTATTTATAAAATTAAGCAATAAATGTCATTGGTGTTATAATGCTCTAATCATTTTTATAATATTAATTATTTCTATTCAAATTTTTATTACAATTGAAAATAAATCTAATTGTTCAGATTGGGATTTAGGATTAAATAATACAAGAATAGATAATAATAAAATAATGTATTCATGTGAATTTAGTAAACCTAAAAAATGTAGGATGAATTTTTATGATAATTTATTTGACCTTACATATTTTGTAGGAAAAACTTGTGATAAAATAAAAGATCCTAAAAAAGAACATGATATTTTAATAGAATTCTTAGATAAAAACATATATGGAAACACAAAAAAATTTGGTTTTCCTATTACAGTAAATATGAATTTAAAATATCAAAAAAATTTAAATGAATTTAATGAAAAAGTTCTATCTAAATTAATAGATATGAATAATGAAACTCATTTAAAATTTTTATCGAAAAATGAAATACCGGAAGTTACATTAGAATTTAATGACGATTTTTCATTTGGTAAAATAAACATTTCCTTAATAAAAAATGAAGAAATTTCAAAAGAAAGAAAAGAAATATCAAAAAATACAAATTCAAAATTTGAAAACATACTATTTTTATATATAGATAGTATATCAAGAGCACATTTCAAAAGAAAAATGAAAAAAACATCACAATTTATAGAAAAATTTATGAAATATAACAAAAAATCCAATTACTCTTCATATCAATTTTTAAAATATCATAACTTTGCTGCATTTACTCAAATAAATGTTCAACCAATGTTTTATGGAACAAATATGTATACAGCAGAAGGAAAAAGTATAATAAAAAATTTAAAAGATATGGGATTTATAACAGGTCAATCATTGAATTTATGTTCAAAAGAAGTTTTTGCAGTAGAATCACATTATTTTGTACTTAATGTTAATTTTTCTAATTTTGATCATGAAAATATTGGTATGTTTTGTGATCCTAATTATTATAATAGAAAAGATCCTTATCCTATTAATAGAGGTGCTTTTTCTATTATTAGAAGATGTTTATATAATAAAGATACTTTTGAATATGTTATTGAATATGGAAAACAATTTTGGGAAAAATATTATGATAATAAGAAATTTTTAAGATTAGGTTTTATTGATGCTCATGAAGGAAGTGGGGAAGTTATTAAATATTTAGATGAACCTTTATATAATTTTTTAATGGAATTTTATAATAATGGTTATTTGAAAAATACTTCTGTTTTTATTATTAGTGATCATGGGAATAATATGCCTGGTTTTTATAATGCTATTTCAAGTGAAGATTTTGTTTTTGAAAAAACTTTAGGTGTTTTTTATCTTATTTTATATAATTTTAAAAATGATAAAGAATTATTATTTAATCAACAAACTTTTATTACTCCTTATGATATTTATGATACTTTAATTAATATTATTTATAATGAAAATTCTAATATTACATTTTATACTGGAAAAGGTGATAGTGTTTTAAATTCTATTAAAACAAAGGAAAGAAATTGTAAAAAGTATTTTGAAATGAAAAAAGATTTTTGTAGATGTATTGATTATATATTTTGATGTATTACAAAATTAATTCTTATTTAAAAAATTTTATTTTTTATTTTTTATTAATAGATAATATTTATTTATGTATATATTTTTCTCTATTAAATATAAATTTTCAGGAATTTCTTGTTCATTACATATAGCAATTTTACATAAATTAATATTTAAATAATCAATGCAATTTCCTTCAATTTCATTAATTATTAAATTTTTATTTGAAAAATTGTTTTTTTTAATCCAATTTTTTGCAATAAATAAACAATTTGTCATTATAATTATTTGATTATTTAATTGATTATCTTTTAAAAGAAATAAAATATTCTCTAAATTACTATAAATATTGAAATTTTGATTGGATAATTCTTTTATTTCTATTTTTTTTATATATTCTGGAATATAATATTCTTCTAAGAATATATCATCTATTATTAAATATTGAATTTTCCCATCAATTATTAATTTCCATAAATCATAATTTGATGAAAGTTTTAATAATTTAATTTCTTTATTTAATATTGATTCAATTTTATTCTTTATATTATCACATTTATTATTTTTTAATACTCCAATTAAATTATTTTGAATATCATTATTTTCTTCTAGTATTATATTTCTAATATTATTTTCATTATATCTCAATATTTCATCATATAAAATATTATTTGAAACTATATATTTCATTAAATTAATTAAAATATCAGATATTAAATTAACATCTTTTTCTTTATAATTAATTAATGATTGTATATTTTTTAAATAATTTCCTTTTTCAGAGAAGTCAATAAATTTAATAATTGATTTTTCATTATTAATAATATCATAAATATGAAAACAAGAATCAAAATTAATATGACAAAATCTATCCCCATTAATATTTAGTAATATAAAAGTTCTATCACATGATAGACTAATCCTTTTTATATTATGATAATACCCTGATGATTCACCTTTAATCCATTTTTTTCTTCTATCTCTTGAATAAAAAATACAAATTTTTTTTTCAATTCCTTCTTCAAGAAATTCTTTAGTAGTAAACGTTATTCCTAATGGAAGATTTTCTTTAAATATTATTAAAGGTATAATAATAGGTAAATCTATTAATTCTTTATTTTGATATTTTTTTAATTCATTATAATTGATAGAAAAAGATATTATTTTACTAATTGTAATTTTTGAATTATAAATATTATGTGAAATAATTATACTTATATTTTGTGATAGAAAATTGTTTAAATTTTTTTTTATATCTATTTCATCAAACCAGAAATATGTAATAGCAAAATATTGAGTATTTATTTGTTTTCTTATTTCAAATATTTTATTATTAAAATTTTCCAAATTTTCTGGTTTATTAAGGAATATAATAAATATAAAATCTGAATTAATATTTTTATCATTTTTAAAATTTAATTGATTAGTTTTTTGAGTAAATATATTATTTTCAAAAGAATATAAATTAAAATTATTTGAATTGACAAAAAATAAATCAATTCTTTTTTCCTTTGGAATGCATATTTTTTCTAATGTTTTTATATCATAATGTTTAATTGTAATTCTATCATATCCTTTATTTCTTTGTTCTTCATAATTATTATTGTGAAGTGAAAAATAAAAAATATTTTTTGAAAAAATTTCATTTCTTAATTCTTTATTTAAATTATTATTATCTGAATAATCAAAAATATAATATGAATCAAATAATTCAATTTTATGAAAAAATTGTTGATTATCTATTTTATTAATAATTTGATATTCATTATCTAATGAATAAATATTATCATTTTTAATTGGAATAATTGGAATAATAAAAACATGTTTATTATGCATTATAATTAATAAAATTTTAATTATTCAAAAATAACTAAAAAATTAAAAAATATATGTATATCATTAATCAAACTGAATTTAAAATAAGTAATCCTTTTTTTTCTATTTCATCATAAGATTTATTAAAATAATTAAAATAAGAATCATATCCACAATTTATTAATTTATTTATAAAATCATTTTTCTCAATTACTATTTTTAAATTATTATCTTTCCAAAAACCGAAAATTATTTTCTCCTGATTTTCACTTTGACTCATTAATTTTCCATATCCAAATTTTTTATTATCCTTCCAAAATCCTAAAAAAATTATTTTCTTATCAAATAAATATTCAATTCCAAAACCAATTTTTTTATTATTAAACCAGAATCCAATATAAATATTTTTATCTTCATAAATCATTTCTCCATAACCATTCATATAATTCATTAAAAATTCACCTTGATATTTTTTATTTTTCATTTTATAAATACCATAACCAAATAAATAATTATTTTTCCATTCTCCAAAATAATAATTTCCATTTTCCCATTTATAAATTCCTAAACCATTTTTTTTTCCATAATCATATTCACCTTTATAATAAGAATTATTAGACCATTTTTCAATACCAATTTCATTTTGAATATCATTTTTCCAATAACCTTCAAAAATTAAACCTATAGAAGGAAAATTAAAAATTCCATAATTATTTGCATTTCCATTTTCAAATATTCCTTTAAAAGAATTTCCATTTGAAAAATTATATTTACCATAACCATTTGGTAAATTATGATGAAATATTCCTCTAAAAATTGATTTATCTGAAAATTTTTTTATTCCAAAACCTTCTTTTTGTTCATTAGTTATATTTCCTATATATTTATAATTTAATTGAAATGTATTTACTATATTTAATGTTATTCTCTTTTCTATTGATAATTTTTGATTTTCAGTTAATACTCTTTTTTCTGTTTTATTTAATAAATATTTTTTTACTGCTTTATTTATTTTATTTATATTATTTTTCTTTTTATACATATCTTCTTTTTCTATTATATATGATTCATCCATATTTGAAGTATTTGAATGACGAAATGATTTTGTTTTTAAAATATCTGGTTGAATATATTCATTTGGTGATGGAATATTATTAAATTTTCCGCAATCTTCTAATCTTTCTTTTTCTGGAATTGGATTTATATTATCACCAAAAAATGAATCACTTTTTTTTTCTATAAAAAAATTTTCATATATTGTTTTTTCTTCACTTATTGTATTAAAACTACATAATTTATTTCCCATTTTTTTAAATTTTACTAATTGAAAATAATTATTTTTTAACTTAAAAAAAAACTTCTAAATTTTATTTATTTAATTAGTTAAAAGACATAATAATTAATATCAGCTTTATAAAATATATTTTTAAAATCATTCAAATTTTCTTCTTCTTTGAAATTATAATCAGCATATTTAACACTATTAATAAAAATAGGATAACCTTTAAACCATTTTTTAATATCTTTAATTTTTTTCTTATTTTTACTAAATATTTTTGGTAAAAATAAATCAATTATTGCTTTTTCTCTATCATTTAATGACCCCATTTGATCAATTAATCTTTTAAAAATAGAAAAAAATTTCTCAATTGTTAAAAATGGTTTCATAATTAAATTATTATTCATCCATTCTTCTAAAGAAAAAATATTTTGAAAACTATTTAATAAATATAATTCTTTTGAATTTTTTCTAAATATAACAAAATGATGATTTGGCATAAGTTCAATTTCAATTACTTTATTATTATTTATTAAATTTCTAATATTTTTTAAATTTTCATTATCATTATTTGTTAAATTTAATTCTTTCAAATCTTCTTGTTTTTCAATTCCACAAATTGAAGTTAAAATTAATTTTGATGAAACAAGACATGAAGTTTCATTATATATAGTTAAATGAGATAATATTTTTTTTAAAGCAAGTGATGATAAATTTTCTGAAATTTCATTTTGTTTTAGAGAAGTTTTATTTAAAATTTTTACATTTTTTATTTTAATTGATTTAACTATTAAAATTGTTGATATTAATAAAAGATAAAACATTGAGTTTTTTTTGTTCAGCATTAAATTAATAATTATATAATTAAATTTTTTAAAATTAAACGTTTTTATAAAAATTATTCTATTTTTTTTATATATATATTTGAAAATTATGTTTATCATGAATTAGTATTATTAATATTAGAATTATTATTATAATTTTCATTATTTTGAGAAATATTTTCATTGATATTATTTTCTAAAGTTTGATTTTCTTTATAATTAATATTTGTTTTATTATCTTTATTATTATTATCATTATCTTCTTCTAAAGTTAAGTTTAATTCTTTTTCATTTTTAATTAAATTTTCATCTTCTTTCATTATTTTATCAACTTCTTTTTCAATTTTCATATGTCCTTCAATATCAAAATTAATTCCTTTAAATAACATAACTTTTTCTTTATCTGCAATAAAATCATCAATTAACTTAAGACTAACTAAATGTAAATGATGTGGTTTCCATTCATCACCAATTTCTTCAAAAATAGCTTCAAATTCAATTGGTGAGCCAGTTTTTAATAATTTTAAATCTTCTAAATATTTATGATAATTTTGACGATTTAAACTTAAAATTAAATCTTGTTCTTTTATAGTTTCACTTGGAATCATTCTAATATTTAAATTAACTAAGTGATTTTCATCAACAAATCCTGCTATTCTTTGAATAAAAGCTGAAATAAAATAACCTTGCCATTTAATTTGTTTTTTATAATATTTTCTTTGGAAAATTTCTATTCCTTTTGCTGAATTTTCTACCATTACTTTTGAACCACAATCATTAATTAGATTTTCCCATGATAATAATGTGTCGTTTTTATTATATAATTGTTCAATGAATTCTTTTGAATTTTTTTCATCTAATTTTTTTTTGTTAATTAATTCTTTATTTATAATCTTTAAATTTATATAATATTGATAATTTATTATAACTCCAAAAAGTAATACAATTGATATTAATATGTATATATATATTTTTTTTATTACTATTATACATTTTCCATAAGTAATTGTAATATAAATTCCTTTTGATGTAATTGGATAAAAAGATTTATATGAAATTTCACTATAACAATTAGGACATATATGTGTTATATTTTGAAATAACATAAATGTCATACCAATTATAATTAATCCATATAACCAACCATAAAAATATAGAATTATTGATATAAAAAAAATCAATAGTACATTATATTCTTTACTTGCAAATGTGGTTATATTTTTACCACAATATTCACATATTGTTTTATAAGGTCTATTAATATTAAAAATTAAAAAATTAAAATTACTCAATTGGTATTTCTATATATCTATTATGTTCATTTCCTACTTCATTTTCATTTTCTTCTATCTTTAATTTTGTTTTTTCTTCCATTCTTATTTTTTTAATTTAAATTTTGTGAAAAAAAAAATATTATAAAATAATAAATAAATATATTATTTATTAAATTTAAATCTATTTATTTTTTATTTTTTCTCTTAAATACTTCATCATTATTTTAATTTATAAATTTAAATCTCTTTTCTGATTTTATAATAATATATTATTTAAATTAATCTTTTTAAATCTTTTTCTTGAAATATTTTTATTAAATTACAATAAAAAGAATTAAATATTTTATGTTTTTATTAAATTTACACTATTGAAAAATAATTATTACTCTTAAAAAAATTATTTGTTTATTATATATTAATTAAAACAACGATTGATAAAATTATCTTCTTTATTTATTAAAATATTAGCCATTTTATCAATTATTATTTTGTCATTTCTATAAGCATCAATAGATTCATTTTCAAAAAATTCATTAAATTTTAATTTAATTGAATAATTATTATGTATTAAATTAATCCAAAAATCTCTTAATTTTTCAATTTCTTCTTTATAATTATAATTATTTATAAAAATGATTCTATTGTTTTTAAAAAATGTTTTTAACTCTTCTTCACAACCTTTTTCAATTAATTCTTCAATCATTTTTTTATTTTTTTTATTATCCTTTTCATTAACCAAAAGAATAAAAAATATATTATTTGTAAATCTTTTTTTTAGTGTTTTAATAACATTATTATAATAACCATTTTTTCCTAAAAGGAAAATTCTTCCTTCAATTTTATGAATGATAAATATAATATCAAATCTTTTTTTTGTATAATCATCAAAAGATATAGAATCTTTTTTAATTAAATGTATATTAATATCAACATTTACAATATTATTTTTATATATTGAATCTAAATCAGATTTAAATTCTTTTAACAATTCAGATTTTATAGAAATTAATTCTAAAAATAATTGTTTTGATTTCCTAGTTTTAATCATAGATTTAATAAAATAATATTGTTCTTTTAAAAATAAACCAATTAAAAAGTTACATCTATTGCATTTTACATATTGAAAATTCACTAAAGTTTTAATTGATTTATCTTTAGGATTTTTAAGTGAAATTGCATTATTTGAATTTATTATTTTTTTATTATATACTTCATTATCTTTTTTGATTTCAACAAATTTATTTTTTATATTTAACTTCTCTATAATTAATTTTATTAAATTTTACCTTGTTCATATGTTAAAAAAATCATACAACTTCTACAATGAATAAATAAAACATCTTCTTTAAATTCTTTAAATAAAATTGATTCATCTATTTTATTTGTTATTATTTCTTCATTTTGAAGTATAGATATTTCAGTTATTGGTAAATTTGAAATTATTAATGTGTGCTCATTATCACTATCAATTTCTTTGTTAATAAAAATGTCATCAACTAAATAAACTTCATTATCATTGAAAATAATATTATCAGATTCATTTAATTTTTTTACTTTATTATTTCTTTCAGACATACAAATTTTTGTTTGAAATATATTAATTTGTTTAATTGAGGGACCATCATAATCATCAAGTAATTCAGACATTTATTATTGTAAAATTAATAAAAAATAAATGAATCAATTTAAATAAAATTATTTATAACATTTTTTGATAATAATAATTATATAAAATAATAAAGGTATATCTACATAAAAAAAAGAAAAAATATATGAATATAAAATTTAAAAAATAGAATTAAATTTTAAATATAAAAACATTTCTAAAAAATATAAAATAAAAAAATTTGTGATTATATCATTTATTTAAAAAAGATTATAAAAAATTATTAAAAAAAATTTTAATGAAAAAAATTAAGAATAAAATTTAAAAGAATTATTTTTATAAAAAATTTTAATATTAAAAAAATGATTAAAACAATGATATAAAATAATATAAATGTGGGGATTGG
>Ga0310695_10010582_pt1 | contig 13441 bp, 15 predicted proteins | sample RumenRJG_04DNA_FD_203882 | JGI IMG/M metagenome (GOLD analysis project Ga0310695, IMG submission 203882) | Bovine rumen microbial communities from Lethbridge, Alberta, Canada - RJG_04 (v2) (version 2) | ecosystem: Host-associated > Mammals > Digestive system > Stomach > Rumen | place: Canada...
TGAATTTTTTTTCAACATTTTTATGTATAGAACTACTACACATGAATTTTGGTTTGGTCAAGGTGCATTTTCGACATTGTTTATTTGGGGAAACTACGCACATAACGATTGGCTAGAAATAGCTATCAATCAAGGAATGTTCGGTGTTATTGTTTTCTTGATATTTACCATTTCTTTTCTTAGTTTATGCTTTAAAAAACAGGATGATATAAGAGTAAAATCAGCTTTATGGATGTTATTTGGTATTTTCTTCTTAAGGACATTGTTTTCAATGTCGTACGACCAATTTTCTTTGTATTATAATATTGTGTTGGGATATTGTTTAGCGCAAACAGGAATCCAAAGTAAAAAGGAACAGTTAAAGCATTTGGCCAAATCTATTATAAGGTAATTTATGCGTAATGTAATATATACAATTTTAGTTGGAAATTATGATAGTCTGATGCAGCCTTTAGCAGTTGACGAAAGATTTGATTATGTTTGCTTTTCCAACGACATTATAGATGAAAAGGTGGGTGTATGGACTATTAAACGGATACCTTTCCAAGATTTGGATATGACACGTGTTTCACGTTATCCTAAACTACTTCCTCACAAAGTACTACAAGAATATGACTACAGCTTATATATAGATGCTAACATACAAATAACAGGAAGGGAACTGTATGATATGATTAATCGGAAGATTGAAGAAGATGTTCTTATAGCACAGGTTCCCAATATATTCAGGAACTGTATCTATAAGGATATAGAGATAGCCTATAGAAAAAGAAAAGTAGATTTCAAAGGTGCCAAACGTCAGTATAAGCATCTAAAACAGGAAGGGTTTCCTGAACATTATGGATTGTTCGAAAACAATATAATATTGAGAAAGCACAATGATTCCAAGGTCATAGAAATATCTGAAGCATGGTGGAAAGAATATAGTAACTATACACATCGGGACCAGTTCTGTCTTATGTATGTATATTGGAGACATAACTATATGCCCTCTTATTTGTTCGGTGAAGGGAAAAATGCACGGAATGTTGATTTCCTAAAATTAGAGAAACACCTACGCAAGAAGAATGCCTTTTTGCGAACCGAGAAAATGTTAGACAACAATGAAAAATTTCATTCGTTGTTGAGAAAGTTTGTTTGGCGACTATTTTCAAAATAGAATATAATGATAGCGATATTAATGTCTGCCTATAATGGGGCAAAATATATAAGAGAACAAATTGACTCTCTACTTGTACAAACCTATCAGGATTTTGTGGTTTATATCCGTGTTGACGGGTCAACAGATGGAACATCTGAGATAGTAGATGATTATGTAAAGAGATATTCGGAAAAGATTAAGCGTGTTGACGTTGGGGGAGAAAATCTTGGCTGTGGACAGTCATTTATGTGGCTTTTGGAACATTCACAGGCCGATTACTACATGTATTGTGATCAGGACGACGTATGGCTCCCTACCAAGATAGAGGAAACCTTGGCTAAGATGAAGGAACATGATGACACGGGGCATGGGAATTTGCCGTGTGTGGTTTTTACTGATGCCATCATTGTTGACGCGAGAATGAATACACTGTTTGACTCTTTGTGGGAATCTAATCATAGGAACCCTGAAGATGCAAAGGATATTTATCGTTATGCAGTGTATAGACAGGCTGCCTTGGGTTGTACTATGATATTTAATAATGAGGCCCGTAAGGCGGCACTACTTGTGAAACAATTCCCAGATAGGAAACAGGGACAGCATGATAGATTGATAGTATTCCTTTGTGCAAAATTAGGGGAAGTAGATTATGTGAATAAACCATTGATAAGATATCGACAACATGGGAAAAATGTTTCCTCATATATGTCAAGGTCTCTTTCTCGAACAGCTATTATCAAAGCATGGTGTTCGTCACCCGGAAAGTATTATGAGAGTTTAAAATGTAGATTTGGACGTTTGAAATATTTGCCATTCAAGGTGAGTTGGGTTAAGCTGGTTTTGACGATGTGTGGCAAGTGGATTAATACAAGTGGCTGGAAATGAGAGCTCTGCTTGCGGTATGAAGAATCTCTACTGGGCGGGGATACTGATAGCAGCATTTGCTTTGGTGAGTTGGCGGGCAACAGAGTCTATGGATGACGAGGTGGAAACGGTAATGTCCAAACATCAGGCAATTGGCCTCTCCGTTGTGGTTGTGAAGAATAATAAAATTTGCTATCACCATTCTTATGGCTATAATCCAGACTTTAATGATCCTACGGCTCGTAAGCCTATACAAGATAACGGAATATACTGGATAGCTTCGGTATCTAAGACATTCATAAGCACGGCTATTATGCAGCTTGTGGAAAAGAAAAAGCTGAAGTTAGATGACGATGTAAGTAAGTATCTAGGTTTTAGAGTAAGGAATCCTTTTTTTGAAAACATTCCGATAACTGTTGGTATGCTTCTCTGTCATCGGTCAAGCATTAATGACAATCATTATGGTTGGAATCTGGATCAGATAAATCCTGAGAAAGGCGAGAAATGGCGGGAATGCTATAATAAAGAAAAGCCTGGTGGCAAATTTTTTTATTGCAATCTGAATTATAATTTACTTGGAGCTGTCATCGAGGCTGTCAGTGGAATGCGCTTTGACGAATATATAGATAAGAAAATATGTGAACCATTGGGTTTAGAAGCAAGCTTTAATCTTACAAAAATTGATAGTAACCGATTGGTAAAATCGTGTAGCTACGACCGCGTATTGAAACGATATAAACCTAGTAGGCGTGTATATGACTATCAATATGTGAGAGATGCTTTATCTGGTTATCGCTTAGTGGAATCTGCAGCAAGTCTGTCGCCTGCGGGGGGAATGAAAATTTCTGCCACGGATTTAGCTATGTGGATGATGGTACATATGAATTATGGCCAATTGGGTGGTAAACGTATCATAAGCAAGAAGAGCGAAATAGCCATGTGGCAAGCGAAAGGAAGTGATAGGGCTTATGGTTTTGCTTTTTCACGCTATCCAAACATTTTAAAAGATTGTAATCTATATGGGATGAAAGGCCGTTCCCATGGCATTAATAGTGTGATGGTTTTTAATCCTGAAGAGAAATATGGTTTTGTCGTTATCTGTAATGGTCGAGTACCTAAGGAGCATGGACGGAGCATCAACGACGAAATTATTAGAATTATGTATAATCATTTTATTAAGAAATAATGAAGAACCTTATTATCATCGGTGCGGGCGGTATGGGCCGCACGGTATATAGCAATGCGTTGGAAAGTGTGGGGTACGGAGAAAAGTTCGTAGTGAAGGGGTTTATCGACGATAACCTTCAGGCTTTGGACGGTTTTTCGAATTATCCTCCAGTGATAGAAACGATAAAGGACTATGAACCTCAGGCCGATGATGTGTTTGTCTCGTCAATTGGCGGTGAATCGCGCAAGCAGTGTATGGAGGAGATCATCAGCCGTGGCGGAGAGTTCATGGAACTGATTCATAAGACGGCACGTATCTATACAAATGCAAAGCTTGGCAAGGGAAACTTTATCGGTGCATACTCAGTGATTGGCAACGATGCTGTGGTAGGTGACTATAACATGATTCAGTCATATACCGTCATTGGCCATGATGCCAAGATTGGAAGCTGGAATCGCATAGATACCCATGTGACATGTGTGGGTGGCATCGTCATTGAGGACGAGGTGAATATCCATACATCAGCCATCATCAGCCATAATGTGAAGGTAGAGAGTGGTGCACATGTGGGAGCATTGAGTTTTGTCATCAGGAAAGTAAAAGCAGGGACAACCGTTATGGGAATTCCCGCGAAGAAATTGATATGATAGTTTTCACACAGAAAATTACAGATAAACGGAATAATAATTTATCAAAAAATAAGAATTATGGAAATCAAGGAATTTATTGAGCATTTTGCAGAGCAGTTCGATGATACAGAACTGAGTGAATTGAAGCCAGAGACTGTGTTTCACGAATTGGACGAGTATTCATCATTGATAGCACTGTCGATTATCGGTATGGTGGATGAGGAATATGGTGTGACGCTGAATGCCAACGAGATGTCGGCAGCTGTCACCATCGAGGATTTGTTTAACACCGTGAAGGCAAAACTGTAATGGAGAATTATAATCCGTTTTCGCTGGAAAGTAAGACAATCCTTATCACAGGTGCTGCCGGTGGTATAGGCCGCGCTACGGCTATTGAGTGTGCCAAGCTTGGTGCAAGCCTTATCCTCACTGACATCAATGAGGAGGGGCTCAAGGCAACGCTTGAGCAGCTTGAGAGCCAAGAGCTACATCGCTATGTGGTTGCCAACCTGACCGCAGATGAGGAAATAGACAAGCTGGTTGGTGAGATAGACAAATTGGATGGCTTTGTCAGCAATGCCGGTGTGACCAAACCTATGCTAGTAAAGTTCATCAACCGGGAGGATTTGGACCGAATCATGTCTATCAATGCGATGGCACCGATGTTCCTGACGCAGCGGCTGTTGAAGAAAAAGAAGTTCGCCAAAGGTTCATCCATCGTGTTTACGGTGTCTATTGGCGGTGTCTATACGACGGCAATAGCCAATGCGATGTATGGTTCGTCGAAAGGCGCGCTTCAAGTGTTCATGAAGAACGTGGCTCTGGAGTCTGCTGCCAATGGTATCCGTTGTAATAGTGTGAATCCTGGTATGATCAATACAGGGCTTCTGAAGCCTGGCACTTATTCAGAGGAGGATAGAAAGCGAGATATGCAGACATACCCGATGAAACGCTACGGCGAACCGAGAGAGGTGGCACTGGGTATTGTCTATCTGCTGTCTGATGCCTCGTCGTTCGTGACAGGACATTCATTGATTATTGATGGAGGAAAAACGCTTTATTAATTCATAATGCATAATTGTATGGAAAGACTATTAGAGAATAAAGTATGTATTATTACCGGAGCCGGACGTGGTATTGGTAAGGTGATTGCCGAACAGTTTATTGCCGACGGTGCAATAGTATATGTCAACGACTTAAACTTACCAGAAATAGAAGGTGCAAAGCCCATTGCATTCGACGTAACAGACAGCAATGCCCTTAAAGCCGGTCTGATGCAAGTCTATAAGGCGGAAGGTCGTATTGACTGCATTGTAAATAATGCGGCCATTATTCAGAATCAGAAGCTTGGTATGGTTACAAAACCACTGCTGGAAAAAATGTATGCTGTAAACGTATTTGCAGTCATTGACATGATTCAGATTGCATCCCGGTTGATGGCACGTACTGGTGGTGGTTGTTTTGTAAACATGGCTTCGGTTACCGGAGTAGTAGGGTCTCCCGGTCAGGTGGCATATTCATCCACAAAGGGTGCTGTTATCACAATAACTAAATCAGCGGCCAAGGAACTGGCACCGATGAAGATCCGTGTGAACGCCGTGGCACCTGGCATTGTGAAGACAGAGCGCTTTGAAGAGCTTTATGAAGCCACAGGTGATAAGATAAACGAACGTATAGAAAAGATAGCTCTTGGAAGGCTTGGTACTCCACAGGATATTGCCAATGCGGTGTCTTTCCTTGCTTCCGACAGAGCTTCTTATATCAGTGGCCAGATACTGGGTGTTGATGGATGCGCTTCTATTTAAGTGAAAAGTGAATAGTGAATAGTGAAAAGTGAAAATAGGCGACCACAGAAAAAGATGATACTGAATTTAGATAAGTGGAAGGGAGAAGCGATTGCTGCGATTGACTCGCAGGGGCAGCAGTTGACTTATGGTGAGGTGCGGGACTTTGCGGAGAAGGTTGAGCATCTGGTGCCTGCACGGTCGTTGATGTTCCTGCTGGTAGAGAACAATGTGGGTGGTATTGCCTGGACGATTGGTAATATCTGTGCAGGGAATGTGCCTCTCATACTGAATGCCCATTTAGATGAGGGGTTGTATAATAGCTTGTACGACCTTTACCAGCCGCCGTTTGTTTGCGTGCCAGAGGCTGTGGCTGACAAATATCCGTATGAGAAAGTCACCACCTACTATGGCTATACGCTGATGAAGACAGGGCATGAGGCCTGTCCGATGAATAGCGAACTGTCACACCTGTTGCCTACATCAGGTTCAACAGGCAGCCCGAAGTTGGTACGCCATAAGTATGAGAATATTGAGGCGGCAGCCCTGAACATCTCCACCTTCTTCCAGTTGACAGAGAAAGACCGTCCCTTGATGGTATTGCCATTGTATTACACCATGGGCCTGTCGATGGTGTTCAGTCATTTCTATGTGGGTGCAACAGTACTGATTACTAATCTTAATATGACCGACAGAAACTTCTGGAAATTTATTAAGGAAGAGCGTGCAACCAGTTTCACAGGCGTACCCTATAGCTTTGAGATTCTGAACCTGATGCGTTTCTTCCGTATGGACTTGCCAGACCTAAAGTTGTTGACACAAGGAGGCGGCCGTATGCCGAAGGAACTGAACCTGAAGTTTGCGGAGTATTGCCGTGATAACGGTAAACAGTGGATAGCGACTTACGGACAGTCGGAGTGTACGGCCCGTATGGCTTGGCTGCCTCCGAAGTGGGCCATAGAGAAGGTTGGCAGTATCGGTCAGGCTGTTCCTAATGCAGAACTCTCACTGATAGATATGGATGGCAATGCTATCACGACACCCAATACAGAGGGTGAGATGTGCTATCGTGGCAAGAACGTGACGATGGGCTATGCTCGTAGTCGTGAGGATTTGCTTTTAGGAGACGAACGGCATGGATTCATTAAAACGGGTGATTTAGCTTACTTTGATGAGGATGGTTGCTATTATGTTGTCGGTCGTATGGGACGCTTTCTGAAACTCTTTGGCATGCGTGTGGGACTTGATGAGTGTGAGCGCATCGTAAAGGGTAAATTCCCTGGACTAGAATGCGCCTGTGTAGGAACCGACGAGAAGATGCTGGTTTATCTGACTGATGAGAGTAAAAAAGAACTTGTCAAGGAAGAACTGGTCTGCCGTCTGAAGTTGGTGGCATCATCTTTTGAAGTAAGAATAATAGCTGAAATTCCTAAGAATGAAGCTGGTAAAACATTATATGCTAAATTAGAAAATAAATAAGAATAATATGGAAAATTTAGAAAAGTACAACAATGCGTTTGTTGAAGTGTTCGGAGCAAAGATTGAAGACCTGAACGACAATTATAGTAAGGAAACAGTTGAAGAATGGGACTCTGTTCATCAGCTGAGCCTGATTGCTCAGTTTGAGGAAGCCTTCGACATTATGTTCGACCCTGAGGACATCATGGAAATGACCTCATACGCCAAAGGTAAGGAAATCCTCGCCAAATATGACGTGACCCTTTAGTTTTTTACATTATTTCATTGTTTAATTTTTACATTATACAAAGTGGCTAAGTGGGAAATTAAGAACGTCAACATAGCCGGTGTGGCGATGGCAGTGCCTGAACACACCGTGAAGACTGCAGAAATAGACCTGTTCACACAGGAAGAGGCAGAGGTCTTTGACAAGACCGTCGGCATCAAGAGCCGCCACATCGCCCCTGATACGATGTGTGCTTCTGACATGTGTCAGGCTGCAGGTGAGAAACTGTTGGAAGAATTAGGTTGGGAAAAGGAGAGTATCAATGCACTGATCTTTGAATCGGTGACAGGCGACTATCGTACCCCGCCAACTTCCTGTCTGTTGCAGTACCGCATGGGACTGAGCGAGGATTGCTTCTGTGTGGATATTCCTATGGGATGTTGCGGGTGTATGTATGCCATCACCGTAGCAGGAAATCTGATGACTACAGGACAGATTAAACGTGCCTTGGTATTGGTAGGTGATACAGCCCTGCGCATGGGTTCCATGAAGGATAAGAGCCGTGTGCCCTTGTTTGGTGACGGTGGTACGGCACTTGCCTTGGAATATGACGAGACGGCCAACGACATTATCATTGACTTCCATACTTTAGGCAAAGGTTATGAGGCTCTGATGACCCCTCATGGAGGCTTCCGTCATCCCGCCACACCAGAGTCCTTCATATATGAGGACTTTGGCAATGGTATTGTCCGTGCCCCGATTCATACGATGATCAACGGTATGAATGTATTCTCATTCGCTATCAGCAGGCCTCCTAAGTCTGTGGAACAATTCTTGGCAGACTATAATATTGACCGCAATACGGACATCGATTATTTCCTGATTCATCAGGCCAATAAGATGATTGTGGATCGTGTTGTCAAGAAGTTGAAACTGCCGCAGGAGAAATGTCCTTATAACTTGGAGGAGTTTGGCAACCTTGGTGGAGCCAGTATTCCATCGCTGATGGTGACGCGTATCGCAGATAAACTTCGTAAGGAGCCCACAACAATTCTCGGTTCTTCTTTTGGCCTCGGTCTTAGTTGGGGTACGATGTTGCTGAAGACAAAACCGATGGTAATACCAGAAATGATTTTATTATAAGTGAGATGGAGATTTCTTTTATTGGTGATATTATGCTTGGACGATTTGTCCAGGAAAAGTATTGTGCTCAGAAGTATAGCCTGGTCTCAGATGATGTGTTGTCAGAGATAAGGCAATCGGACTATGTAATAGCTAATCTGGAAAGTCCAATCACTGATAGTGAATCGTCCAACAGCCTGGCCTTTGCGGGAAACGAGGACATGCTTTCGCAATTGGAGTGGGTGGATTGTTTTTCTCTTGCCAACAATCATATCAATGATTTTGGAGAGACTGGTATGGTAGATACCATTGCTAATTTGGAGAAGCATTCCATTAAACATAATGGGCTGTTCGAAAACCATTATGTTCCGCTTATTGTCGAAAAGGACGGTTGCAAGATTGCTGTCGTGATGTGCACCGACATGCTCAACTATGAGTTTGATGAAAGTTGCAAATACAAGGTCCTGCGGGCTGATGCTCCAGAGGTGAATGCAACAATACGAAAATGTGCTTCTGACGGATATTTTACGATATTGTATGCCCACTGTGGCAGTTTGTTCTCACGTTTTCCAAATCCTGAAATACGTGATCTGCTTCACTCGGCCATTGATGCCGGAGTAGGTTGTGTGGTAACAGCACATTCCCATTGTTTGGGTGGTGAGTGGCAGTATAAGGGTGTTCCTATCTTCTGGAGTCTTGGCGATTTTCTAATGGATGGAGGATCATACAGAAGAAGGCAAGCCTGCTTCTTGACTCTGACCATTGAGGATAGTAAACTTAAGAGTTGGAAGATAACACCAACGGTTACGAATAAGGAGTTGCAAGTGGCATATCCTGCTGCCAAGGAGAGAGAAAAGATGCTGAAAAGCTATCAGAGTGTTACTCGTAAGATAGGTGTACAGCGTAAGGATTATGCGACATTCTACAAGTCGCAATACAAGAAAGAGATGATTCAGCATTCGATGAGCACATTAAAGTTCTTATATGACTCGAAAGGCTTGTTGGGTTTCTTGAAGATGCTGAAAGTGAGGTATTATGCTGTATATAGAATGGTTCATCGAATGGTTTTCGATCGTTCGAAGATGAGATATGACCAAGACGGAATAGACCCAAAGCATTTGTTGAAGGCTGAGGATATAAAATAAACTCCACAATCTTGTTTTCCTATGAGCTTTTTGACAATAAGCTATAATCCCGAATGGCATAGTCGTCTCTTGTCCTTCATGCAGGGTATATATCCCCACCGTGATGTACGATATCTTGACTGGTGGTTATCAAATATTGACAATTATCGCGAATGTTGGGATAAGTGTGCAATTGTGCTTGATAATGACAAAATAATAGGATGCACCACAGTTAACGTACTTGATGTAATCGATACTAATGGTAGAAAACAATTTTTTGCCCAAGCGAATACAATACTGTTGCCGGATTATCGCGGGAAAGGATTAAGCCGTAGAATATACGAGCGATACAATTATCCTGACTGGATAACTTTTGGGTTTACAGATATTGCATGGAATATCCAGCGCAAATATGTGAAGGACTTTACTCCCATTAATCCTGTCAATGTTTATGTATCTTTGAGTTTAAGAGGATTCATAAGCAGTCATGTTTGGAGGTTGATGAAACGAAGGACGTTGAAGGACTGTATATTCCCAATGCATGTTGGTTTGGGAAGAAAAGAAGAACTTGTTCTCATAAAGGGAATAGACGATGTGCATTTTCCGAATGCCGGAAAATGGAATGGAGATGATATTGAAATAGTCAGAAACAGGGAATATTTCCAGAAGCGTTTTTTTAATATTTTCAACAGCGATAAATATTATATCTACAATTATTTTTCTCATGGAGTTCCTATTGGCTATGTGGTTTTTAGAGGCACTGTTTATAAAGGAATCGACATGGTGTCATTGGTGGATTTCCGTTTTAAAAAACGCAAGGACGAGATGAAGGCTTTGAATGCTGCTGTGGCGGTGGCAGGACATTGTGGTATCGGTTTTGTGATCACTCTTACATCAAGAAACTGGGGACATCGGTTATCTCCTTTAACTGTTTTGATGAAGAAAAAGTTGCATAGTGCAGTAGGTACAAAAGAAAAAACAGATAAACTCAACGAGATGCTGGTGACATCAGCAGACTCGGATTTAGACTTTGTGTATTATAAATGAAGTTTGAAGATAATGTATAATGTATTAGTTATAGGTTCCGGCACTCAGGGTTATGTAACTGTGAGGTCTTTGAAGAAGGCTGGGCATAGAGTCTATCTTCTATTTAGTGGGAGGCATAATTATGCCGATGATTCACGATATGTAGACGTGAAGATAGAGATAAAAGAGAAGTCTGAAACGAAGGAATATTTTGATGCAGTGGTAAGTACTATCCGGCAACATCACATCGATGCAGTCATTCCCATGGGTGATCTTCCTGCAAGATTCCTGAGTAAGAATAAAGAGCAATTGCTGAAGATTACACACTTTGTGATGCCGGATATCGAGGTGTTTGAAAAAGGTTATGATAAGAACTCTCTAATGACTCTGTGTGCAGAGAAAGGATATCCTCACCCTCAGACAATCAATGATGTGGAGAGTGTTCTACAACTTGACAAAGATAAGCTTCAGTTTCCTCTTTTAATAAAACCAAACCATACTTGTGGTGGACGAGGGATGACTCTTGTTCGTAATTATGAGGAACTGAAGCAAAAGTTTGAGAGAGTTTACAACGAATACGGATCTTGTCATTTGCAAAGATACATCAGACAAGGTGGTGCGCAGGTGGAGGTTCAGATATACATTAATGAGCAACAGGAACTTGTGGCATCTTCCGTAATATATAAGTACAGATGGTATCCAGAGAATGGTGGAAGCAGTTGCTGTGCAACGTCAGTTAAAAATGATGAGGTCGTGAATATGTGCTATCGGCTATTGAAAGACATAGAATGGGTAGGTTTTGCAGATTTTGACCTAATAGAAGATCCAGACGAAGGTGACTTGAAGGTGATGGAGCTGAACCCTCGAGTCCCCGCGTGTGTAAAGGCAGCAGTTGCCTCGGGTACAGATTGGCCAAATATCATACTGAATGCCTATATGCACCAACCTATTCCACAGCCGTCTTTTAAACAAGGTGTCATTTTGAAACACCTCGGTATGGAAGCATTGTGGTTTTTCTACTCAAAGAATAGGTTCAAGACAAGGCCAAGTCTTTTGAAAGTTTTTGGAAGGAACATATATTATCAGGATTTGGATTGGAGCGACCCTATGCCGTTTGTATGGGGAACTTTACACAACATCAAGCAACAACTGAACCCATCGTTCAGGAAAAGTAAATCAGGAACACGATGAATATATTAACTTTTGATATTGAAGAATGGTATCTGGAGAAGATACTTCACGACGGCAGGGCTTTCAGATACCAACAGTTCGACGAGGCCTTTGCAAAGGTCTTGGATGAACTTGACAGATTAAATATTAAGGCAACGTGTTTCTGCTTAGGTAAACTGGCAACAGATTTCCCGCAAGTGGTTCGCGAAATTGCAAGGCGCGGACATGAGGTGGGCTGCCACTCCAATGAGCACGTCTGGCTGAACAAGATGAATGAAGAGCAACTGCTGAAAGATACCCAAGAGGCACTGAAAGCCCTGGAGGACGTGACAGGAAAGAAAGTGGTGAGCTATCGTGCACCAGCTTTTTCTATTACTCATCAGAACAAGTGGGCAATCAATGTACTGGCAGATTGTGGCATAGAGAGTGATGCATCCGTCTTTCCTACCTCGCGGGATTTCGGCGGCTATAAGGGATTCCCTCAGGATACGCCCTGCATCATCAGCCACGAGGGGGCTACATTAAAAGAATATCCCATCAGCCTGACGTCAATTCTTGGAAAGACCATGGCTTATTCTGGTGGTGGCTTTTTCCGGCTGTTGCCTTATTGGCTGGTGTCGAAGACAATAAAGCTGCGTGACTATAATATCTGCTATTTCCATCTGAATGACTTGATACATCACAGATTCGAATTCAAGAGCAAGGCTGAGTATGAGGAGAATTTTAAAGAACCGGGCACATTGAAGAACAGAATTGTTCGCTATGTGAAGATGAATATAGGAAAAGGCAACGCTTACGGCAAGCTGCAACGACTGCTGACGGAACATGAGTTTGTTGGCATCCGCGAGGCTGATGAACTTATCGACTGGGGAAAGATGAACATGGTAAATCTATAAACTGGGAAAATGTATAAGTTTTTTTTCAAAAGGGTGCTTGATTTCGGCATATCGCTCATTGCGCTAATTATTATATCGCCAATATTGTTGGCGGTCACCATCTGGCTGCACTTCGCCAACAAAGGGGCGGGAGCCTTCTTCTTTCAGGAACGCCCTGGCAAGGATGCGAAGATATTCAAAGTGATTAAGTTTAAGACCATGACGGATGAACGGGATGCGGAAGGAAAACTACTGCCTGATGCAGATCGTCTGACAAAAGTCGGTAAATTTGTCCGTTCTACATCGATAGATGAACTGCCACAGCTGATCAATGTGTTGAAGGGTGACATGGCACTGATAGGACCACGACCTCTGTTGGTGAAGTATCTGCCATTATATAGTGCAGAGCAGATGCGTCGCCATGAGGTGCGTCCAGGTATCAGCGGTTGGGCACAATGTCATGGACGTAATTCCATATCGTGGACAGAGAAATTCAAATTGGATGTGTGGTATGTAGATCACTGTACATTGTTGACAGACCTGCAGGTGATTTGGATAACTGTTATGAAGGTTATTCGACGTGCTGACATTAATAATGAGTCTGGAGAGTCTGCCACCATAGAGCCATTTAATGGGTATAACTAAATTGGGAATGGATGAATGTCTTCTGTGGCTTCGCTATGTGTTGAATTCAAGGAGAGATTCTATTCCACCTATTCGGAACTGGCAGGCTGTCTATGATTTTGCGGAAAAGCAACAAATAATAGGTGTTTGTTCGCCTACGCCTTATCCTGTCAGAGTTGATCAAAAGGTCTTGTATCGGTGGATAGGTGATGAGCAGCAGATAAGGAATC
>Ga0310695_10010586_pt1 | contig 13436 bp, 14 predicted proteins | sample RumenRJG_04DNA_FD_203882 | JGI IMG/M metagenome (GOLD analysis project Ga0310695, IMG submission 203882) | Bovine rumen microbial communities from Lethbridge, Alberta, Canada - RJG_04 (v2) (version 2) | ecosystem: Host-associated > Mammals > Digestive system > Stomach > Rumen | place: Canada...
GCCGTCGCGCTGCTCAAGAATCCGGACGCCGAATACGTGCCGCTCTCCGAGCCGGCAAGGCGGGAGTTCGAGGCGATGCGCTCCGATGAGGCGACGGCGTAGGCGCGCACGTCGCGGACCGTCAGACAGGCGGGTCCGAAGATTTGCAGGAAAGCACAGATGTCGCGTCGCGGGCGAGTGCGGTGACGGGACCGCATCCATGAATGCGCGGGACAGGTGGCACCCCCGCAGACGCATTATAGGATGCGCGGGAACGAACAGTTCCAGAGCGCGGATAGGAGACAGACATCACTTGCTTCCCAGATCGGCGGAATCGCTTCGCGATGGCCTATTGACAATTGTTCTCATAGGAGTCCCCGACGAGTCCTGTTCTGGAGTTTCTAGTTTCGAGGTTTCGAGTTGCCAAAACTCAGTGGAAGACGGCTGGAACATGCGAAGCATCGCGCAGCCTGATCCTCTGTCCTTTGTCTTTTGTCCTCTGTCCTCGAAACCTCAAAACCAGAAACCCGAAACCAGAAACTAGAAACTCTCAAACCTTCAAACACTCGCACTTTCGCCTTGCCTCGGGCGCGTGGAAATGCTAAAATTCTCTCGTTTAAGGAAACTGGCAGAAAACGGCCTTCGCTGTAACTTCCACAAATGGCTGATTTGGCGCGCGAAATCTCGGTTAGAAAAATTTCTTCATTTTTTTAAAATTCACTTGGAATTTTCTGCGCCCATTTGGCTTTATAGTGGTTGAAGGGGATCCTAGACCCATGACGCAGAAATCGCGTCCCGGCCAGGGTTCCCGCAACAGCGAAAGGAAGGCAAAAAAGAGACCATGTCACGCGAAAAAGCGAGAAATGAGATTAGGACATCCGACTTCAGACGTCGGACGTCGACTAGATCGGGCGGGCGCTGCATGCGGCGGCCGCGCGGTTGGCGCGTAGCCGCGTCCGGAAGTCCGGCGTCCGATGTCCGAATTCCTCTCTCCGCCGCGGCGCGGGGACTGTCCCCGGCGGGTTTCCTTTGGCGCAGGGAGGTGAGGACATTGGTTTGGCGGTGATTGTGTCTCCTGACGCTGCAACATTCTCTAATGTAGGTATGGAGTATCTGACATCGCAAAATAGTGTTCCATGGACTTTGATTCGTCAGATTCCGTGAGGTGTTCCATGAAGATTAACCCCAAAAAAGACATGCTAGAAAGGATAGCCGCCTTCATGCGAAAGAAGGGCATGGCTGTTAGTGACATTGAGGGCGGGTTGTTGGATATGCCGATGCAGGGCAGATTGTTGATCATAAACTTTCTGCCGTCTGATGAAACATTCTCGAATGGCATCAAGGCAATAGAGGAAAATGCCAGAGCCGTTATTTCTTTTCTGGTGCGCGGCAAATATACACGAGGCGCAGACAGACTTCAGATGGCGGTGAATGTGAAAAGCGGTGATGCTTGTCATGTGCTTGTCAAGTATTGGTGTGATGAAGCAAAGCTTCGGGAGCTTGAAAGATGCTGTCTGCCGTTTCGAAATGTGATTGTCAGAATGTCGTTGATGGATGTTGTGAGTGGATGTTCGCTTAGAGGTGTTCCTATTGAAGGATTCAACGAATGGCACTACACGATTGGCAGACGTGAAGATGGCGCGATAGAGAGTGCTCTGTATAGGCAAGGTGAGTGCGAAAAGCGATTCTCCTTTACGTTGCCTGAAACAGAGCCGATTCCCGTTGAACGGCTGCGCGAACAAGTCTCTAGAATGGAATATGAAATACAGAAGAGCCTAAATGGACGATTTTACGCTTTAAAAGAAGTGTCGGATGTTGAACAGTCGGTCTTTGATGTCAACGCGCCCAACCTTTACGTGCTTAGGTTTATTCGCATGTTCTCCATTGCAACTACAGTAGAGATGCAAGTTGCATGGCTTATGCCGATGCAGAAGGTTGCATCGTTGATTGAGATTGTCAAGAACGAGCGGATAAGGGTTCTGGAAGTTAAGAGATTTGCAGCAGATGAATATTATGTTCGGTGGTACGAGGATGGCCTTGTGTGGAAGATTGACGACATTTGCAGTCCTACTAAAGGCAATGTCGCCACGAGCTTGCAAGAAATGACTTCCGTCATGGAACGCGAGTTGGCTACCTGTGGAAACGACAAGGCATATCATCTCGTGTTTGACTGTAGAAGATTGCAATGACGAATGACTTCGAAAGCAGAAACCTATGAGTGGATACGCAATGGAGAGAAGGACTTCCGACTTCAGACGTCGGACGTCGACTAGATCGGGCGGGCGCTGCATGCGGCGGCCGCGCGGGCTGCGCGTCGCTCGAAGTCTGAAGTCTGAAGTCGGAGGTCCTGAAAATGCGCGGGGACAGGCTCCGAGGAGGCTGTTGTTAACGCAGAGCCGCAGAGGCGCGGAGAGCGCAGAGGAGTACGCCTACCAGTACGACGACATCGGCAACCGCATCACTTCCACTGACCTCGGCACGAACCGCACCTACACAGCAAACTTCCTCAACCAGTACACGCTCATCTCCAACCTCTGTGACTCTGTGACTCTGTGTGATGACTTCGTCCCCCAGTACGACCTCGACGGAAACCAGACGCTGGTGAAGACCTCCACCGGCGTGTGGACTGTCGCGTACAACGGCGAGAACAGGCCGGTCTCGTGGACGTGCGGGACGACGAACATAGTGATGGCGTACGACCGCATGGGGCGGCGCGTGCTCTCTCGCGAGACGGTTGGCGGCGTCGTGACCGGCAGAAACCACACCTTCGTGTACGACGGATACCTCTGCCTGCGGAGGCTGGACGCGGCGACGAAGAAGGCCGACATGTTCTTCACGTGGGATCCGGCCGAGAGCGTGGCCACTAGGCTTCTGATGGTGGAGAGGCCCGGCAAGTACAAGATGCACGTCACGCACGACGGGAACAAGAACGTCTCGGAGCTCGTGTTCTTCTCCGGCGGGTCTGGCATCGCCGCGCACTACGAGTACGCGCCGTTCGGCGCGGTGACGGCATCGACGCGCAGCACCTCCGTGACCGCCTACGACTTCCGCGAGTACAATCCCTTCCGCTTCTCCTCCGAGTACGCCGACGACACCCTCGGCCTAGTGTACTACAACTATCGGCACTACAACCCCCTTGACGGCAGATGGACAAGCAGGGATCCGCTGGAGGAATGGGGTGGCAGTGGGTTGTACAGTTTTTCACCAATAGATTATCTTGGATTGGTGCATGTTTCGTATGGTGGAGATGGGAATGATGCCGGAACTCAATATAAGGGCGTGATTTCTGGGCTTGGGTATGCTTTTGACTGGGGGCTGTCTTGGTCGCTTTCGCTAGATGTTGAAGAAACGCTGGATCGTTGTGAATTTGCTCTGAAGGGCACGTTCGCTTTATCTGCTGAGGTGGGTATAACAGGTGGTTTTGCTACAATGAAAAATTTTATGGGGTATGATGTTTGGTTGTTGGCAGGAATACGAGGATTTGCAGGGGTTGAAGCTTCTACAAGTTTTGGAGTAAAAGTTAATAAATGCGAACCTGCACAATGGGGAACGAGTCTTTCTGCGTCTGGTTATATAGGCGCAGAAGCAGGTTTTATGGCGAGATACTCCAGAAGGGGAGCTTATAATTGGAAGGAGTTGGGGGTGGGAGTTAGAGCACGCGCTTCATTTGGCACATCGGCAGAAATGCACTGCCAAGGTGATGATTGCTCTGTAGATGGGAGCCTTGGCGTAAAACCTTTTGAAGCTGAGATATTCGCTCGGTTGGGGTGGTTCAATGTGTCATGGGATATTAGTGATGTGCTAAATACAAGGATAGACACTTCACGCCTGCGGACAAAATATCACTTTGACTTTCCAAATCCCATTGGAGCTATGCTAAAATGACATCCACGCACATAGCTGGATTCTTGTGGGAAGGAAGACCCTGTGGCATGGCATATATCCCCTTAAAGGGATTCTTGACTCGAACCATGCCGGCTCTTGCATGTATATTGGTAATTACTTGGCTGTACAGAAAGTGGTTTCAATTTCAGACAGGCCTTGCATCATCAGAACGCGCTCATGTCTTTATATTTATGACCATAATCCTAATTCCGCTTTTAGCCCCCTGCGTGTTCATGATTTTAGAGCCGTTGCGACGAATGATTTTTTGGCGCTTTCTACGATACGCGGTTAGTCCGACGGTTGTCATGATCCAGTTGCATATTGGGTGTTTCATAAAGACCTTTCATTTAGAAATAAGTCAGATTAGGGTTGTGTTCATTCGACCAGAAAAGCATTGCTTCACGGTGAACTTTGGCGAGTTGACACGTTGGTTTAGTTATTTGGGTAAGAATAAAATACAGGAAGAATTTGAATTCTCATGTCTAAACGCTGAGAAACTACGCACATTAATAACGATTTGCCTTGAGCAGAATCTAAAGGTCGAAGGATATTATGGGGCTATGCTTGCAAAAAGGATGCCAATCCACGATGACGCAGGTTTTCGTGAATATCTGAAGGTGAATGGGTATTAAGTACGCGGGAACAGTCCCCCGGCGAGTCCGCAGGGCGAGGTGTCCCGCCGAGCCGCAGGACGTGCGGGGACTGTCCCCGTGGTGCCAAAACCTTGAAACCCTCAAACCTTCACGCTCGCACTTTCGCCTTGCTTCTGGCACATGGAAATGCTAAAATTCTCTCGTTTAAGGAAACTGGCAGAAAACAGCCTTCGCTGTAACTTCCACAAATGGCTGATTTGGCGCGTGAAATCTCGGTTAGAAAAATTTCTTCATTTTTTTAAAATTCACTTGGAATTTTCTGCGCCGAGAAGGCTTTTATAGGGTTGAAGAGGACCTTAGGCCCGCTGCGCAAAACCGCGCCGCAGCCGAGGTTCCGGCAAAGACGAAAGGAAGGCATGAGAGGATATGATCTGCGGAAGCGCAACAGAGAAAACGAGGACTTCTGACTTCAGACGTCGGAAGTCAGCTGGACTGCGCGGGCGCTGCATGCGGCAACCGCGCGGCGCGCGCGTCGCTCGAAGGCTGAAGTCCGAAGTCACGGATCGGGGAAGCGGCACTCTTGCCGCTTCTGCCTTGGCGCGTCATTGTGAAGCGACAGGAGTGTCGCTTCCCCGAGTATGGCGAGCAGCGGCTGATGAAACCAGCGGGACATGTGGGACGAACGGGACAGTGGGAAACGCGCGGGGACTGTCCCCAGCGAGTCTTCTCGCGGTCTCGTGCGACGGCGAGTTCTACGTGCCGATCTACGGTGGTAACGGCAACATCATGGGATATGTGGACGAGAGCGGTGCATTTGCCGCGAAGTTCGAGTACGATCCGTATGGCGACGTCATTTCCATTGAGGGCGGCCCGTTTGCGCCTATGCCGTCGCCGGACGGCTCGCCGGTCCCGATTCCTGTAGGCCTTCGCGGCGAAGACTTCTCCTTCGGCTTCTCGACTAAGTACCACGACCGCGAGGTGGGCTTGATCGCCTACCAGCTGCGCAGCTACAGCCCAACTCTCGGCCGCTGGCTCAACCGGGATCCGATCGAGGAAGAGGGAGGGGTGAATTTGTATGTGTTCTGCGGGAATCTTACAATTGACAAACATCTTGGTTCGTCATTAGATTATTTAGGCTTGTCATGTTGTCCAGGAGAAATAAGGATTATTTCTATTGTCTATGCAGATGCTAGTTCAATTTCGCGTGGTAACCCAGACTTTAAAAATCTGCGTGAATTGCTGCGTAATCTTGAGCTCCTGAACTATATTCAGTTGGGCATTTCTGGTGTTTCATCTGTTTTGGATGGCCTTATAGCTGGAGTTGAGAAAGGAGTTACTTCTGCTGCGGCTAGTGGTGCAGATTTTATAGTTGGTAAGGCAGTATCGCTTGATGGTGGCGTTGGGGTGTCTGCTATTGAACAAATGTATACTAGGTATAAGGTAAACTTCCCCCAGCTCAGAGGCTGGCTTTATTATCAGCAGTGTGAAAAGCATATGCTCATTTTCACACGATGGGTTGATAAGAGTATTAGCTCAACAGAGGCTGTTGCAATTGATCTACATGGAATGGATGGATCGAACCCCATAAAAACTTTTGAAGCTGCTGAGGCCGAGATTAAAGCTGAGTTGTTGACGAAGTTTAAGAAAGTATTAGGAGGTGGAAGATGAAATACACAATCATATTGTTAATGACGTTATTGTCTGGATGCTTTGGGTTGAGGATTCCTTCAATCTCTACTGTCATCGATATTGAGAACGACAGTAAAACGCCGTTAATATATACACTGAATCTCGTTACCAAGGTCCAGGGGGAAAAGGTTTCTTTCTTGCCTTTTGAGATCAGCTACACCGGGCATTGGGCGATTACGAACAGGCATAAATTTGGCGAGCATATTGGAATTGACGTTGATGGCAATACCCTTGTCTTCCCATATTCTCAGTCGCTGGAGTTTCTTCGCCATACACTTCAAGAACGACGGTTTCACGGTTTCTTTATAGTTCCGGGGGCCTCAATGTGTCCGATGACAACGCTTGCGTGCGTGTCAAAGCAACATCCAGGAGAGAGTCTTCCTGAAAAGGTGCGGATGGCCGATGTTGAATACGAGTGCCCTGCATCGTTGCCTTCACATATCACCACCAATAAGGCTATGGAGATAAGAGTCAAAATGATTGTGTGGCCATGCAGCAAGGTTTCAATGATCCTGAAAGGAGATTGTTTTCTTAGCGGAATTTCTACTGTTGCCGATAATGTACAAATGATATCTTTTGAGGAAAATATGAAGCATGCACTGAGAAAGCAGGACGAGCGTCGGCGGAATGAGCAGGCAATGGGACGGTGACCAACTGAATGAGTGGAGGAGTTGGTGAGTTGTTAAAACCAGAAACCTCGAAACCAGAAACTTATGAGAGGATGCGCAACAGAGAAGATGAGGACTTCTGACTTCAGACGTCGGACGTCAGCTGGACTGCGCGGGCGTTGTATGTGGCGTGCGTGCGGTGGGCGTATCGTTCGAAGTCTGAAGTCCGAAGTCGGAAGTCATCATCTCGTCATTGCGCAGGGCCTGTCCCCGGTGAGACTGTTTTTAACGCAGAGCCGCAGAGGCGCGGAGGCCGCAGAATTGTGTGTTAGAATATATGGGGGGCCTGTCCCTGTGGAGTCCTACGACGCGAAGTCCCGCCGTGTGAAGAAGGTGACGCCAAATGCCACGACCACGTTCTTCTACGACGACTGGAACCTCGTGGAGGAGCGAATCGTCTACGCAGACAATACTACATCTACAATCCGCTACTACTGGGGCAAGGACCTCTCCGGCACGTTGCAGGGCGCGGGCGGCGTTGGTGGGCTTCTGTGGCTCACGATCGACGGCGTTGTCTACATTCCCTGCTACGACAACAACGGCAACATAACGCGCTATCTCAACGCCAACGGCGGCACCTTTGCGCGGTACTCCTACGATGCCTTCGGCAGGCTCATCGCCAGGGCCGGCAGACGCGCCAGCTTCTTCCGCCACCGCTTCTCGACGAAGTACTTCGATTCCGAAACCGGCCTCTACTACTACGGCTACCGCTTCTACCATCCTCCCCTCATGCGCTGGCTCAACAGGGATCCGATAGAAGAAGAGGGAGGGGTGAATTTGTATGCAATGTGTGAAAACTACCCTTGTGATTCATTTGACGAGTTGGGATTATGGGCCGCAACCAAAGAAAGTGCAGGTAAGTCACGGCGTGTCTATCAAGTTGAGAGAGGGGATACCATAGAGTCTCTGGCAGAAAAAGTCGATCTTGAGAAAACAGAATTTTCGAAATGGGCAAAGAAGGAGTTCGGCAGAGTGGCGGATAAGAAAAACGTTGTGAGCATTTCGCGTGTGCCAAAAGCCGGATGTTATGTGTCGGTTCCAAATGTGTGGATATCGGCAGACCTTCTTCGGGGAGGGAATTGGTATTATGATTCCTTTGTGAATCTCGGAGGATCAATTGGAAGAGGTATTGGTACGGATGTGTTTACATCTTCTGATCATAAGATCGTGAAAGCTGACAATATAAGGCAGTTAAATGCTGCTTTTCGTGCGAGTAAAGGGGACATATGGGGACTTGTTGTATTCGGACATGGAAAAAAGTCTGGGGTGTTGTCAATGAAAAGGACGCTAAATTACTATCGATATGAAGATGAGTGGACATATCAAAGAGAACTTGTTGAGGGGATTGAAGCTGGTGGCTATAAAATTGCATATGCCTATATGATGCAGTGTTATAGCGCTTACAAAGGATTAGATGAGAATGGAAACAGCGTAGATCATGATGCCGATTGGCGTAAAGTAGCCGTCCATTTCTATGGATATAGGGGAGTTAATGCATTTATGATTGATCTGGGAGGTGGTAAAAAGAAAAGACGCCGCCACAGACATTGGCGAGCAGGAAGGAGGTAGTGATGATGACGCGCATGAAATTGTTTGAGATGGGTACAGTTGTCCTGTTTACCGCCTGTTTTTTGAGGACATGCTGCATAGAGGAAACGTCACAAAAGGGTTTAGAGACAGAATTCTTCTCGAAGTGTTTCGATGGCAACACGATCTCCATTGTCAGGACGCGGCGGTTGTATTCGTATGACCCTGTGCGGTGGGAGAATCCAATTCCATACGATGAGGGAGTATTTGAAAAGAAGGTCTATGTATCTATGTCAAATATGTATGCGATAGTTGTAATTGACAGTAAAGTTGACGAGTGGGTTTTTAAGCGAGGAACTGCCGATTGCCCGTTTTTCTATAACGACATGACCAACATAGAAAACTTTTGCATCTATAATGCGAAGAGCGACACCCTGAAACCATGTGATGACAGAGGTCTCGTCATGGGCAAAGTTGTAGACTTGGAGGAACTCTTCAATCGCCATAAATCATGCCCATGCATTTTTTTTGGAAATGGAAAGAAAGGTGTGCTGTTTTGGCGTGGGGGCCTTCCTTTTCGCTGGCGTCACGACTTCACGACGTTGCTGTGGGTAGGAAGACCGGTTGAATACTACACCACCAAGAAATTCAAGACATGGAACGATTTCATGTCGTGGGATTGTAATCTCGAACAAAGATCCACCAAGAGTGATAATGACAAGCATGAGGAAGGACAAAAGACAGAAGACAAAGGATCAGGCTGAAGGATGCTTTGCGTTTCTCGGCTTCAATTCTCTGTCTTTTCTCCAACAATGACGCACTATAGTAGAATCCTTCAAAACCCGAAACCAGAAACTTGGAAACTTAGAAACTCATGAGAGGAAGCACAACAGAGAAAACGGGGACTTTTGACTTCAGACGTCAGACGTCAACTGGACTGCGCTGGCGCTATATGTTGCGGTCGCGCGGACGGCGCGTTGCTGGACATTCGCTGACGCTTCCTAGCGGCGCCGTGTTCACGCGCAGCGTGGCGCGGGACGGTCTGCGCCGTTCGCTTGTGACGGGGATAGTGAACACTTTCAACGGAAATGCCGTGGAGAGCATTGCATATTCATACGATGCGCTGGGCAGGCCTGTGGCCCGCAACGCAGATGCCTTCGGCTACAACGAGCGCGGCGAGGTGGCGTCGGCGTCGATCATGGGATGGGCGCCGTCCCCGTCGACCGCGTCATACGGCTACGACGGCATAGGCAACCTGCGGCAGTCCACGTTCAACGCCGCGACGAACGCCTACACCGCCAACAGCCTCAACCAGTACACTTCCATTCTCTGTGACTCTGTGACTCTGTGTGAGCCGACATACGACCTTGACGGCAACATGCTCACCGACGGCGTCCTGTCTTTCACCTACGACGCAGCCAGCCGCCTGAAGACGGTTTCGTCGAACAACGTCCTGCTCGTCACGAACTTCTACGACGCGAAATCCCGCCGCGTGAAGAAGGTGACGCCGAATGCCACGACCACGTTCTTCTACGACGACTGGAACCTCGTGGAGGAGCGCATCACCTACGCAGACAATACGACATCCACGATCCGCTACTACTGGGGCAGGGATCTTTCTGGCTCGTTCCAGGGAGGAGGTGGTGTAGGCGGGCTTCTGTGGCTCACGATCGACGGCGTTGTCTACATTCCCTGCTACGACAACAACGGCAACATAACGCGCTATCTCAACGCCAACGGCGGCACCTTTGCGCGGTACTCCTACGATGCCTTCGGCAGGCTCATCGCCAGGGCCGGCAGACGCGCCAGCTTCTTCCGCCACCGCTTCTCGACGAAGTACTTCGATTCCGAAACCGGCCTCTACTACTACGGCTACCGCTTCTACCATCCCGCCCTCATGTGTTGGCTCAACAGAGACCCAATAGAGGAAAAAGGCGGCTTGAATTTGTATGAGGCGATGGATAATGCAACATTGAGTTCTATAGACTATCTTGGACAGGCGGTGTATTTGACATTGGCGGGAATTGACCCTGGTCGAAGATTGTTCTCATCATGTAAGTTGAAAATGACAATGGCTTTAAGATGTACGTTGAAAGCCTTAATCGACTTGACTAAACTCACAGAAGCTGACTACAGGTGTCTTCAGAGAAGATCTGCTGTGAAATTTGATGGAAGAATATATACAGGTACCCTTGCAGAATATAGAAACCTTATAAGACATGAGTTAGATTCTCAGGTTGTGGAAGAGGCTTCTTTTGCGGGATCGGTGGGAGCAATGAGGCGGATGACTAGTTATACGGTTAATAGTTTTGATCAAGTGGTATATGTTATTCATGGATGTTTTAGGCGCTCTGGGGTGGGTTATGACCCTTTGGTTCAAGTACATTATTCAGATGGCTATAGAGGACAGCAGGCTACTTTGTCGACAATTTACTCAATAACGCCCCCACAGGGATCTAATCTTGTCATTTCCTGTGGCCAGACTTGGAATGGAATTGATGCTAATCATCATCTTGAAAGAATTATCATTGATCAACCAGAACTGAAGTTAAAAACGTCATGTTTTTTTCTTGATTTGTTTCGTAATCCAGAGTTGGATTACAAGCCATTAAAAATTAGGCGTGAGATACAATAAGGAGGGTTGTAATGAAGCATCTGAAGTTCATAATGGTGATAATGGCATTGCTTGTGGTTCTTACGTCATGTTCTAATGACAAGACCATGCAAATGGAAGAGTCACACAGCATGTTCGGCTCAGGTTCGGCATATCACCTTTCTGATCATTGGTTTGATAGAGGTGGCTCCACTAAGGATATTGAGTGTTTTGGTGGAATTAATGATGGACAGATTATTTGTTACATAGTGAACATCTCCACCAATTATATCGCCATGAATCGTACGGAGTGTGATTTTTCGTATCTATTGAGATATTTTGATGCCAATGGTAACGAGCGTCAGACGCATGAGTCAACAGTAATTGAGTACCATCTTGGTCGAATAGAAATTCTAGACCCCACTCCTGATCATGATACATGGACGACCAGTTCTGCTACTGAATTTAGGTGTAAACTTCCTGATGATTGTTCACGCGTTTCTGCATTGTCGCTAAAGATAGAGCATATCACCATGTCTCAGATGTCTCTGTGCAAAGATTCAGCATCGCTGAGTCAACTCTTTGAAAACAATGTACATTACTATCGTGTGAAACTGAGGTAGTCAACGTGAAAGGAGGCGCGCGCGTCGCTGCCGGGCGGCAGATCGTCCGTGTTTCATGTCTCGCGTCTCATGCCCGGCAGTTGTGCGCCATTGCTGGACAGCCGACAAGCGGGGTCACCCGCCATAGCCCTTACCCGGCATGTGGACTAACCCGCAACCCGCAACCCTCAAACTCTCAAACTCTCGCAACTAGAAACCAGAAACTCTAAACTCGAAACCAGAAACCAGAAACACGAAACCAGAAACTAGAAACCAGAAACTTTCAAACCCTCAAACTTTCAAACCTTCAAACCCTCAAACTTTCAAACCTTCAACCTTCGCTCTTCTGACTTGTCTCAGCCGCTGGAAAATGCTACAATTCTCTCGTTTAAGGGAAAGGACGAAAAATCGCATCGCCTGTAACTTCCACAACGAGCCCGCAGGGCGCGTGAAATCCAAGTTAGAAAAATTTTTGAATTTTTTTAACGGGCGCTTGGAATTTTCTGCGCCGAGAAGGCTTTTATAGGGTTGAAGAGGACCTTAGGCCCAATGCGCAAAACCGCGCCGCAGCCGAGGTTCCGGCAAAGACGAAAGGAAGGCATGAGAGGATATGATCTGCGGAAGCGCAACAGAGAAAACGAGGACTTCTGACTTCAGACGCCGGACGTCGGCTAGATCGGGCGCTCGCCGCTTGCGGTGGCCGTACGGCGCGCGCGTTGTTGCCTCGCGAGGCATGGAGTTGGAAGTCACGATTCGGGGAAGCGGCACTCCTGCCGCTTCTGCCTTGGCGCGTCATTGTGAAGCGACAGGAGTGTCGCTGCCCCGAAAAGGGCACGTACACGAAAACGCGCGGGGACAGTCCCCGAGGAGACTGTTTTTAACGCAGAGCCGCAGAGCCGCAGAGGTGCGTGTGAAGACGCGCACTGGGACAGTCCCTGCTGAGTTAATTTCCATTGAGGGCGGCCCGTCTGCGCCTCTGCCATCGCCGGACGGCTCGCCGGTCCCGATTCCGGTAGGCCTTCGCGGCGAAGACTTCTCCTTCGGCTTCTCGACTAAGTACCACGACCGCGAGGTGGGTCTCGTCGCCTACCAGCTGCGCAGCTACAGTCCCCGCCTCGGCCGCTGGCTCAACCGGGATCCGATCGAGGAAGATGGCGGGGTGAACCTGTATGGATTTGTCAAAAACAATACGATCTGCCATGTGGATATCATAGGCTTGTATACTATGGCCGATGCGGAAAAGAGTTTGAAGGCAAAAGGTGTTCTTAAAGGTGGAACGCTTGGTCTTTTTTATTCAAAAATGCAACTCTTCAGTGAGTGGTTGTCACTGGAACGAACACGAGGGAGCTGGTGGTCTATGCTTCCCAAGTGTCCGAAGATGTTATGTTTTAGTAAAACTGGTACTCCTATTAATCCAAACCCTCGAATATGGAAAATGCCAACCACAGGGGGATTCTTCCTTAGTCATTATCATCCTGGTGCAGTGTATGAGATGCGGTCGATTCCATTGAGGGGGCATGGTAATCAATGCGTATATGATTCCTTGGGTACACTTATGTCGGGACCGCCGTCGGGAGGTACAGTGGATTGGTATTCGCCTAGTTCTTTTGGTAATATTTTACGTCATAATTCACATGATGTTAAAACCTTTAAAGTTGCTCGAGAATTAGGGCGAATTAGGGATTATTATTCGGTGAGACCTTCTTGGTAGAAAAATATCGTGCAACAGGTGACAGTAAAAATTGTATAGCACAGCTAGAGGAAGGAGCAGAGCCCATGGCAACAGGAAATGTTCTTGAAGGAAAGGCGTACAGTGGAAATCCGTACGACCAATTTGAGGAGGAGGAAGATGCATTTGTGAGAGCACCAAGGGATGTAGCTCTGTTCCACCTAGCAAGAA
>Ga0310695_10010587_pt1 | contig 13434 bp, 15 predicted proteins | sample RumenRJG_04DNA_FD_203882 | JGI IMG/M metagenome (GOLD analysis project Ga0310695, IMG submission 203882) | Bovine rumen microbial communities from Lethbridge, Alberta, Canada - RJG_04 (v2) (version 2) | ecosystem: Host-associated > Mammals > Digestive system > Stomach > Rumen | place: Canada...
CAATGTATATGCTTTTCCTGCACGTTGCATCCCGTTTATGATTTTGGGACGATTCCGTGGAGTATAATAAAAGAGGGTGGCAGTGTGCGCACCCTCATTGTTTTGGCTTGGTAAAGCCGGCATTGTCCGTCTTATCCTATTTGATTTGTCATCCGTTCGATCAGGTTTTTCAGGTTGTCGTATGCGTCCTCCAAGGACGTTGACTTGTAGAAGAGCCAGTCGACGCCTTTGGTGAATTCCTTGCTCTTGTAGAAGGGCCGGATGCCGTCAGACTCCTGCATCTCCACCCGGATCTTCTTGGTGTCATCGGTGTAGAGGGCGCCATATATCAGGTCCTGTCCGATGAATTCAAGCAGTACGATGATGCCTTTCTTGTATTCCTTGTAGGGCAGGATGACCCCTGCCATGATGTACTTGCTCAGGCGGATGTCGCTGTGTTTCTCCAGGTCGGGGAAATCCCGCTCAAGGTTCGCCATCCACTCGTTGGCGGCGTCGCAGCACAGCATTCTGCGGTTCCGCTCCAGTTCCTTGACACATCCGTTGATTCTTTTGATGGTCCCGTTCAGTGTTTCCATGTCATGGTATCTGTCGCCGTTCAGGTCAAGGCGCGACTTGATGTGCTTGTCTATTTCTCTTTGTTCCATATTGTCGGTAGGCGTTAAGTTGAAGACTCTCTTCAGGTAGTCGGAGAAGAGGAAGCGGGACTGGCTGAAGTTGGGGTCGCCGATGGATTTCATCTCCTCCGAGCCCAGCCAGCTGATGATGCCCTCCTTGAAGCTGACTTTGCGGTACCTGTTCTTGTATTGTTTTTGGATGTTCTTGTCCCATGACCGGTCGGTGGGGCCGTGCCCCTCATCGCTGGGCAGGTAAATGATGTAGACCTGGTCATCCGTCAGTCCGTATTTCTGGTCCTTGAGACCTCTGATGTAATTGGACAGCTGGTTTTCCTGCTCCGTGGCATCCCATATCTTGTTCTCGAAGACGATGGCATATTTCCCTTTCTCATACACGAGGATGTCGATGCGTTTCTGGTCGGTCACGTATTCCTCCTCCTGAAGTACTGGCTTTTTGATCTGCGAAGCCAGCTCCTCGTTGAGGAATTTCCTCACGAAACTTCTCAGGGCGACATATTCGCCGTCCTGCCTGTAGCTGAAAAAGCCCTTGAGTATCCGGCTCACCCCCTCCTCATTGGGCTGTGCCTCCAACAGGACGTTGAGCAGGAACGGTTGGTTTTCCCTGACATCCTCACGTATCCTCTCGAGTTCGCCGCAGAAGCTCAGCGTGTCGCCGAGGACATCTGTCTTGGCACGGTTGATGATCGTTGTCTCGTCATACGATGCTCCCATGGTCCAATATTTGTAATCGTCAATGTACAGGTAAGGAAAGTTGTAGCTGCCCCATCGTTCCTGGACGCCGAATCGTCGCTGCATGTCGATGAAGTAAAGGAACTCCTCTTCGGTGAGCGGGCATTCGCCCCTGACGATATACTCATGCGGCGCCCACGGCATAGTCTTGGCGTATGTCCACCGACAGCGTGCAATCATCCCCCTGACTTTATCGTAGTTGACTTGTTCCATAGTCTTTGATTCCCTACATATGATAAAACAGTATTCCTTATAGTGGTTTTATGGTCGGGGTGGGGGAAGTTCATCGTCTTCTTGGCAATCCTCATCCTGGTCATCATCATCAGGCGCGGCTATATCACCCATCAACGTCATGGGGTCGTCATCATTGTCTCTTGTCTGCAACAAATTATCTCCATGGGGATAAGCAATTTCATAGGGAACGGGTTCGCCCATCAATAAGAGATTTTCATCCTCAGCAGGTAGGATGGACTCAGGATCCTTGAAAACTTCGATGTCGATTTTGTCCAGTTCACCAGTCAGCTCTCTCTTGCGCAACTCATCCATGATGAGTTCCGCCTCCTGTTCACACAAAGGACATGTGCCGGTAGCACATTCCTCGTGGTCGCACTCCTTTGGTTCGTATTCAATGCCATACTTTTGGGCGATAGTCATTCGTATGGAACGAAGCATCTCGCATTTTTCTTTTCCGTTCATATTATTGTTTTTTGATATTTGTTTTGTAAGTGAATAAATCAAATCTGGAAATGCCCATGGCCTCGAGCTCACGTCTGCTGTTTGTCCTGTCTTCCTCCGTGTTGAATCTAGGAATCAAGGGTATACGCGCGACGATGTGGTCGGCTTTCCCGTTTTCGACGAGCCACTGAAGATTGTATAAGACACTTTCATTGTCCTTCCCGGTATATTTCCTGTAGATTTCAGGGTTCATGTCCTTAATGTCGACCACGTATTCGTCAATGAACGGAGCCAATTCTTGCAGGAATAATGGAGCCACGTTGAGTGAAGTCTCCACGGTGACGTGCCACCGCTTCCCATAATACTTGAAGAACTTGTTCTTTAGAAAGTTGTAATAGAGCAAAGGCTCCCCTCCTCCGAGGGTGATACCCCCCTTAGTGGCCATGTAGTAGAGTTCATCCTTGTTGATGACCTCGACAATTTGCTCTGCGGACATGTATTTGACCTTTAGCTGTGGCCCGAGAGTCTTGCATTGGGGGTTCAGGCAATATTTGCAGTCGAGAAGGCAATCATGAAAAGCGACCAGAGTCCTAATGCCTTCTCCGTCGGTTCCCATGCGATGGCGTGAGAGACCTATCAGAGGGGCATATGGAATGTGTTCGCTCCTTTCATCATCGATAACATACAGGAGCAGGTCGGACTTGCCGGTATTCGTCATTTTGTACCAGGCTGTTTGAGGGGCTTGTGTCTCTTCTCTCTGTATATTGCTTTTGGTGCATCCCACGTCATAGATTTTTAAGTCCTCCACTGATTTCATTTCCTTCCATGTAGCATCCTTATCATCGTCGAAAATGCCATAATCCCATCTTGAAGACTCGAAACGGCATTTGCCTTTCAGGACAAAGTATGCGACCCTGCCGTGCTCATTAGGTATGATGCCGGTGGAGCAACCTGCCGGAATGCGCCACAGCTGCAGTTCCCTCTTCAAATCATAGTCATAGATTCTTGGATGGGAAGACTTTTCAGAATGGTAGTGGGATGTTTCATATCTCTTTTGGATATAAAATCTCTCAGAAGGAGATTTCTCGTCCAGCATCTTCTCCACGCCATCAAAGGAGGAAATCAGGTTTGCCTTGTTGCGGTAGAATTTGCGAAGTCCCCATGGCCAACCCTTATACAAGCCATAATTTTGTGAGCCGTCGATGATATATCCTGCTCGTTTTATTTTCTTTTTAAATATCTTGAGCAGGTCGAAGCCCTGCTTGATGGTTTCTTTCCAAACACCGTTCTCAAAATCCCACTTGTTGAAAAATTCATGGAGATGCTTTCCGTTCCCCAGGTCTATGTCAGAGATGCGTAGACCCTTCACCTCATCGCCATCGCTGTCTTTTCCTTCCACGTATTCAGCCTGCAGGGCTTCCTGGAAAAGCTGGATGACGGATAATTCCGAGTTGTCAGGCTTGCTCAATAGCGTCTGCACCATCAAATCAGCGATGATGGAGAAATCCTTTTTTGAGAACACCCAGTAATCCATGGTCTTAGGTTTTTGTCATTTTTGCGGTGAAGCCTTTTGTCTGTAGATGACGGTGATCTCCTTTTCAGGCTCCCTTGTCATCCAGTACCTATAATCATCGAAATAGAGATACTGACGGATAGAGGAATCCGTTCTCTCCACTTTCAGGAAATTATAATATGAGTCACAGAAGAATTGAAACTCATCTGCGGTCAGGTTGCATGAGTCTTTCTCGATATATTCATAAGAAGCCAGGTATGTTGCCTTTTCTGTCTTCCATTCGCATCGTCCGATGATGGAGCGCAGTTTGGATTGGTCCTCTGTCATCATAAACCTTTGTCCGAACCTTCTTTTCAGGCTCAGTTCCGGAAGCCTCCCTATCCAGAGGACCCCGTCAAGGGTGGCACCACCAGCTTTATCCCATTCCATTTGGTGGCGAAGCGAAGCCAGTTCCTCAGTGGTGAGGTCCTCTCTGACCAGACCATGCAAAAACAGCTCGTCGTCTATTTCCTTGTCTTTAACAACAACATTGAAATCCATAAGGCAATTTTTCTGCAAATATAGCGGAAGGTAGTTTCATTTCGTGGGACAGGATGTGGGAAAATGAGGAAAATGTTCAGGAAATCTGGATTTTGCATCATTATTGCATAGGCGGGATATCCTCCATAGAATAAAGGCCTATCCTTTCGCGCAACCAACGGCTGAATTTGTCTTTACCAATTCCTATCTCATTCTTAAGCAATCCGTAAAAGTCAGAATCGTCTTTTCCAGTAGCCAATGCACGTTTCAAGGCTTGATAGCCCCCCTTTTTGAACAATTCATGGCAGACAATCTTCCCAACCAGGTAGGCAGGAGACGTCTGATTGTCCATTGTGTAGAATTTATCATCCATGTCTGTCAGGTCAGCATCAGGGTGAGCATCCAACCATGCTTTCATTCGCCCGTAATGTGCGCGATGAGACAAGCCGAACTGTTTCTGGCTTGTGTTCACATATTCAGAAAGCCCCTGGATGATTAGAAAATGCGCATTGGGATATGTCGGATTGATGAGCCGTGCTATTTCATGTTGGTAGTTTTCCCCGTGAATGGAATCACCATATATGATGAAATTCCTCCTGTCGAAAGAGCCACCTGAGTTTCCCTGTTCATTGCCCATTCCGATGAGATAGTCAAAGCCTTTCATCTTTTGCTGCTCATAGACATTAGGGGCGATAAACTGTGTGATGTGTTCGGGAATATTCACATCCAATTTCTCATGCAGCAACTTGATCAATTTGTTCGCAGCATGGGCATTCTTCTCGTTGAATTGAAACCCCGGGTAATAACAGTAGTCAATCAGCCCGATTGTTTTGCGCTGCCATTTGCGCGTATGATAATCAATCCAGTTATGAATTTTGAATACACCGTTCTTGTCCTTCTTCACAACATGATTGGCAATCGCGAGCACAAATATCGCTTTGTCATCATTGTATGGTGTATAAAACATGGAACGGATGACATACACGCCGTTTTCCGGCCGTATCTCCAAAACCTTGTTGAGATAGGCGTAGAGATTGGATGTCAGAAATCCCTCACTACTGATCAAGTCAGGCTGTTTCCATCTGAGTCTATCCTCTTCATTCCATTGAGGGAAGCATGTCGTAGTGTCATCATGTGCCTCAATAAATGATTTCCACAAGTCATAGACCACTGCCTTATTGGGGTCGGCATTATTCTCCACATCCACTTGATTGGAAATCCACTCCCAATTTTGCGATCTGCATCCCAAAGGAATGGTGAGAAAAAGTAAGATGATGATTTGTTTCATTAGTTACAGAGATATTGATTAATTAACGGGAAAACTGATTCGAGCGTTTGTCCGTGATGTGGATTGTTGCCATATTCCAATCCTACAGAGATATATGCTTCTATTGATCCTTTTTCCTTCTTGGTCAATTGGTTTCCCAAGGAAGATATGATTGTATCTTCTCCAAGACGGTCTATCAGTTTCACGATGACATCTCCATGGTCATAACTGGCCGCTCCTGCACCGCTGAAATCCAATAGCATCAATTTCTTGATGTCTTTTTGATCACCTTCAATTGCCTTATTGAGCAATTTGCAATAACTGATTCCATGATAATCATCAGTTGCAATCCTCAGCTCTTCTTCCACGTAAATGCCTTTTACGTCTTTACCGCTAAAATAGATGATATCGTTCATGTAAAGATAACATCCGATACTCCCGATGATTGCTACAACAATCAATAAAAACAGCAACAGTTTCTTCATTTGGATTGCGAATTATGATTTACGATTATGCTTTACACTCTTTTTCTTGATGAACCGAATGAGTAAAGCCCACAATGCCAATATTGTCACGATTGTGATCGTATGTCGAAGCGGACTCTCGATTTTGTGAGCCTCCCTTTGTGCATGGGTAAAATAGTCATCCGGAGTCAAAGCAGTTTTTGCATCCAGATTTCGGCTTCGTAGAGTTTCTGCAAACTGCAGTGTGTCCGCTCTATTCAAAAGTGTATCCATCCCATTGCGTTGACGATGAAAGAGATACAACGAATAGGTGGATGAGGAAGAATCATTGATTTCCGGTGAGATTGCTTTATCTTGTATAGTCACGAACACGCTATCATCCTGTACCCATAAATGCTCTACACGTCCACTGCCTTCTTGGTAAGGCCCTTTTTCTCGGATACATGCCGTTTCCGGCATATCGACAGCAGAAAGGCAGTGGCTTGCAGAAAGTGGTGCCTCCCAATAATCACCGAAGCCCAGGTCGACACCTTTCGTCTCGGAGATATACACACTTCCGATAAGTCCCAACACGGCCTCCATGCCAATGAACAAGGCAGGAGTGATGGCAGCCAGCAACACTATCAAACGTTTGTGACTCCAGTTTCTTCTTCGTACAATCCTCCACGCCACTACGGAACTAAGGAGTCCGAGTACAGCGGCGACGATCAAAGCAATTATGGCAAATATGATAAGGGAAATGATCAGCATCTTTTCATTATTTACTTGTAATTATTTGTAAAAAAATAGGATTTGTCTTATCTTTTTATGTGAGGGCCTATAACGTTGATAAGTTGCATATCAGTAAACTTCTTTTTGTTTGGATCGACTTTGGGCATTTTCAAAGCGTTGGGGTCTATATCCTTTTTTGTTTGTCTCTGGCTTATGGCAGATGTCCCCTGTAAAAGCAGATATTTTTTATGACGTGCCGTATCACTCTCGCATATATCACTCTTGCAACATGTTGAGTCGGACATAACCACTACGGTATCTTGTTTTACCACTGTACTGTTCGGACAATTTTGTCCAAATGCATAACCGTGCTGATAAAACAAGACTATTAATCCTAAAATCTTATTTAAAGCTATCATAAATTCCTCTGTTTGTTTATGTTCTGTTTTGTAGTTATTCTTTTGTGAATATATATACCGCCAGTGTGGGTAGAATGACCAGGAGCAATAACGTGATCTCCACTAACGCATATGAACCGAAATAGTCAACCAATGTATGGAATTTCAGTACTCCATCAACCAGTAAGACCAAAAAGGCCAACCAGCAGAAGAAAAATAGGGCAGCATACTTGATTTTTCGTTTCTTCAGTTTCATTATGTGATATTGAATTTGGTCATTTGTTTATCTTTGGAAGAATCTCACATAGTCTGTCTTCTCTGATGACCTTCGGAGCAGCCTTCCCAGCCAGTATCAGCACCTTCTTCCCATTGCGGTAGATGTGAAGCTGGCGTGAGCGGACAACTGCCGTCAGTTCCGGGTCATCCCGCATGGCTATCCATAGATGATGATAGACCCCATCCTCTTCGAAGAGCTTCTTCTTTAGGTGAGAGCACATGTTTGTCGTATCGATGGATTCTATATTCATGTTCTTTGTTATATTGATATTTACCGTTTCTTTTTTAGTAATAATGCTCCTCCCACAATGGCTAAAAGCAAACATGCGATGAGCACCTTTGCATCGGGCATGATGATAACGGGCGTTTTCGACATCTGCATATCACCAAGTTGCAGCCAGCAGTAGACGGCAAGGAGTGTGGCCGCGAGGTTTCTCCCTGCATGTAGTATCACGCTAAACCAGATGTTTCGCGACCAGATAAACAATCCCCCGTAGACCATGGCACTTAAGAAAGCACCGGGGAAGTTGCGCACGTGGAGTATTCCGAACAAAATGGTCATCACCACACAAACGACCATCTGCGCGCCACTTCGTCGGAATGGAGAAATAGCCATTTGCCTGAAGCATAGTTCTTCGAGCACGGGGGCAAGCAGCACAGCATGTACGCTGGCCAGAAGGTCTTCACGCAATTCATCAGCCGTGTATGTCAGCTGCTCCATCTGCACAGTGTGTGCCAGCGATGTAAGGCCATACACAATATAGCCTTCGGCAACGAGCCATAGAGGTGCTATCAGCAACAGTCCGATGACGACTGAGATTTTAGGCCACTTCAGTGGAAATTGTGTTGCGGCAGGAAACACTTTCGGCTCGACATAACGTACAAGGTATAGAGTCAAGGCGATACCTGTTAGAGTAATCAGCCATGTCAGCGATTCGCCCGCGAACCCATGACTGTCACCAGCAATAGGCAGAGCGGTTACATAAATAATCGCCATGCCGTAAACAGCCGAGAGTACCGGCATCAATGGTTTAAGAAGACTTGTCGCTTTGTTCATCTTAAGGCGGTGATTACTGCAAATACTTTTTGATGAATTTCTCCTTCCAAGTCTTGTAGGGCTGGTAGCGCAGGGGGAAGTCAATCCATGTGCCGCGTTTGACGATGGATTTCCGGTGGCTGAAGGTCAGGAACGATTCCTTGCCGTGGTAGTTGCCCATACCCGACTCGCCTATGCCGCCGAATGGCATGTTGTGGGCCGCAATGTGGGAGATGACATCGTTGACGCATCCGCCACCGAACTGCAAGCCGTTCATGAATTTCTGCTCCATCTTCTTGTCTTTGGTGAACAGATACAGTGCCAGCGGATGCGGACGTGACTGAATGAAGCGGAAGGCTTCATCGGTGTCGTTCACGATGACTATGGGCAGTACCGGCCCGAAAATCTCCTCCTGCATCACGGCGTCGGTTGCATCGACATGGTCCATGATGGTCGGGGCAATGCGAAGGCGGTCTTCCTGGGTCTCACCTCCCACGATGACCTTCCGGGGGTCTATCAGCCTTGTCACTCTGTCAAAGTGGCGGCGGTTGATGATTTTACCATAGTCGGGATTGTCCAGCGGGTTTTCTCCGAACATCTTTGCCAGTTCCTCTTTCAGTACCGACACGAACTCCTCGTGCACCGCCTGCTCGCACAGCACATAGTCAGGGGCGATGCAGGTCTGTCCAGCGTTCAGAAACTTGCCAAAGACGATGCGTCTGGCCGACAACCGCAGGTCAGCGCTGCGGGTGATGATGACGGGCGACTTGCCACCCAGTTCCAGTGTGACAGGAGTCAGATGCTGTGCCGCCTTCTCCATCACAATCCTTCCCACGCTGGCGCCACCAGTATAGAAGATATAGTCGAAATCGAGGTTGAGCAGCGCCTGGCTCTCTTCCACACCGCCGTTCACCACGGCCACCATCTCAGTGGGAAATGTCTCTTCAATCATCTTGGTGATGACCCCCGCGGTGGCAGGTGCCAATTCCGACGGCTTCAGCACACAGCAGTTGCCGGCGGCCAAAGCCCCTGTCAGCGGCGAGACCAGAAGCAGGAATGGATAGTTCCAGGGCGACAAGATGAGCGCCACGCCATAGGGCTCCTTGAGAATCCTGCTGCGGGCAGGGAAGTTCTGCAGCGGCGTGCACCGATGCTCTGGGCGCATCCATCTTTTCAGATGCCGCAGTGTATATGTGATGTCACTCAGCGCCAGTCCGATCTCACACATGTAGGATTCCGTCGGCGACTTGCCCAGATCCTCCTTCAAGGCTTCCTGCAGTTCTTTCTCATGGCTCTTGATAGCCTCATACATTTTCCTCAGCGCGTCACGCCGGGCAGAGTAGGGCAGTGTAGCTCCAGACAAGAAGTATTCACGTTGTTTTTTCAGAATTTCTTCCATTTCCTTTTGTTCGGCAGTTCTTATTCATAATAGGCTTTCTGAAGATTCTCATGATTCCTTCACGGGAAGGTCATGGTATCGACAGAGCCCGGGGTTGAACGATACCAAATCCATGCAGGATGAAGTGCAGTTGAAGTATCAGCACCCGCTGCCGTCGAGACGGCACGAAGCACCTTCCGGCTCATCAGGCATCGGCTCCAGTCCTACGTCTTTTGAGGAAAGGGTAACGGTGCCATCCTCCAGCACATAGCACGGGATGCCCACGTCGCCGGTCTTTCTCGCTTCATCGAAAGCGGGATTGCTCTCCCTCAAATCGAGGAACTGTTTGAGGTTACGGACATGCTTGCCGATGTCGATCACCTCAAAATCGGGATTACCCTCGACCTGCTTCTCCACGTATTCGCAGTAAGGGCAGGTCTGCATTACAAACATCTTGATCATTTTATGGTTTCTTTTAAAGTTTCAAATCAACTGGATTATCTAATATGCTTTACGTTTTCATTTGGTGAGAAAGCTGGCGCGGATGAAGCGGATGGAGCCGTTGAAGTCAATCTTGTAGGAGTCGCGTTCCTCGTCATAGTCGAGGATGGTGCCTTCGCCGAGGACCTTGTGCGTGACCTTGTCACCCGGCTTGAGGGCATCCTCTTCCTCCTCATCTTCTTCCATGGAGCCGTCCGTGTAGATTTCCGCATCGAGCTTGCGGACGAGGTTGAAAGTGCCCTGCCAGATCTCAGGCGGGATGTCACCATCCACCTTGATGATGTCGCGGTCTATCTCCATGAGGAAGCGTGAAGGACACCGGGAAGTCTTGTGCGTGTAGTCGAACCCTTCCGACTCCGTGAGGAACACCGCCTTCTCGGCACGTGTGATGGCCACGTACATCAGCCGCCGCTCCTCCTCCAGCGCCGGTTTCTTCCGCTCACGGATGGAGCGGTGGTTGGGGAAGATGCCCTCTGTCACCCCGCAGATGAAGACGATGGGGAACTCCAGTCCCTTGGACTGGTGGATGGTCATCAGCTTGACAGTATCCCCATCGTCCTTGTAGTCAGCGTTGGTATAGAGGGCGATGTCCTGCAGGTATGTGTCGAGAGAGATTTCCTCGTTGATGTTGACCTTCTCATAGTGCAGGATGGAGCTTGCCAGCTCCTGTATGTTTTCGAGCCGGTCCTCATCCTCGTCCTCCCTGAGCAGGTCTTTCAGGCCGCTCTCCTGCAGGAGGTATTCGAGCATGTCCGAGGTCTTGGTGTTGTCCTTGGCCTTAATGCAGTCCTCTATCAGTTCGATGAACTTGGCAAATGCCTCCTTGTCGAATTCCTTGTCCCGGAGGTGGTTTTTGAGCGTGGCATAGAGGGAGGTGCCCTCCTGTTTCGCCAATGTCTGCAGCCTGGCCAGTTTCGCCTTCCCGAATTTACGTGACGGCGTGTTGATGACCCTGACGAATGACAGGTCATCCTGGTAAGCCACCAGGCGCAGGTATGCCAGCGCGTCCTTGATTTCCTTCCGTTCGAAGAAGCGGATGCCGCCCCACACCACATACTTGATGTGCTTGCGCAGCAGGGCCTGTTCGATTTCCCGTGACTGGAAGGCGGCGCGGAAGAGGATGGCGATATCGCTGTTCTTGCATCCTTTCTTGGTGAGGGTCGCTATCTGTTTGGCAATCCAGTCGCTCTCGTCCTTTTCGGACTTGGCATGGTGGTGGACCGCTATTCTGTCTTTCGGCTTCTGTGTGAACAGGTCTTTGGGGATGCGGTCTTGGTTATGGGCGATGACCGAGTTCGCCACATTGAGGATGTCGGGAGTCGACCGGTAGTTCTCGTTCAGGATGATGTCAGTCTCAGCGGGGAACTCGATGAACGATTTCGGCTTCGCCCCCCTCCATTCGTAGATGGCCTGGTCAGGGTCACCGACGATGAACAGGTTCTGGTACTCCTGCGATATCAGGTTGATGATTTCCCAGTCCGTGGTGCTGCAGTCCTGCACCTCGTCCACCATGATGTAGTTGAGCTGTTTCTGCCAGTACTCCCGTGCGTCGGCATGTTTGTTCAGGATATGCAGGGCGAAGAGGATGATGTCATTGAAGTCCAGTGAGAACGCTTTCAGCTGCAGCAGGACGAATCTCTCCGCGTCGTTGAGTTCCTCCTCTGGCGGTTTCTTGTTGAGGATGATGCTCTCGATATAGGACAGGGGAGTCTTGTAGAAAGAGTCGTATTTGTATTTCTGGACCCCCTTGATGAACTGTCTCAACGTTGCCGCCGTGCGGTCGAGCCCCACCTCCTCCATCACCTGCTTGGCGAGCGACTTCACGTCCTCTTCGTCGATGATGTTGAAGTTCTTCGGGTATCCGATGCGGTGGATCTCCCTCCGCAGCACCTTGACGCAGAAACCGTGGATGGTGCATACGAGGTCGTTGACGTGGGCGGCGTGAACCATGTTGGCGATGCGCGTCTTCATCTCCCGGGCCGCCTTGTTGGTGAAGGTCATGCACAGGATGTTGGCCGGGTCGATGCCCATCTCATTGACCAGGTAGGCATAACGGTGGGCGAGGACCCGGGTCTTGCCCGATCCCGCGCCGGCCACGATGCGCACCCTGCCTTCCGTGGCGCGTACCGCTTCGGCCTGTTTGTCGTTTAGAGAAGAGAAAATGTTATCCATATTGGTTGACTTTGAGTGTAAGTTGAAATACGGCTCGGAATTGATTTCATGCCGGTTTTTGAAAGGACTTTATGCTATGTGTGGAGCCTAATTGGCGTTGGATATTTTAGTCTTTCAAGTGCAGGATGCTCAAGGTGAAAGGGTTCCTGTTGTATTCATCATGGATGACCACCATTCCAAGCACGTCTTTTTCTGTTATGTGGCAGTCTTCACTGGCGAAACGCATCATCTTGTCGAACGTTTCCTTTTCTTCTTTGGAGAAGTCCTGAATGGGGACGTATGTCATGTCACCATTATTTTCTGCGAGCGAGATATAATCATCCACAGCATCCACGTTCAGTGGGGAGAGCTTGTCCACTCCTGCGGCACTTGAGAAGATGGGGATGCCATAAGGCTTGTTCTCAAGATTTCTTTTGATGTCCTGAAGAGCATTGATGATGGTTGTTTCCATATTAGTTGTTTCTGTTAATTAGAAAGGATTTTTGAGAATTTGTAGGTTGGTCTTTTAATCTGCCGGTTGTCCCGGCTTCGTATTCTGGGATGGGGTAGGGGGTGATTGGTATTTCACCAGTTCGACCCTTGCGCCGAGGGCGTTGGCGATTTTGTTGAGCATGTCGAAACCGACTGAGTAGTGCCCCAGCTCGATTCTGCTCAGGTTTGACGGGTCTATGCCTGCCCTTGCAGCCAATGTCTTGGCATCGATGTTGTTCTCTTTCCGCAGTTGTTTGATGCGTTGTCCGATGCGTATGCGCTCCTCACCCTTGTCAAGGTCAGGTATGATATGCGCTATCATCTCGTAGTCACTCAGATAGAGTTCGGCATTGATTCTCTTAATGGCCTGTTCGGTCACCTTCTTGGCACTGCTGGCGTATATGTCGAACAACCGGGCGAGGAGTTTGGCGAAGTGACCGCCAGAGTGAAAGTTATTGGCAGAGGGAAAGGAGACGATAAAAGCGTCCCCGCCAGGCAGCAAGACCCTCGTTTGGATTTCGTTGGAAAGGAATTCTATCCTTGTTTTTGTTATGCCGTGTACCTCGGTTTTCATAGATGCAACAGATGATTTCGCAAAGATATGAAATTTTGCAGTATGTGGCAAATATATTTGCAAATATTTTAATATCAAATTTACATATCAGTAAATAATTTAATAGACGGATGCT
>Ga0310695_10010588_pt1 | contig 13434 bp, 11 predicted proteins | sample RumenRJG_04DNA_FD_203882 | JGI IMG/M metagenome (GOLD analysis project Ga0310695, IMG submission 203882) | Bovine rumen microbial communities from Lethbridge, Alberta, Canada - RJG_04 (v2) (version 2) | ecosystem: Host-associated > Mammals > Digestive system > Stomach > Rumen | place: Canada...
CTGCCTATGTTTGTCCAGGTAGCTTGTAGCCCATTTTTTTACAATCGGAATACAACACAGAATGCCAAATGCCTTAACAACGAATCCTTTGCGGTAACCCAATGAGAATATCCACAACACAAAAGCAAAGACTACCGTCATAACACCCAGCATAATGCACATCCACACATCCAGTCCGTAGCCACCTACTGTAAAGTGCAGTATCACATACAGCAATACAGCCGATGCCCAGAAACAGAAATGCGAGCATATATGCATCATGGAGTACAGGATAACCGATGATGTGGCTTTTCTGCCGCCCACATAGTTTGACAGTTCCAGAATGCGGTAAGGCTCACCACCCATAAGTCCAAGCGGAGTAACATAGTTCAGCGCATAGCCCGATACGGTGAGCTGAAATACTTTGCCGAACGGTACTCTCCTACCCGTTCCGTCATTAATAATCAGGCCAAATGAGCATGCGTTGATAAGGTATATAAAGCCCCAGAGCAGGACAATGACCGGGAACCATATCCCTGCCTGACCAAGCACCTCCTTTACGCGAGCCCAGTCAGCATTGAACGTAAGGAGCATAAGCACGACTGCCGCCACTCCAAACAGAAAGAATATGGTCTGCCAACGTTTTTTCATATCAGGTCTGTCATTTCACGACACACTTTCTCGTGCGCCGCCCTCATATACAACCAGATTACATTCATTACCGTAAGTTCAAAGATTGGATAAAGCCAAGGTTCTCCTATTATCAGTATGATGTAAAGGGTTATGGCGCGGGTATTAAAGGTAAGGATATTTGTCCATTTAAGCAACCTGTATGTACGGCTGCAGAACTCTTGTCCAAGTTCCGATGGCACCTGATTGCCGTATTTGCCGCGAACATTGGCGTAGAAATTTTGGAAACACGGGGTCATTCGTTCCTGTCCGCGGGTATAGTTCTGGTAAAAAAAGAGCCATATTTTCCAGAACCAGCGTTTTTTCCAAGGTGTTGATGCCTGCTGGGAGGCAAGCTCACGGCTGTCATTCAGTTCCGAATGGTCACCATGGAACAAAAGATAAATGTTCCTGTAATAGTCCGACAGGCCGGCCTGACGTGCATGGAATATAAATCCGGTACCAAAAAAGAGTACAAAAACCCATATTCCCCAGGTTGCACCCCCAGCAAACGGGATTGGTTCATCATACAGTCTCAGTGACAGGAAGAAAGAAATGGTAATGAACCACAAATCGCCTGCAAGGCCGTCCAGGAGCCGTCCCCAAAGGGTTTTCTTGCCTGTCATACGGGCTAGCTGGCCATCGGCACTGTCCAGGAAATTGGCAAGCATAAGCATTATTATGCCCAATACCGTCCAATCCATTGTGGTATGCCACCAGCAATAACCGGCAAACATGCCCAGTATTATGGATATTATGGTTACAACGTTGGGATGAAAGCCAAAAGCATCAAAACATTTGGCAAGGACATATCCTATTGGTCTTGTAAACCATATGTCCAGCCACTCCTCGGTATCTTTTGACTTGTATGTAGACTCTATTGATCTCTTTCTGTCTGTCATCTCTTATCTGTTATCAACCGGGCTATACGTGATGCTGCGCCCACTGTACATGTCCTGAAACTGGGCCAGTCATTAAAATCTATGATTGTAATCTTTCCGTCCGGACCCACCACTGCATCGCCGCCGTAAACGTCCACGCCAAGCAAGTCCGATGCACGCTCGGCCACTGCGGTCAAGGCATCAATATCAACATATGCGCTTTCGGGCTGGTCATTATATTCCTCCAGGCCAAACTTGCCATCCTTTGCGGTGGCAGCATAACAGTCGGTAAGTCCATGTCCCCTTACTCCGTAAAACTTTACAACCCAACCGCGCACATGTTCCTGAATAACGCAGGTATCAACTCCGCGAGCGGCAAGGCTATGCATTGCAGCAGCACATTCGTCACTGTTGCGGATATACTGTACGTCATCCTGCTGAACTGCATGACTGTCACCCCTCTTTATCCAGCAGGGATAGCTGTTCCATGAACCGGGACCGGCGTTTGTAGAGCAGACTACGCTGTCTGGAATCAGACCGGAGTCTTTAAGTATCATGGTCTGGGCAGCACGCCCGCAGTTCCTTACTGCCTGCACGCTGTTGGTTACAGGAACACAGGCCCGTTCAAGCATTGACAATGCCTCCTTGCTTCGGGCCATCTGGAATATGCCGTCAATACCATCGGGAATACCGTGCTCCACCAGTTCCTGCTCGGTCATGCATAGCACGCTGTTTCCGCTGCGTTCCAATTCCAGGACCACGGCACGGAACACAGCCCCATCAGCCAATGTGCGATTGGGCGAGAACTGTTCTGCTCTGCTTATTCCCAGATATCTCATTCCTGCAGTGCTATCTTTTGGGCTTTTTTTATGTCACATACATGGTCAACATCGACCACCTGACCCATATCAAAGGCCTTGAGTCTCATTCCGGCCTCAAGCAACTTACGCTGAAAGTAACGCATTCTGGTCTGGCCGCTCTCCAAACACTCAGCCAATACGTCAAGAGCCGGGGCCTTTAACGCGTATATTCCAGCCGATACAAACCTGCAGCCATTACGGGTATCGTGAAAACCGGTAATGGTCATTGTATTATCGGCTTCAACATACAGGGGCTTTTCATCATCAACAAGCGCGGTTACGCCCATTAATCCGTCAAACGGCGTTTTGGAGAACTCATCAACCATGGCACGGAATCGGCTTTCCTGAAAGACAGTATCAACCGTGGTTACGCAGAACCTGTCCTGCCCCAGATAGGGAGCAAGTTCCATCAGGCTGTGCATGGGCGTAGGGGTAGTCTTAACTATCAGGTCAATAGGCATCCTATGGGACATCCCTTTGACATAATCTGCTGTCTCGGGATTTGATCCGTTTACTATTACGGCAACTCTATCGGCACCGCAGTCAATGAATATGCGGACCAGGCGTTCAATCATGGGCGTGCCGCATATGGGCACCAACGGCTTGGGCTGGCTGAATCCTTCGGATGCCAGACGGCTGCCCTGCCCTGCTGATATGATGCCAAAACGCATTACCTGTTTGGAAAGATTATTCCTTGCCCGTATCCAGATGCTTTAGTTTGTCGCTGTCATCGCGACGGTCAAAATAGAGCTTTTTTAGAGGATTTGCATGTATCTCCTCCTCGTTGCAACGTGAGCGGAAAATGTCAATGGCTGCAAATATTGCCTGACGCATTGACTCCTCGCTGGCCAGCCCCTTACCTGCAATATCGTATGCTGTACCGTGGTCGGGCGATGTGCGTACTACCGGCAGACCGGCGGTATAGTTCACGCCGCCGTCCATGTCAAGTGCCTTAAGCGGAATAAGCCCCTGGTCATGGTACATTGCCAGGATTGCATCAAACTTGCGGTAATCGCCGCTGCCAAAAAAGCCATCGGCCGGGAAGGGGCCAAAGCACTGTATCTTTTCGGCTACAGCCTCGTCAATGGCAGGTTTGATTATCTCGTTCTCCTCCTTGCCTATCAGACCGTCATCGCTGGCATGAGGATTCAGGGCCAAAACTGCTATGCGGGGTATCTCTATGCCGAAATCGGTCTTGAGCGAGTTGTTAAGTATGGCAAGTTTTTCCTTTATAAGGTCCTTGCTCAGGATTGAAGCAACCTTTGATATAGGATCATGAACCGTAGCAAGCGCCACTCTCATGGAGCTGTTCATAAGGATCATAAGGGCCTTGTTGCCCTGGCCCAACTGTGCCTCGATATACTCCGTATGACCGGGAAAGTTGAACTTTTCGGAATGTATGGTCTTTTTGTTGATTGGAGCGGTAACCAGAACGTCAATCATTCCATCCCTGTACTCCTTTACCGCACGTTCCAGCGCCTGGAATGCGGCATTGCCACTCTCCTGGGTAGGCATGCCAAAATCAACCTTTACATCCTCCTCGTTGCAGTTAACCAGGTTAAGGCGGTCGGGCTGTGCATCCCTTGCGGAGTCTATCACATTAAAGTTGGTCTGTGAATCCACAACTTTACGGTGATAAGTGGCAACTTTTGGGGAACCGTAAACCACCGGTATGCAGAACTCAAACATTGCCGGGTCAGCGAATGTCTTAAGTATGATCTCGTATCCTATTCCGTTAACATCACCCTGAGTGATGCCCACAACTATTTTATCGCTCATTATTATATTGTTTATTCGGGATTTATTTCTATTTCGTCCAAATCAAAAGTGTTCCTGGCCAGATCCAGTTCCTCGGGGAGCCTCAGAGTGTAGAGCGAAGCCTCCAGCCTGCGTATCAGGTTGCGCTTGTCCGTTGCAGGAGAGTACACGAATCCCTCCACTACAATTACACGCTGGTTCTTTTCGTCAACTCTAGCGACCGATACAAACGGACCGCCCATATCGTAGTTCCTTATGTTCCACAAGCCGCGGACTACCTGGGCGTATGCGCCGTGAACCTCGTCATCGTTGAACATTACGAACGGGGTGGTCATCATGTACTGACCTTCCCTGGGACCCGGGACATTGGCTTTCATAACAGAGTCACGCTTGCGGATAAAGTAATCTTTTGTAAAGGTCCTCTTATCACGGTAGGGATAGGAGTAGATTACAAAATTCATATCCTTGTTGACCCTGTCGGTGCTGAACCACAAAAAGTTCCTTCCGGTTTTGGTCTTGTTAAGTTCAGGCAAAGAAAAGATATCACAGCCAAACATGTTCATTACCTTTTCCCTGACCATGGGGTTGTACTGCTCCTTAAGGTGTTCGGCCTCATGATTCAGTTCGGCGCGGGTAAAGAAATTGATTATCACGTCGTGGTTGGTCTTTACAAAACGCTTGAACTCCTCGGCATTGGGAGCCTGGATGTTCAGCACTATCTGCGGGTATGCATATACGTTCTTGGTGTATTTGAACTTGCACTGCGTGTACATCCTTGAGTCAATGTTCATTATTATGATGTTACGGCACAGGTGCAGGTTCTTTGAAAAGTGGTTTGACGATATCTTCATAACGTCAAACGAAGGTTCCGCCTGCGAAAGGCCCAGCACATCATCGGTAAGGACATTATACAACGTATCAAAAGCGCCGGTCAAAAGGTCATTAGGCTCATAAACGACCAGTACTTCATAAGGGCCGCCGGCCGATGTAGGCGTAAACAGGGGCTTTTTGGCTTTTGCCTTGGCTGCACTCCTGGCCTTTGGCTTTTTATCGGCTCCTTTATTGTCACGGCATCCAACCATGTTCATTGCCGCAATCATAATAATGCAAACAGCTAATAGGATCTTTTTCATATCATTGTTCGTTTTTTGCTGTACTCAACATTCCGCAGGCGGCCCATATGTCCTCTCCGCGTGATGCACGTATTGTTGCAAACACGCCATGAGCGGTAAGCCAGTCACGGAACTCTATCATGCTTTCTTCGGCCACCGGACGCAAAGGACTGTCCGGAATGGCATGGAAACGTATAAGGTTCACTCGGCAGCTAAGGCCGTTAAGGGTCTTTACCAGCTGTCGGGCATCGTCAATGGAGTCATTCACACCCTGGAACATGGTGTACTCAAATGACAGGCGGCGCTGATGACTGAAATCATACCGGCGGAGCACCTCCAGCATCTCGGACATGGAGAACGCCTTTTCGGCCGGAATAAGTTCAAGGCGCTTTTGGGGTGTGGGAGCATGCAGGCTCACCGCTATGTGGCACTCGCAGCTCTCAATAAGCCGTTTTAGTTCACGCCTCAGTCCAACGGTTGATATAGTAATGCGTTTTGGACTCCACCCGAATCCCCAGGGGGCGGTCAGGATCTCTTGGACGGCAAGCACGTTATCAAGGTTATCCAACGGCTCGCCCATGCCCATGAATACCACATTGGTCAGGTTTTCCTTTCCAGGCAGTGAGAGTATCTGGTTAAGTATCTCACCGGCAGTAAGGCTGGCTGTATAGTGCTGACGTCCGGTCATGCAGAATACGCATCCCATCTTGCAGCCCACCTGACTGGATATGCAAAGTGTGGCGCGGTCACCGTCGGGGATATAGACGGCCTCAACATAATGACCGTTCTGGACAGGGAAGAGGTATTTTACCGTACCGTCCTGCGATGCCGCCTTGTGCGACGGCTCGGCCAGACCAACCTGATAGTTCTGCGCCAGTCTGGTCCTGGCCTTGAGTGACAGGTTGGTCATCTCATCAATTGACCTGACCTGCTTTACGTAAAGCCAGTCGGCCATTTGCTTGGCTGTAAACAGTGGCATACCGTTCTCCACAGCCACTTGCTGCAGCTGAGCCAGAGTCATTCCTACCAGATTATTCAAGGCCATTTGTAATCTATTTTACTTAATAACGCGGCGGTATTCAAAATACGTCTGTTTAAGTTGCGAAGATACGATTTTTTGTTTGTATATTCGCTGAATATGATACACACAATTGATTTACCGCAATACGGCAGTTCAACTCAGTCTGTAAGAGACACGTTGAAAGCATTCCGCAACCAATATATCCTGCTCAACATAAGCGGCAGGGAAGTAACCATAACCCAGGATGCCGCAGACCGCATGAAACAGTTTGCGGACTCATCAAACGCCGGCATGGTATACTCGGATTACCTTAAGACCATGGGGGCCGATGCCATAGTCCCCGCCCCGTTGATTGACATCCAGACCGGCAGCCTTAGAGACGATTTTGACTTTGGAGCATTGGTCCTGCTTACTCCGGCCGGCATAGACGCGTATCTTGGTTTTAGCGGCACAGATTTCAGGACCGCAGGTTTTTACCAGATGCGTCTGGCAATACAGCGTTCACTCCCCATTGCGCGTGTTCCACAGCCGCTCTACACCATTGCCGAGACTGATTTCCGTACATCGGGCCAAAAGCAGTTTGATTACGTAAATCCGCGCAACCGCGATGTGCAGATTGAGATGGAAGCCGCCTGCACTGAACACCTTAAGTTGATTGACGGTTATATCAAACCCGGAGCGGGACAGGCCGTCAATACCAATGACGGAGAATTTCCGGTACTGGCATCGGTCATAATCCCTGTACGCAACCGAGTCCGCACCATTGCCGATGCGGTTAAGTCGGCGCTTGACCAAAAGCTTGACGGTAAGTTCAATGTGATAGTGGTTGACAACCATTCAACCGACGGCACCACTGACATTCTTGATGAAATGGCAGCCAAACACCCTAACCTGGTCCACATTATACCGGTACAGACTGACCTGGGTATAGGCGGATGCTGGAACCTTGCAGTAAACGACAGCCGATGCGGCAGGTTTGCGGTCCAGTTGGACAGCGATGACCTGTACAGCGGGCCTGACACCTTGCAGAAAGTGATTGACAAGTTCCGTGAGGGCGGATACTCCATGGTGATAGGCAGTTACCGCATGTGCAACTTTGACCTTGAAACCCTGCCTCCCGGAATCATTGACCACCGTGAATGGACCGATGAAAACGGCCCGAACAACGCGCTGCGAATAAACGGACTGGGCGCCCCTCGTGCTTTCTACACTACTATAGTACGACAGATAGGATTCCCCAACGTGAGTTACGGTGAGGATTATGCCGTAGCCATACGCATAACCGGAGAGTACCGTCTGGGCCGAATCTTTGAAGAGCTCTACCTGTGCCGCCGCTGGGAGGGTAACAGTGACGCCGCATTGAGTCCCGAAAAAGTCAATGCAAACAACTTTTACAAAGACTCTCTTCGCACTGCTGAGCTGGAGAGAAGAATAAAGAACAACAGCCTTTAACTGATGGACAACATTTTCAAGCATCTGGATGTCTGCCTTGAACAGCAACTCAACGTATGGCCTGCGGCACGTGAGGCATTCAGCAATCTGGAACAGGTACAGACTCGAGTACTATCATCATCGGGACTTGCTCTCCAGCACAACCCCGCCCGTATAATCTCTACAACAGCTAAGGTAAAGCCGGCCGAAGTTACCACCCGTGCTTGTTTTCTGTGCAAGGATAACCGCCCGCAGGAGCAGATAGCTTTTGATGCAGGCAACGGATTTGACCTTCTGGTAAATCCCTATCCCATCCTGCGCGAGCACTTTTGTGTAGTGAGCCGCGAGCATCGGCTCCAGATGTTCAAAGATTGCTACAAAGTAATGCTTGGCATAGCTCAGGAGCTTGAACCCGGCTATATGATTTTTTACAACGGTCCTCGCAGCGGGGCATCGGCCCCTGACCATCTGCATATGCAGATTGGACGTTCCGAGGGCATTCCGTTGGTGGACAAACTGCGCCAGAACGAGCCGTCGGCAAAAGACGAGCCTGTAACCATTCAGCCGTTCGGATTCCCAGTGGTAATAATCAAGGGCTCCGACCCGGACAAGCTGTGGGATTACGTAAGCGGAATGACCATATATGACGGAGAGTATGAGCCGCGCATGAACGTGCTTGCATTTAACCGTGACGGGCAGGTAATAACCGCCATCATACCGCGCAGCAAGCACCGCCCTGACTGTTACTATTCAGACGGGCCGGACAAGGTCATGGTTAGTCCCGGCGCTGTGGATATGTTCGGACTGGTCATTACTCCGCGCAAGGAGGATTTTGATTCGCTCACTGAGCGCCAGGTACTTGACATTTACCGTCAGGTCACCCCGCAGCAACCCAAGATCAAGGTGGGTATCATGGCTGCTCCTTTGATTAAGTTCTGCCTAAACGACAGCTACACCGACGGCCGCAGCAGTTTTGAGGGCGAAATGAGCATAAGCGTTGTGGGTGGCCGATTAAGCTGGAACGGCATCCTGATAGACAATCTCACACTTAAGCCCAACGAGCACGGCAGCACATTCACCCTGCATGATGTGACAATTGGCATTGGATTCCACTGGGAACGCAATGAGGAGCAGACTTTCTCAGGGCAACTTAAGTTCATTGTTGAAAACGGTCTGGTCCGTGCCATAAACATACTGCCTGTCGAGGAGTATCTTACCAGCGTTATTTCATCCGAAATGAAACCAACCGCCAGCCGCGAGTTCCTGCGTGCCCACGCCGTGATTTCACGCAGTTGGGTACTGGCGCAACTCCGTTCGCCCTACCGCAAGGCAATACAGGCTGAAAGTGAGTCCCCGGTTACCGGCAGCCACATACTGGACCGCATAATCAAGTGGTATGACCACGACCAGCACACCCTGTTTGACGTCTGTGCCGATGACCATTGCCAGCGCTACCAGGGCCGCACCCGCATAATCAGTGCTGCAGCCCAGGCCGCAGTCAAGGATACACTTGGCCAGACCCTGGTGTTTGACGGACACCTTTGTGATGCCCGTTTCAGCAAGTGCTGCGGCGGCGTTACAGAGCAGTTTGAGAGCTGCTGGCAGGATGAGCACAAGCCTTATCTGGTAGCCTTACGTGACAGCAGCATCAATGAGGGCGCACTGCCGGATCTCTCAATTGAGGAGAACGCCCGCCAGTGGATCCTATCGGAACCCAAGTCATTCTGCAACTCAGCCGACGGTAACATCCTATCAGAATCACTCAACGGCTATGATCTTGAAACGCCCGATTATTATCGCTGGAAAGTGGTGTACACTGTGGAACAGGTATCGGACATATTCCGCCGCAAATCGGGCTTGGATATAGGTGACATAGTTGATTTAAGGCCTATTAAGCGCGGTCCATCGGGCCGTATCTATGAACTGGAGATTCAAGGCACCAAGCAGACAGTCACCATAGGCAAGGAACTGGAGATTCGCCGCACCCTGTCCGAAAGTCACCTGTTCAGCAGCGCATTCGTAGTAGAGAAAACATCCCAGGGATTTATCCTTCACGGAGCCGGCTGGGGTCACGGAGTAGGTCTCTGCCAAATAGGTGCCGCCGTCATGGCCGCCAAAGGCTACACCTACCGCGAAATCCTCCACCACTACTACCCCCACACCACCCTTTCCCGCTTCTACTAGTAGCACCTAGGGGCACAAAGGGGACGGTTCTTTTTGTGCCCCTCTCTAGAACACCTCCTAGAGCAATAATTAGGGGCACAAAAAGAACCGTCCCCTTTGTGCCCCTAGAGAGCGAGCCAGGAACGGCGCTCGGAGTCGGGGAATTTCTCGATGGCGTAGCGGAGGGCGGTGCGAGGCATGGTGTTGGCGCGGGGCTGGAGCCAGCGACGGAGCTCATCGGCATCACGCTTGCCGGCTTCGCGGAGCAGCCATCCCACAGCTTTCTGGATCAGGTCATGCTTATGATTAAGCAGGATGTCCGCAATGGCATAAGTATCGGCAGTCTGGCCGTGGCGGATGAACGGCATGGTGCTGACCATTCCAATACGCTGCTCCCAAATATTTCGTCCGTGGCGTGCCAGGTCATACAGCAGCGTGCGGTCCTTGTCAAGCAGCCATGAGCCGATGAGCTCATAACAAGACAAATCAACCAGGTCCCAGTTGTTTATGCGGTCAGTATGCGAAAGGTAAAAATCAACGCATTGTTCTTGCAATTCAGGGTTCTTTTTGGCATGAGCGAATATCTGCACCAGTGTCAAAAGTGCAGCCAGACGAATCTCATGATACTCACTCATTATGCACTCCTCAAGTTCCGTAAAGCCCACGTCTTTCCAGCACTCCTTGACAACGGAACGCGTAACCGGCACCTTGATTCCAAGAAACTTGTCGCCCTCACCATACTGGCCGGGGCCTGTCTTGAAGAAACGCATCAACCCCTCAACCTGTGACGGGTCAGCATGCGCAATTATCTGCTCTTTAAGTATGTTACTCATCTTTCCACAAACGGGTTACCGCTGCCGCCGCCGCAAGGGTCTCGGGTTTGCCCGCATCCACCCAGTCTTTTGGGTCCGATACAACCGAGCGCAAACGCAACCGTGTGGCATTATCCACATAAAAATCGGTTATTGAAAACTTATCTTCCGCAACCGAATCAAGCAACGGCAGCAAAGAACGTGATACCACATGAATACCCTGAAATGCACGGGGCGCAAACATTGTCTTGTCAAAACCGGGGTAAGGAGACCTAACCTGTCCGGTCTTCTCATTGCTCCAGCCGCGCAGCAAACCTTGGGAATCAAAATAGAGATATCTGGATGTAGACCGCTCAGCAACCAAAAGCGTTGCATCGGCCCCACTCTCAATGTGACCGCAGTACAGAGCCTTTAGATCAACGCAAGAAAAAATATCTACATTATGCACCAGAACAGGCTGCTCATCATCAAACAGCCGCATTGCCTTGCGTATGCCACCACCTGTATCAAGCAGCATGCCGCTCTCATCGGACAGGCGTATGTCAAGCCCAAAATTGCCGTGGGCCTCAAGAAAATCCCGTACGGAAGCAGCAAAATGATGTATGTTGATTACAAAATGGTCAAAACCGGCAGCATTCAAATGCTTAAGTTGATGCTCAAGCATGGTATGCCCGGCCACCTCAACCAGCGCCTTGGGGCGGTCCGATGTAAATTCACCCAGTCGCGTGCCCAATCCGGCGGCAAGAATAAGTGCATTCATAACTCCTTGCGTATTTTCTGTTCGCGATGCTCAAGCACTATGTGAATCCTGCCTGAGTATTTCTCTTTCAAATGCTCAGCCAGATGGTTTGCGCAATATAACGACCGATGCTGACCGCCGGTACAGCCAAATGCAACCATCAGGTTCAGGAATCCGCGCTCAATGTATTTTTCAACGGCAGGATCCACCAAAGCATATACATGCTCCAGATAACGCTGCACCTCACCCTTGGATTCAAGGAACTCTATCACGGGCGCATCGGCTCCGGTAATGCTCTTGTACTGGTCGTATTTACCGGGGTTATGCATGGCGCGGCAATCAAACACAAAACCGCCTCCGTTGCCGCTGTCATCCTGAGGTATTCCACCCTTACGGTAGCCGAAACTCATTATGCGTACGGTAAGCTTTTGGTCAGCCGGCACTGTAACAGGCGCAAACCTTGGCAGTTCCACCAGCCCGCGCAACACGCTTGTCAAGTATGGATACTCGCTCTCACCTACTCCAGCAGCAAGCAAATCCCTAAGATTGTTTATTGCGGCAGGTATGCTGTCAATAAAGTGCTGCTTGCGCTCAAAATACCCGCGGAACCCGTAAGCCCCAAGCACCTGAAGGGTGCGGAACATTACAAAATGCATAAGTCCCTTTCGAAATTCCCCGGCATCCACTTTACGGTATCGGGCAAGAGAACCAATATATGTATCAATAAGATGCTCACGCAAATCTTTAGGATAAGCGGCACGCGCCTGCCAAAGGAACGATGCCAGATCATACTCCACAGGCCCGCGGCGGCCTCCCTGAAAATCAATGAACCAAGGCTGGCCATCCTGCACCATCACATTCCGCGCCTGAAAATCACGGTACATGAATGTATTGTAAGGTGCACCGGCAAGCAGAACCGATGCAAACTTTTCAAAGTCATCCTCCAGAAGTGCCTCATGAAACTCAAGTCCGGTTGCCTTAAGGAACGAGTACTTAAAATAGTTCAGGTCCCAGAATATGCTGCGGCGGTCAAATGATTCGCAAGGAAAACAAACACTGTAGTCCAGCCCTGCACCGCCTTTAAACTGTAAATCGGGCAGTAACTGCATTACCTTTTCAAGCAAGGCAACCTGCCCGTCATTGTATGAACCGCTTTGGCGTGCGCTCTCCATAAGTCCAAACAGGGACTCGTCGCCCAGATCCTGCAATAAATAGCACATACCGCTGTCCGATACCGCCAGGACCTGAGGCACCGGCAGACCGGCCTCAAGCAAATGACGTCCTATAACCAGAAAAGCCTTGTTTTCATCGGCATTTGTGCCCTCCACTCCAACTACTGTCTGCCCGTCAGGGAACGACAAACGGTAATAAACGCGGTTGGAACCGGCTGCAGTAAGCCTTGCCTCAAACTCCGGCTCCATGCCGCCATATGCCACACACAAATCCCTAAGTTCCTTATTCATAAACGTTACGCAATCAATACAGGAATTTGAACTCATCCAGATAGAACACACTGCCGTTTCCACCGGTAAAATAGTCACCGTAGGCACTCGAAGACGCCACAATGACCACATATTTTGGAGTACGGGAGTTGCGATAATCTATGTTGATGGTAAATTTTTCATAATCCTGCATATAGTTTCTGTATCCTTGCTTGCCGTAACCTATAATATGCGGGTCATTGTCAATATCCACAAAAGAGTTGGCTGCAGGATCCACAATAAACTGTTCATCCCAGTCTGTCAAAAGCACGAACACATGTGCGCTGTCATTGACACCAATCAGGTTTTTGTGCTGATCATCGGCCACATCAATTGCTACAGGCCTATAGCACGCATAGCCTTCCAGGGCCACAGGGCGACGGTTGAAAGGTATTCCCCATTTTAGCTTGGCATTCTGATTAAGATAATCAACATCGCCCATCTGACCTGTAAACATGTTGCCCGATGCCAGTTTGGTAATCTTGAAAAACAGAATCTCGGAGTCAATATACTTGGTCTCAAGCTTGA
>Ga0310695_10010589_pt1 | contig 13433 bp, 9 predicted proteins | sample RumenRJG_04DNA_FD_203882 | JGI IMG/M metagenome (GOLD analysis project Ga0310695, IMG submission 203882) | Bovine rumen microbial communities from Lethbridge, Alberta, Canada - RJG_04 (v2) (version 2) | ecosystem: Host-associated > Mammals > Digestive system > Stomach > Rumen | place: Canada...
GGTTGTCGTTGGTGCAAACGGTGTCGAAAAGATTCTCGAAGTCAAGATGAGCGCCGAAGAAAAGGCTGCTTTCGACAAGTCTGTCGAAGCTTGCAAGAAGAACGCTGAATGGGTTGACGCACACACGTAATCAGACCGCTTGGGGCTAAGTGCTGGAAAAAAACTCCGTCGGCCCCTCGCTCTCGCAATCGCCCTCGGTTAACACCCGAGGGCTTTTTGCTCACAGGTAATCAGACCGGAACGGCTAGAAATAAGATTGAACTTACTCAACAGCCTTTCCTCTCGCCAACACGACCCGTTGATACGGGTCGCTTATGGCTCACACGTAATCAGACCGCTTGGGCCTAAACGCAGGTAAGAACCTCCTTAGGCGCTCACTCTCGCAATCGCCCTCGGTTAACACCCGAGGGCTTTTTGCTCACAGATAATTAGACCGGAACGGCTAGAAATAAGATTGAACTTACTCAACAGCCGTTCCTCTCGCAACCATGCTCCGTTGAAACGGAGCGTTTTTTTTGTATGAAATTGCTCGAAAATGCCAAATTATGCTACCAAAGCGAGTAAAGTAATGTGCTTAGTAGCATGATTTTGGAATAAATTAAGCAAAATTCCTGGCGAATCAAGAAGTTTGGGTGGAAAAATGCTACCAAATTTTAGTTATTACTTGATTTAGTAGCATAGCTAACTTGACTTTTTTTGATTTTATTACATATAAAGCTAAAATTATGCTACTAAAGCGGGCCTTCTGGTGTGTTTAGTGGCATTTTTTAGCTAAAAATCACTTCAACACAATCCTGCGCGCGAGATGAACTCCTTTCCCCGTCACGCGGATCATATAAATTCCGGCATTGAGGTGGGTGAGGTTGAGGGTTGAAGCGGCTCCATCGATTGCTGCGTGCGCGACGACTTGCCCGAGGCTGTTCATGACTTCGGCGGTTGCGGTAGACTTGATGCCCGTAAAGCCGAGCATGCGACTGTTGAGAATCGACTTGGGCGCTGACACCGTGCGAACGGATTTGATTCCTACTTCGGAACTTGGAATGCCGCATTTTTCAGGGCAGGTTCCATTTTTGGGGCCGACTGCACAGATATTGAAATTGTAGCGGCCCGGGTCTGCTTGAAGCTTGAATTTGACGGCTACGAGTTGCTTGGCTGCGGTCTCGCCATCAATCTTTACGGAACCATCATACCAGGAGGGCTGCTTGAAGTCGGACCAGCTGACGACTACCTTGTTGCCGTGATTTGTATTTCCTCTTAACATGTTGGGAGCTTTTGCAGCGGGGAGTGTAACCGACGGATTTGCGTAATTGATGGTTGAATCTACTACAGGACCGAGACCTAGTTCGAGTTTCAAGTCTGCATCAGAAGAATAGGTGACGCATAGTCCTCCCCATGTTGAAGCGTCGCCTGCTAAGGGAGTGGGGTCTGTAGAGGATTTTTCACCGACGATATTGAATCCAAAACCTATATAAGGGCTTGAGGTCATTGATCCTTTGGCGAGGTCCGCTGTTCCACAAAAACCTCCGCATTCTTCGATCATAATTCCTGCGGAACAGTATATAAAGGGTGGATCTATTGTAAAGGGACAAATAAATGCGGACTCGCCGCCATCGTTGTCGTCTCGATAATCAAACCAGTAACCGCTTGTTTCGGTTTCGTTCCCAAGTCCTGTTTGAATGTTTTCTGTTATGTCGTCGTCTGCACAATTCCAAGTGACAAACTGCCCTGCGGCAAATGTCGTTGATGAAGCTGCCCAAAGAACGATGGCTAAAGCGTTTTTCTTGTTCATGAGATTACCTTACCACAATCTTGTTTGTGAAATTAACAGCTTTACCCGTAACGCGGACCATATAAATTCCAGCATCGAGGTGGGCGAGGTTGAGAGTCGGGGCGGTACCTTCGATTGCTCCGCGCGCGACGACTTGCCCGAGCGAGTTCATCACTTCGACGGTTGCGTAGGTCTTGATGCCCGTGAATCCAAGTGAGCGTCCGTTTAGGATAGCGCTTACTGCGGATGTTCCGCGAGCGATCTTGATATCGTTCGGCGGGGTGGGGATGCCGCATTTTTCTGGGCAAGTTCCATCTTTTGGACCAACAGCACAAATGTTAAAACGGTAATCGCCGTCCTTTGCTTGTATCTTGAACCTGACCATGGCGAGTTGCTTTGCCGCAGCTTCGCCATCGAATTTGACGGCTCCATCGTACGATGAAGGTTGCTTAAAGTCGGACCACGACACAACAACCCTTTTGTCCGTTTGGGAGGCGGGGAGGGTTACGGCTGGGTTTGCGTAATTCATTGTGGAGTCAATTTTTTCGCCAAGGCCGAGTTCCAGGGCTATGTCTGTATCCGATGTGTAGGTTACACAGAGTCCGCCCCAAGTAGATGCGTCACCAGTGGCTAGAGACCAATCTTTTTCTGAAATTTCTCCGGCAACATTGAAGCCTAGACCCACAAATGGGTTGTAAGCTGAAGTTCCTTTACTGAGGCGAGCCGTCCCGCATATTCCTTTGCATTCATAGATGATGGGCTCTAGTGTGAATGGTGGCTCAGGGTTTATGTCGATGTCCCAATGGACTATGGATTGTCCTCCGTCACCATAGTCTGTGTAGGTGAACCAGAATCCACTCGTTCCTGTTCCGTTGTCGAGTCCTGTTTGAATCTGGTCGGGGGCGTCGTCATCAGCTCCGTTCCATGTGATAAACGGCCCAGCGTAAATGGCTGACGTGACGCAAAGTGCGGCCAACAAAAATTTTTCCATGATCCACTCTCCTAATCAAATTTACACAATATGAAATCTAATTACTTTTCCTAAGGCTAGCTATCGAAATTTTCAAATAAACGAATGTTTTTCCCTGCGGATTAAACATGTAGTGTCTTAATGATACTTCTTGTACTATATGGCCATTAGCCATTGGACATTCGTTATTGGTTTTTGTTGGGATGATGGGTGATTATGACCGCTTTTGCCGTTTTTTACAAAATGTGGACATTTAATTCGTGAAATTGTGGTATGTTTATAGATTTTACACTAAAATCATGTGATGTCACAAATAAATATGTGGACTTTTTATGGTTTTTGATATATATTTTAAATTGTTGTTGGTGTGGATATGGAGATGTTTATGGGAACGAGGCTTTCTGTATTTTTTACGAAGTTGGAATGTGCCGTTTTGGGCGTTTTTTGCCTATTTGGGGTGCAATCGGCTTTTGCCGCAAATCCGCTCACGACGGACTTTTATTCTGCGGATGCTGCCGCCCTTGTGCATAACGACTCGCTCTTTATCTTTGCGGGGCATGACGAGCAGGGGCCGCAGGGCAATAACAATAAAGCTTTCATCATGAATGACTGGCATGTGCTCGTGACCGACGATATGGAACATTATCACGATTACGGGGCTGTTTTGAGCGTCAAGACGTTCAAATGGGCGAATGCGAGCGCTTTTGCGGGCCACTGCGAATACCGAAATGGCAAGTTTTACTGGTATGTGGCCGTCCATCATGGAACCATCAAGGAAAACGGGAGTGAAGGCTTTGCAATTGGCGTTGCTGTGGCTGATCATCCGTCCGGACCGTGGAAAGACGCAATCGGGCAGGCGCTTATCACTGACAATACGCCGAACGACGTGAAATTGAACATTGACCCTGCGATTTTTTACGATGGTGACGATATCTGGATGTATTGGGGTTCGTGGAATGCGGGCCGCCGCGTGAAACTCAAGGAAAATATGATTGAGCTTGCGGGAACACCTGAAGATATCAAGATTAAGGATTTTTTTGAAGCTCCGTGGATGCACTATTTCCGTGGCAATTATTACTTCAGCTATGCCTCGGGTTACCCCTCGACGACGAATTATTCCATGGCTCCGAGCCTGAACGGACCGTGGACTCAAAAAGGCGTCATCAACGATAAAATGGACAATTCCGAGACGAACCATCAGGCAATTTTCAAGTATCTCGGGCACTGGTATTTCATGTACCACGGAGCAAATTCTCCGGGCGGCTGGACGTACCGCCGTTCCGTGAATATCGACTACCTCTATTACGACCGCGATGGCTTAATCCAGAAAATCAAGCATACGGATGGCGTGGATCCGGTCAACAACGCGCTTATCGAAGCAGGCGGTTACCGCTTGACGGTTTCGCACAGCAATTTGGCTCTTGAAGATAAAGATGGTATCGTGGTGCAGCAGGTTGCGGACGAAAAGAACGAAGCACAACTTTGGGTGCTTGCGAATGGCGATTCGGCGCGTTATTACACGCTTAAAAATTTTGCGACGGGCCGCTACTATTGCCCGCCCAAGACTTTGTTGGATACAGTGAAAACGTCTGAAACATCTTGTGAAATCCGCATCGAAAACGCTTCGGCAAAGAAGGGTTACTTCTTGTTTGCGGATTACGATAGCGATTACCTCGGCGATGTGCTGAACATTTCGAAGGAAGTCGGGATGCCGGTCATCACGTGGGTTCGCACGGGAACGGATAACCAGAAGGTGCAATTTGCAAAAGCGGAACTGCCGAAGGTTGAACCGCCGACCGATTCCGGCAATGGTGGGACAACAGGGATTGCGCATGGCTCGCGCGGTTTTATGGATGCGTTGAATGCGCCGGCTTTGCAGCAGGTTCGCTACGATGCATCTGCTCGCGTGATTCGTTTGGCCGTTGATGCGTCTTGGGCTTTGCTTGATGTGAATGGTGTTGTTGTGCGTCGTGGTTATGGTCATGAAATCCAGGTGCGTTCCGTCCGCTCGGGAATGTACTTTGTCCTCGCTGGGAAAAATACCGCAAAGGTTTTGGTAAGATGATTGCTTGCTTCTCCGTCATCCTGAGCGAAGCGAAGACTACTCAGAAGGCGAGTGTTGCAAAAATGAGTTCACTCATTTTTATAACCGAGCCAAGGAGTAGGGGCTATGCCCCATCCAGTAAAGTCTTGCCCCACCGTCATCCTGACGCCAAAGGCGGAAGGATCCAGTAAAGTTTTATTAGATTGAATTTTTAAGGAGTATGGAAATGAAGGTTTTGAATTTTGCGAATCTTGTGAACGGCGCGAATCTCGTTGCTTTCGTGAAATGCGTGACTCTCGCAACGATTGGCGCCTTTGGCGTCTCGGCGGTTTCGGCTGCGGACTGGTACGCCAAGGACAATTTGCAGCCGGGTCATGACCCAAGTATGGTGCGTTTCGAGGACGGTTACGCCCTCATGAGCACGAACAACAATTTGCAGCTGTGGACATCCGAAGATGCTTACACATGGCAAAACCACAAGTCAACGGTGAGCAAAATCCCGCAGTGGGCTTACACGTATGCGCCAACGACCGAAGGCATTTGGGCGCCTGACATTTATTACATGAACGGCGAATATCGCGTGTATTACTGCGTCTCCGTTTTCGGCAAGCGCACGTCTGCTATCGGTTATCAGTCCACAAAGTCGATCATGCCTGGCACAACGGGCTACGGCTGGACAGACCATGGCCATGTTTTCCATACGGTGGCGTCGGACAAGTACAATGCGATTGATGCCGATGTCGTTCGCGATACCGAGGGTAATTACTGGATGGCGTTTGGCTCGTTCGGACTTGGAATCCAGTTGATTAAGTTGGATGCAAAGACGGGCTATCAGGCAAACGATGACAAAACTGTTTACAACATTGCTCGCCGTACGAGTAAGGCTAGCAACGGTGCCGAAGAAGGCCCGAGCTTGATTGAACACGGCGGTCAGTATTTCTTGTTTACCGCTTGGGATATCTGCTGCCAGCAGGGCAACGATATTGAAAAGACGACTTACAAAACAGCTTATGGACGTGCTGATAAGGTAACGGGTCCGTATAAGGACCGTGCAGGTTACGATATGGCTAATGGCGGAGGCACAATCCTTATGGAACGCTATGGCCGTTATGTGGGTCCGGGTGGCGGCGAAGCTTTCCAGGACTTGAACCGTGTACGCTTTGTGCACCACTATTACGATCTCAATGGCGACAAGTTTAATCACATTCACATTCGTGATGTTGTGTTTACCGAGGATAACTGGGCTGAGATGGGACAGCCCTTCCTCGGGCGTTATTTGAGTGCCGAAGTCGAACACGGCGTTTTGACGCGAGCTGTTTCGGGCGATCTTGCAATTACGCGCAGCAATACCGCTTCGAACGGCGAATATCTTGCTTACATCAACACGGCGGGTTCCAAGATTCGTTTGCCGATGAACATCATGCAAGCTGGCGAGTACTTGTTGCGTTACCGCTACGCAAACGGCGGTGAAGGCGATGCTACGCACAAAGTTACGGTCAATGGCAAGTCGCAAACCGTGACGCTTCCGCCGACAGGTTCTTGGGGAACGTTCCCGGAAAAGTCTGTCGTGATGATCCCGGCTACGCTCAAGCGCGGTGGTAACTTCATTGAAATCGAGCCGCAGCCGAATGGATTCTTCTCGGAACTTGACCGCATCGACTTCTTGCGCGTGATTCGCGATACGATCCCGGCGAATGGTTTTGACAACGGCATCCGCGTACGCCTCACCGACAAGGATGAATTTGCCATCAAGGACGGTGGCTATGCGATTTTCGAAAACGTCGTGACGGATTCTCTCAAGAACAATACGAATGTTTCTATCCAGGTGAAAAATACAACCGCAGGTAAGCTCGCCATTCGCGACGGCAAAAAGGACGGAACCGTCCTTGCGGAATGCGACCTCTCGACCGCCAAAGCCTCTGCAAACGGCTGGTCTGATGCAAGCTGCGGAACGATTAAAGTCGGTGGTATCAAGGACTTTTACCTGACGGCAAGCGGTCTTGCGGGCGAAGCCGTTGTCGGAAACATCTTGTTCAAGTCGAACACTCCGGCGTCAAGCTCTAGCAGCGTTCCGGCCGAATCCAGCTCTAGTGAAATTGCTGTGAGTAGTTCGAGCGAATCTTCTGTAGCGCTTCCGACAGTTCGTCCATCATTGAACTACAAGGTATCCAAGATTCCTAACGGTTGCCGCGTACACTTCGATAACGCTGGCGTTCATCAGGCTTATCTTTTGAATCCGATGGGGCAAATTGTCTCCCATAAAAAAGCTTACGGTACCGATATTGAGTTTAATAACCTTCCCAAGGGCAGATACATTATCAAGATGAAGTAGGTTGTCGTCTTCTTGTCAAAAGACGACGATTCAATTTTCTATCTTACATTCTATGAATCAGAAAATCCCAGGAATCCTTTTTTTACTCGCTATGCCGTGTTCTGTTCTCCTTTACATCAAGGTGGAGACGCTTTCTGGCTCGGAGATTCTTGGGCTTCTTTCTGCGGTAGCGCTTTACTTTATTGTGGCGCTAATCATCGCTTTCGTGTTCAACAAAAATGATAAAGACTAGTTTAAGCTCAGCCTGCTAAAAGCTACTCTTCCTTCATGTTGTACGGCAGCAGTCTGACTCCTACGGGATTCAATTTTGCATGTCCACGGACATTTGCGGGCAATTGCAACCCATAGCCTTTAGCATTAAGGCGTTCTTCCTTGATTCCTTTGTTTATGAGGAACTCGTAGATGAATGTCGCACGCGCATCAGAGAGGGCCTGTGGGACCATTGCTTCGCCCGATTTGACGCTGCACTGGATTTCGATTGCAATTTGCTTGTTGTGTCGCATGATTGAAACAACGTCACTCAACGCTGTATAAGAGGAGTTGAGCGGTTTGTCCATGCCTTTATGGAACTGGATGCGCCTTGCTATTTTATCCAAGTTTAATTTTTCGCGAATAGGGCATCCGCTCGAATCAACTTCTGTGCGTTCAAGTGTGTTCGGGCAGTTGTCGAGGTAATCTACAATGCCATCCTTGTCGGAATCTATCGGGCATCCTGTAGAATCTACGGGTGCTTCTTCGGGCGTGTCTGGACATTTGTCGTCTTCTTCGAAAACGCCGTCGTGGTCCAGGTCTATTCGGCAACCTATGCTATCGACCATTACTCCTGATGGTGTGTTTTCGCATTTGTCCATAAAGTCTGGAATGCCGTCTTCGTCAGAATCGATTGGGCAGCCGTACATGTTTACAATTTCGTTGGGGGCGCTGTTTGGGCATTTGTCCCATTCGTCAGGGACGCCGTCCTTGTCCTTGTCCAAAAAACACCCGTATTTATTGACTGTGAGTCCTGCGGGGGTATTGGGACATGAGTCAAGAATGTCTGGTACGCTATCTTCGTCCGTATCTAGAATACATCCGAAATCATTGACGACTTCGTCTGGAGCACTGTCATTACATTTGTCGAATTCATCTGGCACACCGTCATTATCGATGTCGTGAATACATCCAAATTCATCAACGGGGTGACCACTCTTTGTCTCAGGGCACTTGTCCTTGTAGTCTGGTACGCCGTCGTTGTCGTTGTCAAAAGGGCACCCCTTGTCGTCGATGAGGACTTCGGGCGGTGTGTTGGGGCATTGGTCTAGGTCGTCTGCGATGCCGTCTTTATCGGCGTCTGGAGCGCATCGGTATTTGTTTTCCTTGAATGTTCGGCCGGACTTGGGGCATGCGTCCATTCGCTTTTTGAAGTCTTCAATCTTTCCGCTGAGGTCGAATGTTCGGCTGAGCTTGATGGATGCTGCAATCGTTGGACTTCCGGGTACGGTATAGGAATACTTTTTCCCTTCGGTTAATACGGTAATCTGGTGTCCTCGGCCAATCTTCTGTTTTCTGAAAAGGTCCATGCCGAGGTCTGCGTTGATTGAAAGCGTCGTGAATTTGGGTAGCCTGATTTTTAAGCCCGGGGAAAACCTCAGCTGGTCGTTCAGGAATCCTTGCCACACATCTTTTGTGCGGATCCATGTTTCTCCTGAGGCTTCAAGAACGAGCGACACCCATTCGTAAGGGAACAGTTGAATTCCCGAACCCCATATAAAGATGTTTTCGCTGTTTTGCAGATTTCTAAGGACACCTGCATAGTTATTCCAGCTAATAATTTTATGGAGGTTCATCGTCATGTAAAGAGTGCCGGCGACGGAAAAATCAGCAGAGGAATAAGGGTGTGTAATTTCTTTCTTGTGAATGTACCAAAGGTGTCTTGGACGTAGCCCTTTCTCGTTAGTTCCGCTGGGTATAAAGAGTTCCAGCGCTGCAGCGAAATTAAAAAGGTCCTTTGGTGACTGATTGGGAAGTTGAGCCTTGACCAATAGTCCGAGGTCTCCAAAGCCTGGGCCTTTAAGTTTTGTACCGCCGGCATTGCCGTCGTAGTGGACGCTGATGTTGAGGCCGACTTCCAGATAATTAAGGAGTCCGTATCCCACATAGCCAAGGACCGAGTTCGAAGGGGAGTCGTCAGAAAGGGATTTTTTATGATCATACTCGTCGAGTATGTAGCCTTCAATACTGGCTGGCTTGCTGCTGCTTGCCATTTCAAATCCGCCCATGATAAAAAGGTCTCCTGGACCGATCGTTCGTGCTCCAGGAACATGGATTCCGGTACTATTGAAGGAAAATCCGGACTGCGCAAACAGGAAAACGGCGCATGCGAGAATGGATAATAGAAATTGTTTCATTTTTCATAAAGAATTTAGACATTTTTTTTGTTTAACTGTTTGCATTTTCAAATTTATGTATATATTTCACTTCCGAAGTGAGAAACAATAACTCCGCAAATAAATTGCCATCATGGCATCGTAAGTCGCAAAAGGCGTATAAGATTAACAGGGTGATCATCATTCTGCAAATCGTGACCGCATTTGTGATGTGTGGGGTTATCTTATATGGCATGAACAGATTGATGCAATAAACTGGAGGAAAGCTTATATGAATAAGGCTTACTATTGTGGTCGTCGTCCTAAGAGTGATGCGTTCGATGATACCCCGGATCCGACTTTCTTGGGCGAAGAAGATGATCTGATCAAGGAAGAAGAAGAACCGCAGGAAGAAGAAGTTGACGAAGAAGTCGATTTTGACAAGCCCTCTTTTGGCCGTAACCCAATCTGGTCTGACTACGGCGAGGATATGGATTTCGACCAGTGATATGGTCGGATAAATTCGTTAGACTCGGCTTTGCGTTAGTTCTTTTATTTTTGACCGCCTGCGCTCCCAAGCAGGCGAAGCTTGCCGCGTCATCTCAGGGAAAACCTATCCAGCCGGAGAAGGTTTCTATTGATGTGCCCGGACCAAATCCAGGCAAGGAAATCGTCGGGGATTCTACAAGACCTTCATGGGTCTATTACCAGTATGGCCTCCAGGCGATGGATAATAATGAATGGGCCGTTTCCAAGCATTATCTTGAAGAATCGCTGCGATTGCTCGTGACCGAAAAGTACGACTCGACCAAGAGCAAGCTTACCCGTTCCGAAGATTCTATTTACAAGATGCAGATGCCTGTGCGCATTGTCCTTGCTTTGGAAGAAGTTTACCCGAACCTCTCGGAAGCGGGCGGGGATTCTACTTCTCAGGATAGCCTTACCATTGATGGCGTGGACGCTTACGATGAAAATACGGCGGACAGTGCGTCCATGCGCGTTATTGAAAATTTCCTCGATACGGTGGATGCCGGGCGTTTTTCTCTCCCGATCCGCTTCAACGAGCGCGTCATGCAGGAAATCTACTACATGACGACATCTGCACGTGGCTTTATTACGCGTTCGCTCTCCCGTAAGACGGCTTACGATTCCTTGATTTATACAAAGCTTGCCCAGAAGCGCATGCCGCGAGACCTTATTTATCTCGCTCTGGTGGAATCTGGCTTTAATGTGAAGGCGTACAGCCGTGCAAAGGCGGCTGGCATGTGGCAGTTTATCCCGGAAACCGGCATCCGCTATGGTCTTGAAGTCGATTTCTGGGTGGATATGCGCCGCAATCCGGAAATGGCGACCGAGGCCGCCTTGAGCTATCTCTCGACTTTGTACGCTGAATTTGGCGATTGGCTCTTGTCGATGGCTGCCTACAACTGCGGTGAAGGCCGAATTCGCCGGTTGATTCGGGAAAAGAAGGCTGATTCAACGTGGGGCAACCGTCCTGTAACGTATTGGGACTTGCAGCTTCCGCAAGAAACCATGCATTACGTGCCTCGAATCCTTGCCGCTATGGTGATTGGGCACTTCCCGGACCATTACGACGTGGCGATCAACAAGCGTCAGCTGCCGGCTTACGATACGGTTACCGTTTACGATTCGTTCTCTCTCGATGAAATTGCAAAGTTCCTGAAGGTTCCTGAAGATACTCTCCGCACGTTGAACATGGAACTTACCATGTGGTGCACTCCGCCAAACCGCGATGCCTATTTGCTCCGCTTGCCGTATGGAATGCGTGCCGCCTTTGTGCAGAATTATGACCGCATGGAAAAGAACGGATTCTCGAGCTGGAAACAGCACAAGGTTCGTAAGGGCGAATCGATAGGGGTGATTGCGCAACAGTACGGTGTCCGCGTGGCCGAGATCCAGCGTGCCAACGACATGAAAAAGACGAAGCTCAAGCCTGGGCGTACGCTTTTGATTCCTGTCAAGGTCGCTCCTCGCAGATCTACAGGTAAAAAGCCGACGAAGGTCCGTACGTATGTGGTTCAGCTGGGCGACAACCTCGGTTCCATCTCCCGTCGGTTTGGCGTTTCCCAGGAATCATTACGCATCTGGAACAATATTGAGACCGGGTATAACGTGAAAAAGGGCGATACCATTTTTGTCTCGAAGCCAGATTTGAAGCCGTCCAGTTTTATTCAGCAGCGCGTGGCCCTTAAGAAAGGTGAAAAGTATGTGGTCAAGGCGGGGGATACTTATGCCGAAATCGCAAAGAAGTATAAGGTCCCTGTGTTCCTTCTGTTGCAGGCGAACAGCGGCTTTACTAAACGCTTGACTATCGGTGATTCTCTTGCTATTCCAGCCTACGTCCGTCCGCCGCGCAAGATGTCCAAGGCGAACGAAGATGAAATTCCTGTGGAATTGGCCAAGTCTATCGAGCAGGATTCTAAAAAGTCAAGCAAGTCGTCTAAGAAGCCGGCCGAAAAGTCTTCTGAACCTTCGAAATCCTCGAAGAAGGAACCGGTCAATACAACGATCATTTATACTGTCGAAGCCGGTGACAATCTCTTTGCCATCGCGAAGAAGTATTCCACGACTGTTGCTGCCATCCGCGAAATGAACGACATGGGCTATTCCTCGAATATAAAAATCGGCCAAAAGCTAAAGATCCCCGGATCTGCGAAGCCTGCGGCGAACACTCCAAAAGTCGAGGAAATTACTCACGTCGTCAAGAAGGGCGAAGGTCTTTGGGATATTTCCCGACAGTATGGCGTGACTATTGAAGATATTGTCAAATGGAACGGCTTAAAAGACACGAAAATCAAAATAAACGAGAAACTAAAAATCAAGACGACCAAGAAACCGAAAAAATGATAGCATTAAACGAGGGGAAAGCCTGCTTAAGGCGGGGCTGCAATTTCTAGAAGGCGTTGAAACGATGTTTTTTGATAAAAAAATGTGTAAATTCGTGTTTTTTATGTTATATATTGAAAAAAATAGTGTAGTTTTAACTTGAAAAATCAAAAATCACTGGAGTATAATATGAAGAAGAAAATCTTGGCTCTCTGTGCTGCTGGTCTCATTTTTTCCTTGACCGGTTGTGAAGAAACCATGGACCCGAACGATCCGCAGTCTGTTCGTAGGTATTTGACGAAAAAGCAGATCGGTTTTACGCCGAATCAGTTTGTTTCTTATGCGGTCAACAGCGATACCGCCAAGATGACGTTGTTCCTCCAGGCATCTTTCGAAATTGACCAGCCGGCTGATAACGGCAATAACGCTGTCGCTATTGCCGCCAATAAGGGCAACATGATGGTGCTTAACTACTTGTTCGATCATGGCGCAAAGGCCAATGTCAACAATGGCAATGGTGAACCGGTTATTGATAACGCTGTGATGATGGGCAACAAGGAAGTTGTCGTCCGCATTTTGCAGCAGCTCAAGAAGGAAGGCGTTGAACCGCAGAACCTCGCAACGGCAGTGCTTATTGCTGCAAAGACTGGCAAGGCTGACATGCTCGAAGTTCTTGCTGATGCAGGCGCTCCGCTTGAAAGCCGCAGCCCGGATGGCTACATGCCGATTCACTGGGCAGTCAAGTCTGGTAACTATGACGCGATGATGTTCCTCATCAAGAAGGGTGTCGATGTGAACGCCAAGTGCGGTCAGGGCTATTCTGTACTCGACTGGGCAACGAACGAAGGTTATACTCGCCTCATCAAGGCTTTGAAGAAGGTCGGTGCTAAGAATACTGCAAAGTATAAGCTCGATTCTCGTGGCAGATAAGCGAATCTTTTCTGCTTGAATTTACAGGACGGGCTTAAAGCCCGCCCTTTTTTTCTATCTTGTCAAACGGAAAAACAACAGGAGATTTTATGTCCGTTCAAGTGATGGTTAATGGTATTCCGGGTAACATGGGCCGCATCGTGGCCGAAACTTGTGTTGCCCGCGGTTTGGAACTTGTCCCGTATTCTTTGACGGGT
>Ga0310695_10010590_pt1 | contig 13431 bp, 12 predicted proteins | sample RumenRJG_04DNA_FD_203882 | JGI IMG/M metagenome (GOLD analysis project Ga0310695, IMG submission 203882) | Bovine rumen microbial communities from Lethbridge, Alberta, Canada - RJG_04 (v2) (version 2) | ecosystem: Host-associated > Mammals > Digestive system > Stomach > Rumen | place: Canada...
CGACCGGATCTACACGGATATCGCGATCGCCAACAAGACCCGTGCCCTCTCTATCATGGTTCTGACAGGAGAGACTCAGATGGAGGATCTCGAACAGTACGACTTCCGGCCTGACTTCATTCTGCCTTCGCTGGCTGAAATCACGGAGCTGCTCTGAATCAAAAATCGCCGCAAACGGTCCTCCCGTAAAAGGAAGGAAACTGGCAAAAACACTTATGGCGGCATAAGCCGCAAAAAAAGGGACTTCCTCTGAAAGTGCCATACTGTCCTTAAGTATAGCTTTCTCAGAGGAAGTCTTTTTATCATGGGGGATTTTTTTTGTTTTTAAATTTTTTTTCCGCTTATAAAATAGCGCAATCCTTTACTTGCTCACGGCTTTTGTCAGGCGACAGCCCGGCTGGGGCGGGTTCTGCGGATCGCGTTTTCCACAGGAGGCGCGATGAAGCAGACAGCCGCCATTTTGATGAAGTTGCCGGGGATGAAAGGAATCACACATGCGGCGAGGGAAGCACCGAGGTCCATGCCTGTGATAACCATGAACCAGGCGGTTCCGATCACATAGAGGGCGATATTTCCAACAATCATGCCAATGATCATAAAGGCGATCCGGACAGGCATCCTGGCAGTGCTGCCGTATTTTTTATAAATAAGGCCGGTAAGCCATGCGAGCGGAATATAGCCGATAATGTATCCGCCGGTCATTCCCAGGACGTTTCCAAGCCCGCCGGTCCATCCGGCAAACACAGGAAGACCCACAGCGCCCAGCAGGACATAGATCAGCTGGCTGGCTGCACCCAGCGAACCGCCGAGCAGGACACCTGCCAGCATGACGGCAAATGTCGCCAGAGAAATAGGGACACCGCCCGCCAGAGGAATGGAAAGGGGCGCCAGTATGCATGTAATTGCGGCGCATACAGCGCACAATACCATATTACCGGTATCGGACAGAGAATTGCTTTGTTTCATTTTCTTTAACCTTCTTTCATGATTTATAGACGGATGGCTGAGACATCCGTCAGCCGGACAGATCTGTCAGCCTCTTTTCAGCTCCTGTCCGCGGGGCAGATTCGGAAGATCCGCCTGTTCCGGGACACGAGAAGCTTCTGAGCCGGGATATCTCTGCCTTTGGGAAAATGTTTCTATCACATAAAAAGAACAGCCGGTATCCCAAGTGAGGATATTGTGACTGACATAAAGATGAAACGTAATCCCTGATAGTAAAATAAGGAAAAAACCCGCATTTGAGCTACCGGCTCTAATTGCAGGATACACAGAAACAGGCAGATTGTCAACCTTAATGTTAACTATAGGTTTACATTAATCGAATTATTGTTTCTTCATGGCAGCATCGTCTTCCCGATGAAGTAAGTATCACTTTTTCCGAGCGGTTATTCCATATCTGAAGTCACGGATATTGCGTCATGAATATAAAAATGTTTTTTTGGTCTCCCCACAGATCTTGATTCTGTGCCCGACATAGGCTTAGGCTTTAGGCACAATGGCGCGGCATCTGTAAAGACCTGGGAAGCGGCGACTATAGGATTTTCGCAGCCTCCCGGGACAGAGTTGCCGCCACCTCCCGGATAGAAGGTGACGGCAACAGGAAATCGGCAGTCTGTAGTTTTTCTGCTTTTATGCTTTTATGCTTTTATGTTTTTATGCTTATCTTTTTTGATCCGTATCCGCTTCTGTTTATTTGACCGCTGCAACTGTACGCATTTGTCACTGCCTGGTTATTTGGCCGCAGCGTCTGTACGCATTTGTCACTGCTCGTAGACCGGCTCGAAAACCCTGTCAGCATTGATCACCACATCGGCGTCAATCTCCTTTCCGTTTTCATCCTTCCAGCCAATGATCTTTTTGTTCATAGTATCGCTCTCAAACTGCTTCTCGCCGTATTCGGGAAGAGGGAGATAGCCCAGAGACTCTCCCTGTTTCACATAATGGGAGAGGTCTCCCCATGGGAACTTAAAAAGCACGCGCATGTAGTTGGAGGAAGCGGACTTGTTCCCATTAGCGCCGGTGTAATCATCGAGAAAGGCGAGCCTTCTGCCCAGCCATTTGACCAGGGCATCTGCCTCATGCCGGTAAAAAATGTAATTCTCGCGCCGGATATCGTTCATGTAGACGGAAGACTCAATGGCCCTGATTTCCTCCTCTATTTTTTCGTCCAGATATGCGTGTATAACCGGTGATATTTCCTTTGACCATCGTTTGCGGAGGCTCTTGACAAAGCTGTCGTGTGAAAGGAGCTGGTTGAGCCATCCGTGACGTGTGTCGCGAAGCATCAGCATGGATACAGCTGTTTCGGGATATTGTCCGTAAATCATCGTGCCGGCGGAGTGGTCAAAATCCCATATGGGTCCGCAGTAGAGCAGGGGATTGTTGCGGTCCTTTGTGATATAAAAGCTCCATCTCTCCGCGTCCCATTCCACAAAGAATTCCTCCAGCAGAAACATGGTTTCCCAGGAATTCATGTCCAGGAACTGGTCATAGTGTTTCCCCGTCTCCGGGTCTGTCCCGTCTTCGCTGTAGATTGCCCGCTCGGCCGCCGTCATATAATCGGCAATATAATTGACCTCTCCGACAGTCGGGTAGGAGGGAGACATGATCCGGTATCGTCTGTGGAGAGTGGAAAACCAGGCGGTCTCACCCTCATATTTCTCATATTGCTGCAGAAGATATCCGCCCGTATTGTTTCTGGGTTCCTTTTCCCAGTTGTATGCCCACCTGTACTGCTTGCTCCCGTCCTCATGAAGAGCGACTCTCCCGGGGATCAGTGTGCCGGAATTGCTGTCAGTGCTGTTTCCGCTGCTTTCCCCGCTCCCGGAGCCTCCTTCGCCGTCAGCCTCTCCCGGGTCCGCGGTTATTCCGGCATCCTGACCGCTCTCAGAGCCGGTCTCTGAAAGATCCCTGCCGTCCGCGTCCTCCCCGGGTCCGTCTCCAAAATCCGCGAAATCGCCAAAATCGCCGTCTGTCACACTGCCTTCCCCGGATTCCGGAGAAATCCCGTTTGCTTCCAGGATCTCGTCGTCCAGCTTGCTGATGTTCACACTGCCGCCCGTCCTGGGACGCTGGGACAGATAATAGAGGCCGTTGTATTGTCCGTTCAGAAACAGGTTGACATATTCTCCCTCGGGTACATCCCGCAGTCCAAGCTCCATTGCCAGTTTCGTTGAGATACGGTTGAGCAGATTCGTCGAATCAAAGGAATTGGAGAGAAGAGAAAACTTTTTGCACTCCGTCATCCCGAGCACGCTCTGCTTTTTCTCCATTTTCAGGTTGTATGGCCGCTTCATCCTGGACCATGTGCTGTTCCCGTGTCCCCACACAGTGCAGCTGCCGGCAGAATCCAGCGTCCCGTTTTCCCTGAAAATATAAAACCTTGCCTGCTCGGTAGTCTCCTTGGTCAGATCTGCGTCAACCGTCTCCATGGAGCCGCTCTCCGTGTCAAGGTACATGGAGGCAGTATCATTGCAGGAAAAAACATAGAGGTCCGTCGACTGTACAGTCCCGTCCGCGGAAGTCATTGTCACCCGGAATGCACTGTCGTCTGAGAGGCCGGCGACCTCGTCTTCCGACGAATATTCCCGCCTTTCGGTCACTGCGCCGCCATTTCCGGCTCCGTCTGCCGCATCGTCCCTGTTCTCGGGTCCGTCGATCGCCGGATGAAGATGCTCTGAGAGGGGCTGCAGGGAAACCTTTTCATATTTTGAAAAAAGGATGCGGGGGTGGGCCGCCATCTCCGCAGGCAGAAAGAGGGCCCAGACCTGTGTCCCCGCTTCTCCGCCCAGGATCACGGCATCGATCTGCACCGGGATAGACCTCTGAAGATCATTTGTATCTTCCGAGGCGGCAGTGAAAGAAATCTCCTGCACAGGATCAACCGGATCGACAACATTCGACCCCTGGCCAGAAGACTTCCCATCTTCATTCTTTCCCTCAGCGCCTGCCTGTCCGGAGGATTTTGATCCCCCGGAGCCGCCGTCTTTTGCCGGGGCATGGGCGGCATCCCCGCCCCCGTCCTTGTCTCCATCTGTTTCAATCCCGGAATCCTTCCGGCCGCTGCCGGAACTTTGCGTTTTTGAAGACCGGGCGCCTGAACCTGCCGACCTGCTGTCCATGATCGCAAAGAGGACCAGCGCGATCAGGAGCGGCGCGAGAACCATGATCAGTATTGTCTTTTTGAGTTCCTGTTTTTTCCTTCGGTTCATATAGTTTTTTCCTTCCTGCCGCCGCGCGTCAATATCCCCTGGCGGAGTGCAGCCACCACGAGTAGATGCACGGCACAAGACTGATAATCAGGAGAATGGCGATCATGATGCCCGGCTTCAACAGACCGGCCAGGGTCAGCAATATCATCATGATCCCGCCTGCCATCCACAAATATCCGCCGAAGCGGTGCGTCATATTCCAGTTTTTCTCATTTTTAAGTGTCCACGGCACTTTGATCCCGATCGTGTAATTCTGTCGGGTTTTGGGTAGAAAATTTCCGATCACCGCGAACATGGCTCCCAGGAAAATACCCATGATAAATGAGATATCCATATGTATCCCAAGGTTATAGGGGTAAATCACCGCTGCACAGATCAGTGAGACCGCCGGAACGATCCATAAGATGAGCGCGGTCACTTTCCGGCTGACCTTCTGTCTTCGCGGATCCCTTGATGTGATCAGGGCTGCCGCCCAGAGCAAAGCCAGACAGAACAGGGGAATCCCGAAGACCGCCACAGTTTTGCTGCTGAAGCCGTTTGCCTGATTGTCAAATCCAAAGTGAGTAGCCATCAGATCCGGCAGGCGGTCCCAGGTCAGCACGCCCGCCAGGATCGGCAATACAGTCACTATACTTGCTATGATCAGTGTCCTCTGATTCTCTTTTATCATATGAAACACCTCCTCATCAGACAAATCAGGAGTTCTCTCCGGAATCGGGCACTCCTGCTTTCGGCTCTCTTTCTTTCTCCTGCGCCTGTCTGCCTTCCGTCAGTCTCCCGCCGGTTTCCCCTGCGGTCCCCTCCTCTTTCACCTCATCCCTGAGTGAAGTGATCCAAAGCAGGATCTCCTCCAGTACCGACGCGTTGAGCTGATAATAGATAAAATTTTTCTCCCGGCTCTCAAATACCAGATCCGCCTTTTTCAGGATTTTCAGATGATACGACATTGTCGCGCCGGTCATTTCGAAATGTGCCCCTATTTCTCCGGCAGACATAGGTCCCTCTTTCAAAAGCTCCAGAATCTGCCTTCTGGCAGGATCGGATAAAGCTTTGAATGTCTCCGCGAATGCCATACTTCCCCCTCGGCCAAAACTCCGTCATGTAAACAGTATTACTGACGGCATTTACAGCGCTTTTGCTGTCAGAACACCGCCCTGCTTCGCTGCCGCGTTGTCAGGCAGGGCCGCTCCCGACAGTTATTTAGATATTTTTCTAAATGCCATTATAGCATTTATACTCTTGAAGTCAATGTTCTGCTAAAAGCCACACGATCTGCATATTGAGAAAACCCATTGCCCCTTACCTGTATATTTAGCTATAATAGAACAGTGGCTCAGAAAATGCCCGGAAGAACTCGGGAAGAAGGCTCTGTTGCCGGCGTCTTCCAGTCATACCCAAAACGCAGTATACTGATTTCATGCCCCGGGAGGGGCTTGTAGATACGAGGAACTATATATGGTTACAGCTCCGTTCTCCCGGACACACGATTCTATGGCGGAAGGCAGGCATCCTGTCGTGCGCCTTCGGCCGCATCACCTGCTCTGCCTGCAAAACTTCCGCGGAAACGGCTACAGCCCGGCCTTTATAGGAAAAATGACGGAAATATCCGGGCTCCTGGGGTTCAGTTCCGCTTCTTCAAAGTTTTCAGGAATTTCCTCAGAAAAACCTGATTCGGGAGTGAAGAAACCGCTGTCGGACCTTTGCTGCATACTTTTGACAGAGGGCTCCGATGACCTCTGCGAATACTGTCCAAACTGCACAGAAGGCCAATGTTCCTCCAAAAAGCCCGCCCTATACGACCAGCTTGTCCTGCAGGCTTCGGGTTATAAATATGACCAGCTGCTTACTGAGGGATTGGAAACCGCAGGATTTCCGCTCATGAGCCCGGAGCTTCTCGAGGCCTGCTGCCCTGACTGCCAGTGGTTTTCGCTATGCATGGAAATCTGTCACAATTCCTGATCACGACAGGAAAGGTCCCGGCACTTACCGGCCATAAACCCGATTGTATAAAGTATGGCTTCGGCTCTGCCCTGCCTCAATACAGATCAGATTCAATCATTCCGGTGTAATCAATTTATGAAAAAGAAAACATATAACCACTTTATCCCGCTCTTGATTCTGGCCGCCATGACAGCGGTGTTCGTGCTGTGCGCGCGGATCGAGAGCGAGTATGTCAAAAATCCAAACTGGCAGCTGGAGCCGGAAGCCCGGCCCGAAGACTATCCCTCCGGTTTTGATGGACTGTCTTTTTGCGGAAAAGCCGAGACGCGCATTCTGGATAATCCTGTGCCCGACCCAGGGCACGAGGCGGAGGAAGTCTCTTTCCGGCTGACCCGGGACGAAGATACGGATATATGCTATGCCTATGTGCCCGCCGAAATGAATAAAGCCCTCCATCTGAAGATGAACAGCCGGGAGACCCTGGTCATCAGGGAAACCGGCGAGGACAGTGAGGATAGCGGCAAAAAAAAGATCTCCGGATCTTTTCATTGCGGAGAGAAACTCCCTGTTTTTCCGGAGAATGTGCATTATTCTTTCAGTATTCTGGACAGTGACGAAAACTCCCTGGGCAGTGAGGAAGTCGTCTTTATCTATACCAAAGGCGTCCCCTCCATGTACATCGATACCGAGAGCGGTTCCATGGAAGCCATCGACGGCGACAAGCATCACGAGACAGAGGAGAGCGCTGTCTACCGGATCTTTAAGACCGACGGCAGCCCTGAGAGCAGCGGGACCTGTGCCATCAAAGGCAGGGGCAACAGCACCTGGTCTCTGGACAAGCGGCCCTATAACATCAACATGGATGAAGAAAACATCCTTCTGGGCATGAACAGCTGCAGAAAATACGCCCTGATCGCGAATTTCTGGGATTCCACCCAGACCCGGCAGTACTATGCTTTTCTTGCCGCGGAGAAGTTTGGCCTCGAGTTCACACCCCAGACCCGCTTCGTAAATCTCTACCTCAACGGCCGCTACCAGAGTCTGTATCTTCTGACGCAGCGGCTCAATGTCAACGGCGGATCGGTGAAAATCACAAATCTGGACAAAGAAAATGAAAAGGTCAACTCCGAGCAGGCTGATCAGGGAAATGTTGAGACGATCGTCCAGGAGACTGATAAAAAGGGCCATAAATCTGTCGCCTATGCATGGGAAAATGACCCTGCAGACATCACCGGCGGCTATCTGCTGGAACTGGACGAGCGCTACTCCAAGGAGGATGTATGGTTCTCGACAGAGACACACCATGTGGACATCGCATCGCCTCAGCAGCCTTCCGTCGGAGAATACGAGTATATAGCCGACTATGTCCGCGCGGCTGAAAAAGCTCTTTTTTCAAAGGACTGGACCAATGAGGATACCGGTCTGTCCTGCTTCGACTATTTTGATATGGAATCCTGGGCCCGCATGTATCTGATCCAGGAATTCTTCGTCCAGTCCGACGATGAGTTCTACAGTTTTTATTTTTACAAAAAACCGGGAGACCCCCTGCTCTACTGCGGCCCTGTGTGGGATTTCGACCTCTGCCTGGGAAACATGAACAGCGGCGAGTACTACAGGACCTCCGCGCAGACCCTCTGGCTCAAAGACAGTCGCAAAAGGTGGCTTCACCGGATGGGAAAAGACCCCGATTTCGCCGCCATGGTGTCCAGACTCTATCTGGAGGAATTTGAACCCGTCATCCGCGACCTTCTGGACAACAAATATGACAAGACCGTAGACCGGCTCGAAAAGATCACAAAGATCAACTACTTCCGCTGGCACAAGGACCTCAATTACGAGGAGAGGACCGATATGGTCCGCACCCTGATGGAGACACGCGTGCAGTTCCTGCATGATTATTACACCGATCCGGACAGTTTCCACAGGCTTGTCTTCCACTTCGCCTGGGACGACTTCTCCTACTATGTCCGCGACGGCGAATCCATGGGATTTCTGCCGACCTATGATTACGGCGAAAAGCAGTCCACGCCCCAGCGGGAAGCCAACGGCTTTATAACAGGCTGGTCCGACTCCGACGGAAATCTGCTGTCGCCCGACACTCCGATCTACCAGGATATGGAGTTTGATCCGGTCTACATTCCCTGACAGTCCGGCGGCTGTTGTTTATGTTTCCGGCGGAGTATCTGCTGTTTATGTTTCCGGCGGAGTATCTGCTGTTTATGTTTCCGGCGAAGTATCTGCTGTTTATGTTTTCGGCGAAGTATCTGCTGTTTATGTTTTCGGCGAAGTATCTGCTGTTTATGTTTCCGCCGAAGTATCATCCAGCGGAATATGCCGGAACCGGACTTTTCCATCTGCTCCGTGCTCCAAAAACAGCATATGGGTGAATCCGCATTCGACCGCGGTTCTGACCGCGATGTCAAATCCGCCGTTCAGGAGTTCTTTCTGGTGGGCGTCCGAGTTGATCAGGATCTCGCCGCCCATCCCGCGCAGGCTTCTCAACAGGAAGCGGTTGGGATACAGTTCCGCCTTCCTTCCACGGTTTACCGCTCCGCAGTTGATCTCAAAGGGAAGACCTTTCGAGACAAGATACTCCATGGTCTCCAGTGCAGGCGATATATAGCGGCGGTCATTCTCATCGATGACCCGCATCTGATCATTAAAGCGGGTCACCAGGTCAAAGTGCCCGACAAATGTACAGCGGGTCCGTTCATATATTTCCGCCTCCAGCTCATAATAGGCCTTTGCCAGGCGGTAGTAGTCTCCGCCGAATTCCTCCCGGCAGAACTTTTCCAGTCTGTCGGGAGTATCATCCACACATCCATATTCTCCGCCGGACGGGGATTCTATAAAATGGGTCGAGCCGATCAGGTATTCCATATCATCCAGGAGCGCCTTTTCATTCTCGTCCCGCGGCGCAAAGAGCCCGTCAAGTTCCACACCGCGCAGAATGTCGACCTGCCCCCTGTATTTGTCCTGAAGGGAGCGGATCTTTTTATCATAGGCGGCGAGATCCATAGTGATATCCGGGTCCATGTGACCTGAAAAGCCCAGATGGGTAAACCCCAGAAGCAGTGCCTGTTCCGCCATTTCCTCCGCGGTGTTTTTTCCGTCGCAGAATACTGTATGCGTGTGAAAATTACCTCTGATCATTTTATAAATCCCCTCTTTTTTTAAGTCTCCTCTTTCCTGTGCTTTCCTGAGCCCGGCATCTGCAGCAGCTTTGGCTGCACCTGTGGTTATGAGTATAGCGTACAGGTTCATCTGATTAAAGCCGATTTTCTATTCTTTACAGACTGTTTTGGGCTAAAATACCAAAAGAAAAACCGGCAAATAATGTATTTTTGTAACCGGAGCTTATTTATTGCGTTTACATTTTTATGAACAAGTGAAATAATAAGGATTGCAGCAGGATCAGCCGGCCCGGATCACCTTCCGTCACGGCTCTTCCATAATCGTCTATAATGACCATGGATTTGAATTTACACATAAGCAGCTCTCTTTTCAGATAGAATTTATTCAGAAAGGATTCAAATCGTGAATAATATTTTCCGTAAAATCACAAAAATCACCTGTACTCTGGCACTGGCAGCAGCTGTCACCGCTGCTGCAGGATGCGGGCACAAAGAGATCAAGGAAGCTCCTTCATTTCAGACGTCCCCCAATGCCAGTTCCACGCCGATTGGAAAGCCCGAATCGGAGGAACCCTCAACCACTACTACAACTCACGCTCCCAGCACCGGCAGCAATACCAGCATCACTCCTTTGAATGATCATTCATCGACATCCGGATCTCCTTCATCCGGCAATGCGAATCAGAACGGCAGCAGCAGTACTGCTTCTTCCCCTGCGAGCGGAAACAGTCAGGCTGTAATTCCCGATGGTCAGAGCGGGCAGGACTCCTCTGTCCCCGAAAGATTCAGGAGCGGGCAGAATTCCTCTTCCACCACTCCCTCGGGAACCGCCCCCGGCACTACATCCGGGCAGAACTCCAACTCCAGTGTTCCCGCAGGAACCACCCCCGGCACCACATCCGGGCAGAACTCCAACTCAGCTGTTCCCGCTGGAACCGCCCCCGGCACTACGTCCGGGCAGAATTCCAACTCAGCCGTTCCCGCAGGAACCGCCCCCGGTACCACGTCCGGGCAGAACTCCAACTCAGCTGCTCCCGCTGGAACCACCGCAGGAACCACCCCCGGCACCACGTCCGGGCAGAATTCCAGCTCAGGCGTACCTGCAGGGACTCAGGGCGGACAGAGTTCCACCGGCACAGTTAACAGAACAAACGGCACTGCAGGAGCAAGCACCGGCAACAGGACCAATGCCACAACAGGTACGAACAACGGCAGTACCGGTACAAACAATGGAACCTCCGGTACAAGCACCGGCAACAGGACCAACAGCAGCACCGGCACAAATACCGGCAACAGGACCAACAGCACCGGCACAAACACCGGCAACAGGACCAGCAACAGCACCGGCACAACTCCCACCACCAGGACCAGCAGCACCGGCACAACCCCCACCAACAGGACTAACAGCAGCACCGGGTCAAATACCAATTCACCCGATTTGTTCGTGACCCCCGTGGGAAGCACTGCTTCCGATCCTTTTGGCGGCCATCTCTACACAGAGCCTTATGATAAGCCCTCAAATGCCGCAAAAAATACCGGTTCACAGTCATCGTCTTCGACCTCCAGTTCCAATCGGACTTCAGATGACGACACGGACGATGACAGCAGTGCCGACAGCACTTCTGATACAGCCGATGAATTTGATGATTCGGACACCTGATTTCCGCGCTTATATGACCCGGATTTCTGATTCCTCTGATTCCGACAGAAAATACTCTGCAGAAGGTTCTCTGCGTATTCTTTTTTCCCGCTGGTGCGATTTCTGTTTAAATCATGAACCAGCATATCGGAAATACCGGTCACAGAATAAGCGAAAGCAATTAGAGAGGACAATATCGTGAAAAAAACAGGCCTGATCATTACAAGAACTGCTTTTTCCATTGTACTCGCAGCTACAGTCGCAGCAGCCGCCTCCGGATGCGGCAAGAGCAGTGTGACAACACCCTCTTCTGTTGAAGAGACATCTTCTTCCGGAATCTCTTCTGCAGAGAATACCGCCCCGGAAGCCGCGACCTCTACGGATGCTGAAGAAGCTCTGCTGTTTGGCACTGACGACCAGCTCCCCGTTGTTTTTGGAAGCACTTCCGAATTGTCGGATCCGCTCCCGGAAAACGCGCAGGAGGACAGCACCGTTTCTGCTTCAGCTCCGGATTTATCCGATTCGGGGACCACAGGCGCCACCAGTGCTGCTCCGGATCTGTCTGATTCAGGAGCCACAGGCGCCACCAGCGCTGCTCCGGATTCGTCTGATTCAGGAGCCACAGGCGCCACCAGCGCTGTCCCGGCTCTCCCCGGGCTTCCTCCTGTTCCCTCTGCCTCAACTCCCTCGGAATCTGAAGGCGAGCGCACTGCCAAAGCTGCCCTGAAGGATGGTGTGCCCGAGCGCAAAGGTAAAGACACCGGCCTGAAGGAATCTCTGCTGTCCGAGGCTCTTGTCAAGTGCACAGGCTGGGGGCAGTCCACCGGCAGTTCCCTGCACGCGGCTGCCGCAGCCACACAGATTCTGGACTGGTCAAACCAGGCGTGCGCGGGAAAAGCTGACCGGACAGCTCTCTTAAAAGCCGTTGAGACAGAATATAAGAGATTATCCGATGAGCAGCAGAAAAACCTGCAGAACAACTGGTCCTTCATCTCCTACGACGTGGAGACTATGCTCGACAGCTTTGCTGACATCGAGGGCGTACTCAGTGATGCCGGCTGTCTGGAAACCGCCAAAGCAGCCGTCGCGGATGAGAATGTCCTGGAAAACTGGAAGGCTGCCCATGACGCCCTGGAAGCAGCTGTAAATGAGAAATAAACAGGGGTTTTCCTTTTTCCGCACCCGGATTTCCCGGCTGAAGTCATGAATATTGCGAGACGACGAATTAATACAACGAATTAATACGACGAATTAATACAACAGATAAACAGACTATGACCCATAAAAAATGTCATCCCCCGGTTTTCATGACCGGTGGGATGACATTTTTTTCATTTGTTCCAGGCTCACTTACGGTATGCTCACTTTAGGATGCCCGCCAGCCAGGATCCCGTTTCAGGATGCCCGCCAGCCAGGATTCCGCTACAGGATATCTGCTGTCCGGATCCTGCTTCAGAATACCTGCTGCCCGGATCCCGCTTCAGGATACCTGCCGCATTTGAAACTCTGCCGGGCTCCCGGTCAATATTTGTTGATGTGGACTTTTTCAAAGGGGAGACTCTCGGGAGCCTTTGCCGGAAACTCCTCATCTGGAATTCCCAGGGAAAGGATCGCTTCGAGCCGGCACTCTGACGGAAACTGGAGCAGGCAGCGCAGATAATCTTCGGTCGATTCTCCGTCTATTGCTTCCCTCAGCCGTCCCTGAATCCAACAGCTTCCGACACCAATCGCGGAAGCCATCAGATGCATATTGGCCATCACGATGGCGCTGTCTTCCACCCAGACATCCGAGCGGCTTTCATCAGCGACAACGATGATAGCGGCATCGGCTCCTGCAAGCATGCGGGAAGTCCCCCGGAGACGGCATCCGGACATATCGATCAGTTTCTGTTTGTCACGCACGACGATCAGTTCCCAGGGTCTGATCGCACTCCCGGAGGCGGATGAAAGTCCCGCCATGATGATCATGTTCAGCTTTTCCATCGGGATCTTCTCCCCGGTGTAGCTGCGGACGCTGTGCCTGTTCAAAAAAACATTCAGCATATCTTCATTCATTTACGTGCCCTCCATTGTTTTTTTATCGCTTGCGTATTCGGAATTCCGCCCTCTGTCGGCTTTCCGCAAATATGCTTTCTCAGGGATTTTTCTCAGGGGTTACAGTTCTGGCAGGGTTTGTATCCCTTATCAATAAGTTCATTCCTCTGCCCGGTAAAATTCTGCTTGTTCTTTTCCTTCATTTTTTTCACTGAGTCACAGTAAGGATGATGAAAGATCCTGCTTCTCACATTGACCACATATTCCTGCTGCTCCTGTGAGTTCCCGCTGCTTACTGCCGGGCCCCTGCTCCCGCTATCGGAATTGTTTTCGGAACTCCCTGTGCTGCCGCCGGGAGTCTCCCCGTTTTCTGCCTCCCCGCCTGTAGGGACAGATCTGGCAGGCGCTTCCCCGCTCTCCTCCATCAATCTGCTCTCCCCGGTCGCATAGTCGATCTCGATCCCGGGCT
>Ga0310695_10010591_pt1 | contig 13431 bp, 7 predicted proteins | sample RumenRJG_04DNA_FD_203882 | JGI IMG/M metagenome (GOLD analysis project Ga0310695, IMG submission 203882) | Bovine rumen microbial communities from Lethbridge, Alberta, Canada - RJG_04 (v2) (version 2) | ecosystem: Host-associated > Mammals > Digestive system > Stomach > Rumen | place: Canada...
TTTCACCTAAATTCCGCAGCACTTTAATTTAACTTTCTTTATAAGTACCTGAGCAACAAAAAGTTCTTCGACGCGCGAAGCGGCAAAGCCGAGCGGCTCAGGATTTGGCCATGTCAGATTTTTACTTACCTTAGTGCTGCAAATCAAGATAAGCAAAATCGCACATGACATGGCAAAGGTACAACAAAAATCTGAGAAAATCAGCGCTTTTGGTGGAATATTTTTCGTTTTGGACAAATTCGACTCTATTCTGTCCTCTGTGATAGACTCACACCTAGGACTTCGCAGCACTCTGGCTACAGCCCAGGCGTGTTCACCATCGGCGGGCTGATAGCCTATCTTGAGAACCGCCTCGTCGTGCAGCGGCAGCGCAAGCAGAAAGGAGAGCAACTTGACATCTTCGACGGCGAGTACACATACCGCTGTATATTGACCAACGACTGGGACATGACAGACGAGAGATCATACAACACTACAATAAGCCATACAAACTTATTTGGGAACACGGATAAAACAACATCCTTCGCTGATGCTTTGGTCTAAGCCTCTCGACCTTACGGGGTAAGGGGAAGGTGTCTGCATACAAGTCATGTCAAGCGATTCTAAGCCTAGAGTCAGACAGAATCGTCACAAGCAAGGGCTAAATCAGACACGCGAAAAATTATCTGCGGATTTTAGGTAAATTAAAAAGATTGTAGTGATGAGTCCATAATAAACCTATATGATAGTGAAAGCGGAAAACATCCCACCCATGTCGCCCATCCCACCCGTAGCTTAGGAGCGACATGGGCGACATGGGTGGGGTGTTTTCTGGTTAAGACAACCATATATATAGACATGACAAAATGAGAATTGCAGACAAAGTGAGACTTTGTTGAGGTAAGAGGGAGGAGGTAAGAAGTAAGAAGTATAAAATGTCACGGCCGCTCGTGAAAAAATACAAGCCTCTCGTAAAAAAATATAAGCCTCTCGTGAAAACGTCACGGCCGCTCGTTGCAGTTACTGTAGATCTTTGTCAACCATAGCCGAAACACAGGAGTCGGACCAGACGTTCTCGGCGGTTTCAATCATGTCGATGATGGTGTAGATGGGTAGGATGATACCGAGGATGGCCACGGGAGCACCGATGCCCGACATGAGTGAAAGGGTGAGGAAGTAGCAGCCCATGGGTACGCCGGCGTTGCCGACAGCCGAGACGACGGAGATGAAAATCCACAAGAGGATGGTGGGGAACGTGAGAGGCGTGCCACCGTTCTGCATCACGAAGAGCGAGGTGACGAGAATGAAGGCGGCACAGCCGTTCATGTTGATGGTGGTGCAGATGGGCAGCACGAAACGGGCTACTTTCGGACTGACGCCTAAGCGCTTTTCCGCCGTTTCCATCGTCACGGGCAGAGTGGCGGCGCTACTCTTGGTGAAGAGAGCCATGAGTACGGCGGGCATCATGCGGCCCAGGACATGAATGGGATTGAGGCCGCGCGCCAACAGGAAGAGGGGCAGGACAACGAAGAATTGGATGACGTTGCCACCTAATACCACGAGCACGTATTTGCCGATGGAATCGGCAATAATGCCTGCGGAGACCTGTGCTGATAGTTGGGCTGAGAAGGCAACGATGCCAAGGGGCAGCGTCCAGATGAGCCAATGGATGAGCAGGAAGAGCAAATCTTGCAGGCCAAGCAAGCCCTTGACGACTACGGCTTTGTTCTCGGAGTCGGGTAGTTTTGACAGGCCGATGCCGACGGCGAAGGCCAGCAAGAGGAGCGAGAGGACGTTGCCCTCGAGGAAAGGACGGACGATATTGTTGGGGATGACGGAGAGGAGGTGGTCGGAATAGGAAGCCCCCCCTACTGCCCCCGAGGGGGCTTCTATAGCTATTGTGCTCCCCTCGGGGAGCGAAGAGGGGGCTATGAGCACGTAGAGCACGGCGCCGACGGCGGCAGCGGCAAAGGTGGTGAGGAGCGTGTAGGTGAGCGTGCGACCGAAGATGCGGCCAGAACCCTTCGAGCCGAAGGTGGCGAAGGTGGTGATGACGGCCAGCACGATGGTCGGCACGGCCAACAACTGGAACAGGCGGGTATATACCGCTGCCACGAAGTCGGCTGCCGCGTTGAGCCATGCTATGCCCAACAGTCCTAATATAGCACCCACAACGAGTGCTCCAATCCAAATTAATGTTCTTTTCATTTCCTTTAGTAATTACTCCCCTCCATATAGGGAGGGGTCGGGGGTGGGTCTTATATTTCAAACGAAAGATTCACGTATATATTGCGTCCCTTCTGGGGAATATGACACCAGTCGGCGTATGTGGCATATTGCTTGTCCAGCAGATTCTCAATGCCCCCACGGATGATGAATGTCGAATGGCGGATGGAGAGCTGATACTGTGCCGAGAGGTTTACGACAGCCCATTCGCTGGCTGGCGTCTCCCCGTATTTCGCCCCATAGCTGCTCTGGCGCGTGTTGCCCTTCACGGTAGCCTGAACCTGCAGACGTTGGCGGTCGTATTGCAACTCCGTCTGCCAACTGACAGGCGAGACGAGCGGCAGGGGGTCGCCCTCGGCATCGCGCCCCATACTATAGCTTATCCGGCCATTCCAGCGCACGTGTCCGGTCGGCTGCCACTCTGCCGTCAGCGAAGTATTGGCAATGGTGGCGTGACTGATATTGCCATAGACCTTGACACCCTTGGCCCCGATGGTCATCGGCGAGAGGCGCGTCTCGAACTGTCCGATGATGTAATTGCTAAAGAAGAAAGCGTTGGCGTCAAGAGCCATTGACCATTGACCATTGAACATTGACCATTGATAGCCCGTGTTGAGTTCAATAGCCGATTCGTTCTTCAGCGAAGGATTACCCATGTAGTCGTAGCGGTCGAACGTGTTGTTCAGATAATAACCGTAGGCCTCCGTCACCGTGGGAGCACGACTGCCCCAACCGGCGCCGATTGACCATTGACCATTGAACATTGACCATTGATAGTTGACGGCGATGCGACCCGTCGTCTGCTGGTACGCATCCGTCATAGCCGGAAAGAACACCTTCAGAGCGTGATAGCCCTCCTCGTTGTTCAGACGCTGCTGTTGCCACGCCACCTTGGCCGACAGTCGCAGCGACTGGTTGTCGGCGACGCGCACGTTGTCTGTCACTGCCACCCCCGTGTTCAGCGTCCCCACGTCGGGCCACGTCACCATATACATAGGTGCTGCGCCGCCGGGGTACATCGTCATGTCGGCAAACAGACGGTTGTAATAGAGGTCGTAGTTCAGTGCCAGGTCGTGCCTGGCCTGAAGAGATGTCGTCAGCAGGCTATAGACGCCCGCCGTCCAGCTATCGCCCGGCATGTCCATGTGGATTGGCACGTCGGGTCGCGTCGTGTCATCCATAACGTGGGTAATGTGGTTATAGTATGCCTTCGTTTCCCAGCTCGCCTTGCTAAAAAGGTGCTTGTACGACAGCGACGTGATGATACCTTCGGCCTTCGCCACATCCATGTTCAAAGCAGGATAGCCCACATCGGTAGCACGGTCGAAGATGAATGTCGCCTCCAGCATGTCCTTCGCGGCCAGTCGAAGTCCGGCATTGGTAAACACGTTTACCTTCCGGAACTGCGAAAACTGTAGTTCGTCGCCACCGCCTACCTTGTAGTTGTCGGCATGACGATAGAAAGCGCCTGCGTTGAGGTACGTCCTATGACTACTCAGCGCCGCGTCGGCACCATACACCTGGACATGGCCGTTCCACTCATGACCAGCCGAGAGACTGGCGTGAAACGGATTGTTGTCGAAGCCCGCCTTGCGCAACTTCAGGTCGATGCTGCCACCGATGTTGCCCGTGGCCTGCGGGTTGCCGTCGAGTCCGCTGTTCAGACTGATGCTCTGCAGGTTGCCGCTCTCCACATAGCTGGTCACGGGGTCCATCTTGTCTGTGCAGGCATAGAATATCTTCATGCCGTCGATGGTCGTCGACAGGCGTTCCGTCTGCATGTTGTTCACCACAGGCTCCCAGGCATACGAGCCTCGGCGCACGAGGTTCACGCGGCGCAGTTCGCTGAGGTGTTCGTCGATGCTGGCCACCTGTCCCTTCACCGACCGTTTCCGTCCCCTTGCCGTCTCTGAAACGATGACCACCTCGTCAAGGTTCTGAGCCTTTTCGGTGGTCAACGTATCAGACAAGAATATGGTGGATAGCAAAACAGTTTCCAACAGCATGACAATTGATAATTGATAATCGACAATTAGATGGTTACTTCCCAATACAGCGAACTGTATCCGTCAGCCAGGTCATCGCCGCCGGCTACGACGTTACCCGCTGCGTCCCTGATGGTGAGGTGAATACGCCAGCGTCCTGTCATCGTCAGGTTTACATGGCCCTGATAGCTGCCGTCGGTCTGACGGGTCAGCGGCGTGTTGTCGGGCGAGGTGTGGTTACCCATGTCGGGCATGCGGGGGTCTATCTCAATCGTCAACTGCTCCTGGGCAAGACTGTATGGTGTCGTGGCGGGCGTGTTCTTCTTCGACACGTATGCCGTGACGGTGTTCTTGCCCGTCTGCCAGTCGGTAGGATTCACCAGCGAGAGATAGTAGGTGTCGTCCGCCGCCTTAAACGACTTCAGCCACTGCTGGCCCTCTGGCAGTTCGGCAACCGTGATGTCAGCAGCCTCGATGCCGCCTGTACTGCCAAGCACGCTTGCACTGTAGCCCAGCGTCCACGATCCCGCCTCGCTGGAGTTCATGACGAAGGAGACCCAGGTGCGCTTCACGGCCAGGCGGTTTTCGTCGAACGACTCGGCGCTGCCGCCCACGGGCGTGCTGTGCTTCATGTTCATCTTCACCATCAGCATCTGCGGCGCTATGCCCGTTATGTCGTAGTTCTTGATGTAGTTGCCGTTCTTCTTTTTCGTGGCAACAAAGAAGATTTCGTTGTAGCCCGTATGGAACGTCCCTGTCTTTGAATAGGCAAACACATTATACTGTCCGTCCACCACCGTCGACAACTCCGGGATGATTTTCACCGTCTGCAGGAAGCGGTACACCTGCAGCGCCTCCTCTGCCGAGCAGCAGTCGATGTCGCCGTCAATGGTCACACCAGGAATCTCAATAGCCTGGGTTCCAAAATCGTCGTTCGAGTTGCAGGATGCCAGTCCCACCAGAACTGCAGCCGCAAAAAACAATCTCATTACCTTTTTCATATCCTTACTATATTTTAATGAATTGATTAATTTCACGCTGCAAAGGTACGGCGATTCCCGCACTCCCACAATCGCCATTTCGTGGCATTTCGCATACCAAACGTTTGGCATAGCTTACTTCTCAGCCTTCTTTTCTCTCATTATTTTTACAATGATGCGCTCTGTCTCCACCATACCCGGCGAGGCAATCATGCCGATATGACGCAAGGTGTCTTCTGGCGAATGTCCGTTGATTCCGTGACTATTGCCGATGGCGATTCCTTCAAGAGCAAAGTTGACGGATTGAAAGGCGGCATCGACGGCGACGATGCCCTTCATGGTACACCCGTGGTTGCCACCGTCGCATATCATGCCAGTGATACTGGAAGCCATATTCTGGATGACGAGCTGAAGCGTTCTGAACGTGCCCCCTTTCAGGAAGGCGAGTCCGCAGGCCATGCCCGTACCTGCTGCTATGGCACAACCGCAGAAGGCAGACAGTTTGCCCGAATACTCTTTGATATACATACAAACAAGATAGCTGAGGGCTGTGGCACGCAGTAACTGTTCTTCGCTGTAATGGTTTACTTGCGCCGATGCGTAGAGGGGCAAAGTGGCGATTATGCCGTGAGCCCCACTGCCGGTGATACTCATAGCCGGACGCGAAAGTCCCAGCACGCGTGCCTCGATAGCGGCATTGCAGAGCAGGGAGGCAGACGTTTGTTCGTTGTCGGAAATGATGCGCTGGCCGTTTTTCTGAAACAGGTAATGCGCAAATGGCGTGCTGCGACTTTTGATGGCTTGTTCGAAAAGAGCCAGGTTAAGGTCGTAGGCCTGACGGACAAAGCGGATTTCCTCTATGGGAACTGTACGGACATAGTTGAGGAGTCGGCGAAGGGTGTAGCGATGAATCAAAGGGGATGCTTCTATGGCCTCCACCTTAGAATCCTTCTGAAAGACAATCTCGCCGTCTTTCGTAATCTGCGTGATGTTGGTATGCGTATCACGAATCGTCACACTGGCAAAGCCTTCGTTAGTAGTAATCTCTGCAAAAATATAGATGCGACTGCTGATGTCGCCCAGTTCCACTTTCACCTTCCCTTCCTTGATGAGGGTCTTTGCCTCTTTGTTATGATGTGGTTTCACGCCTTCGAGACATTCCAGACCTTTGTCGGCATCGGCTACTACATAGCCGAGAGCTACTGCATGTTCGTTGCCCACCTCGCGACTGTTGGGTATTCCACAAGTAAAGGCGTTTTTATACATCCCGCTATTAAGCACCAGGCATATAAGCTTCACTTCGCCCGTCACATACTTTTTTGCCGTTGCCACTGCAAAGGCTATAGCGGCTGGCTCCGTGACACCTAATGCGGGACGCATATCGTCCAATATCAGTTTCGTCAGTTCTTTCATTGAATTTTTCTTTTATAACCTGTTATACACACCATGAGCATCACAACGAATAAAGCCCAGGGATAGAATGCGGTGAGGAACACATCAGTAGCACGGATACTCACCCCACAAGCCGATGCTTCGATGCCTTTCTGCAACAAGAGCACACATCCGCCGTAAGGCAGAAAGAAGGGGAACGTGCAGATAACCGTTGCCAACAGGGTAGCCCGACGATAGGGGTGAAGAGCGTGCTGACCGCCAATGCTATTGACAAACGGGGCAATGCAGATGTTGGCAATGGTGTTGACAGCGGCGATAAGAATACCTGCCAGCGATACCAAGGAGAAGATGGTCAGTTCGGTGCCCCTTTTCGAGCGGATGATATGAGTGTTCAGTTTCCCAATGATATAGTCCATACATCCACTACGGATAATCAGCCCCGACAAGGCCACAACCACCATCAACAGAATACAGATATTGGCCATACTGGCAATGCCATTAATCACGGCTCCGCTAACTCGGCCATCGCTGATACTGATGAGTTCACTCATGCCAAGGAGTTGAAACGAAAAGCCAATAACTACAGCCAAGAGCATACCCATAAAGAGGGAGATGAAAATGTTGACCCGACGGAAAGAAAGCAGAATGACCAGAAAGGTGGGAATCAACATGGTCAGCCCGTATGGTTGCATCTCCGTATCTTCATCAAGAAGGGCTGTTGATGATTCATTTGACAGCAGTCCCACCACGACAAATGCTATCAGCGTAAAGAACGCGGCGATGAGTACGAACAGAAGCCTATCCTTCACCGTTCCACCAATATCCGCCACTTGCCTGCCGTCAGCATATTCCTGTGTGCTGGCAGCAATTACCGCCGTATCCGATACTGGGGCAATACTGTCACCCAGCGCCGCCCCTGATAAGATGGCACCGCCAAGAAGGGCTGGGTTGGCTCCCAACATGATGCCAGCAGGAAAAAGCGTGATGCTCATGGCGCTGATGGTGCCGAAGCCCGATCCTGTACTGATGGCAAACAAGCCTGAGAAAAGGAAGACCGCAACGGTAAAAATAGTACCTTCTATTTGCAGCCTCTCTGCCGCCCACACCAATCCTTCCACAATGTGTCCCTCTTTCAGAATGGCACCGTATATTCCGACGATTAACCATAATAGCGTAGCAGTAACAGCAGTTTTGCTACCAAAGAACTCGAATATCGTGCTCCAATACCAGTCTTTACTTTTTGACAGCAGCGCCCCGATGAGTATTGCCAGAAGGCCGATACCCACCAACAGGTTGACGTCGACAGCCCCCACGAAGGAAATGCCGATGGCACTCATCACGAAGATGCTAAAGGGTATAAGAGAAATGAAAGCGTTTTTTCCCATGTTCTTTCTCATAGAGAAATGAGGACTGGCATAAAGGTTATACCAGTCCTCCATTGTTTAAAGAATTATGATTGATTAATACCCAGGGTTCTGTGCGATACCGAGGTCTTCGCCCGACAAGCCCTTGGGGATGGGTTGGCGGTAGTGACGTCCGCGCACATTGTTGTACTTAGCCACGAGGTGGTTGTGAACCTTCTGGAAGTAAGCCTCCTGGTCAGAGGTGTAGGTTGCCAGACTCTTCCAGTCGTCGCTGAAGTGCTTGTAGTTCTTGACCTGCTGTACTGACGAGATGAGGTTCTTCCAGCGGTAGCTGTTAAGCACGGAGAACTGTTCGTAGGTGAACTCGTAGTCCCACTCACGCTTAATCTGGTCGAAGGTGGGCGCGCTGACAGTGGCGATGCCTGCACGCTGGCGCAGCTGGTTGAAAGGTTCAGCGGCCTCGCTGTTGCGCCCCAGCTGAACAAGAGCCTCAGCCTTGATGAGCAGCACCTCAGCATAGCGGATTTCGATGCGGTCTACAGAGTTCTGCTTGATTTCCAGGTTCTCAGCGTCCTCGTAGCTCTGGTCTACGCCCTTACCGTTGATGGGCGTATAGACGGGAGAATAGTAGTGGTGGACGAGTCCTGTCTCCGGGTTCTTGAGTTCTGTGAAGTATGTTTCGGCCAGTCGCTTGTCTTTAGGCTGTTCCGCCTTCCAGTCGTCGTAGAGGTTGTCATCGGCTACCTCGGTATGGTTCTGCTTGTAGCCATTGCCGTTCTCGCCGTTCTGGAAGGGGAAGGTCCATGAGCAGTGGGTCTGGTGGTTGCCCTGTGCATCCTGTCTGTCGCCGTCGTGGGCAATGGTGAAGAGGTGCTCGTTGGTGCCGCGCTTGTTGCTCTCATACTCACGTCCGAAGAGCTTCGAATAGTCGGGGTCGAGGGCCAGTCTGCCGCTGCTGATGACCTTGTTGGCATACTCGACAGCCTTCTCCAGACGAGCGTCGTTCTTGCTGAATGCGGGGTCTGTCTGAGTGCTGGCAATAGCTGCCACCTGTTCAGCGGTCAACGGGTTGTCGCCCCATACCAGATAGGTACGTGCCAGCAGGGCTTGGGCAGCCTGTTTGGAAGGTATGCGCGGGTCGCCATTATAGTCGGGCAACAGGCTCTCGGCATCCGTCAGGTCCTTCACGACCTGCGTCAGCACATTGTCTATACTCTGGCGCTCGGTGGTGCTGCCGCCGGCCTCTGTGAATACGGGTATCTCACCCCACAGCTGTGTGAGCTTGAGATAGGCCAGTGCGCGCAGGAACTTCGCCTTGCCTACTGCTGCATTGTAGCCCGCCTGGCTTACCTTGCCGAGCCTGAGCGAGTTGCTGATAGTAGTGATGGCCTCGTTGTCCTGAGCAATACCTAAGAGCAGGTGGTTGAAAATCTTCACCTGATACCACGTGTCGGGAGCCTGTTCGAAGCGGCTGTTCAGCGGGCCTTCCTTGCTCTCCTCGCCCTCGAAAGAGATGAGCTTGTTAGAGTTCAGCTCGATGATGAATGAGAACGACGATGAGAGTGGCTGCCAGTGGCTGTAGACACCGTTGACAAGCGAGAGGGCTGAAGCGTCGTCGTTGACAACGTTAGTCTGGTCAATCTGGTTGTTGCTACTACTGCTGCTGTTGTTGTTGCTGCTGTCGTCGTCATCGCTACTTGAGCAAGCGACGAGACCTGTAGCGAGTGTAACTGCCAGGGCAGCACTGAAAAATAAGTTTTTCTTTTTCATACTGAAATCTCCTTTTACCTTATTGATGATTAATAATGTTGGTTTTGATTGTAATTCTTTTCACGCTGCAAAGGTACGCTGTTTTTGCTGACTACGAAATACCCTTTGCTTGGCATTGTGCATACCACATATTCGGTAATTGCCTATAATGTCAGGCTGACGCCAAAGGTGAAGGTGCGCGACGCGGGGTAAACACCACTGTCCGTACCGCTGCTCACCTCTGGATCATAGCCTTTGTAAGGCGTGATGGCGAAGAGGTTGGAGGCTGTGGCATACAGGCGGATAGCGGTAATTGATAATGGAAAATTGATAATGGATAATGGTGATTTCCTGAAAGTATAGCCGAGAGTGAGGTTGCGCAGCTTCAGGTAACTGGCACTCTGCACATAGCGGCTGTCGATATAGCTGAAGGGTCGCGCCTTGGAGGCAAGGGGGAGCGACTGACTGCCATTGGCTGGTGTCCATGAGTCGTGTACGGTCGTCAGCACGTTGTACGAGTCGCCCGTCTCTTCCAGTCTGCGTTGCAGTGCATTGTACACTTTGTTGCCGTAGCTGCCTGAGAAGGATGCAGAGATGTCGAACCCGCGATAGGCGAAGTGTGTCGAGATGCCGTATGTCAGCTTGGGTTGCGTACTGCCCAGGATGATGCGGTCGTTACCGTCAATCTTTCCGTCGTTGTTGTTATCGGCAAATTTGGGGTCTCCAGGCTGTGGTGCCTGTCCGTTGATGGTGGGCAGTAGGGTGACATCGTCGCCCTGTTGGACGATACCCTCAAACTGCAGACCATAGAAGGAACCGAGCGGCTCGCCCCGGCGCAGTATCTGCTGTTTCTCTGAACCTTGGACGACGTCGTTGGTTATGCCCATGTCGGTAATCTCGTTTTTGTTGTATGCAACGTTGGCGCTGACGGTCCACGTAGGAGAAGCGGCGGGCACGGCGGCATTTCCCGACTGTGAAGCAGCGAGCACGGCGGCGTTGATGCTGAGTTCTACTCCCTTGTTCACCACGTTGCCCACATTCTGCAGCTGGGTGGTGACGCCGCTGGCAAAGCCTATGGGTACGACGAGCAGCAGGTCGCTGGTCTTCTTGTAGTAGGCATCGAAAACGATATTCAGACGGTTTCTTAACAGCCCCAGGTCGAAGCCGGCATTATAGGATGCTGTGGTCTCCCATTTCAGTCGGTCGTTGGCGGTGTTCTGTTTGGTATAGCTGCTCGAACCGCTATACGACCCCGTGGCGTATGATGTGGTGAAGGCGTAGTCGCTGATTTCCTGATTACCCACCAGTCCTGCTGAAAGGCGCAGCTTCAGATAGCTGAGAGAGTTGGAGGCGAATGACGCGAAGAATGGTTCCTTATCGACATTCCACGACAGCCCCAGAGAGGGGAAGTAGCCCCAGCGGTGGTCTTTGGAGAAGCGGCTGGAGTTGTCGGCACGGAAGGTCGCGGTGGCGTTGTATCGGTCGAGCAATGTATAGTTGATACGTGCAATCAGCGAGTTCAGCGTTGACTCCGAGATGCCTGTCTGCGGCGTATAGGTGCCAGCGCCGTCGCCCAGGTTGTATTGCTTCAGCGCTTCGTTGGTAAAGTGGTTGGTGCGCAGGTTGCTGTAGGTCGACGTTGAGGTCTGGCGGGTGTATCCTACCAGCGCATCGAGATAGTTGCTGGCATTGAGATCCTTACTGTAGAAGGCTGTATATTCCTGTTGCCAGATGTCCGTCTGACGATTTCCCGTACCGCCAATGCCCTGCGTGGCAAGGCCCAACGAGGTGTAGGCTCCCGAGAAGTAGTTCTGCGTCAGTCGCTCGCTGTTCAGACCGACGGTGGCTTTCAGCGTGAGGTCACCAATATGGATGCTGGCCCAGACATTGGACAGCAGATAGTTGTTGACGTTCTCGGCAACGCTCTCTTCAAGGTCGTAGACGGGGTTCGAGGCGTGGTCGCCGATGGCAAAGTAGGCGTATTCGTAGGGGTTCTTGAAGTTGTACGAGCCGTCTTGGTTGTAGACATTGACGACGGGCGGCATGAGCAGGGCATAGACGAAGCTGTTGGTGATGCCTGCCGAGTAGGGCGACGAGTTGAAGACCTGCTCTTCGGTGGTGGTCAGACCCTGCTGCTTAGAGCGACCGTAGGTGGCGTTGACGCCGAAGCGCAGTCCTTCGCGCAACTCCCACTCCACGTTCGTGTGGAAGTTGTAGCGCTGGAATCCCGTATTCAGCACGATGCCGTCCTGGTCGGTATGGTTAGCTGAGAAGGCATAGCGGCAGCCCCCCTCCCGTCCCCCCGAAGAGGGGGAAGCTCCTGTGATGCTCAGCTCGTGGCTCTGCTGGATGGCAGTGCGCAATACGGCGTCCTGCCAGTCGGTGCCTCGTCCCAGAGCAGCTATCTGTGCGTCGCTGTAGCCTGCCTTGTTGCTGAAATAGTCCTTCTGAAACTGAGCCCACTCTGTAGCAGTCATGAGGTCGAGCTTGCGACTGATGTTGCTCACACCAATGTTATAGGAATAGCTGATGTGTGCCCGCTTGTCGTCCTTCTTACCCTGTTTGGTAGTCACGATGATGACGCCATTGGCTCCGCGTGAACCGTAGATGGCGGTTGCCGAGACGTCCTTCAGCACTTCTACGCTCTCGATGTCGTTGGGGTTGATGGTTGCCAATGGGTTCAGGCCACTGGCAAAGCCTCCAAGACCGGTATTGCTGTTGGCGGCATCCTTGAAATAGATGAAACCGTCGATGACGTAGAGCGGCTCGTTGCTGGCATTCACCGAGTTGCCACCGCGTATGCGCAACTGACTGTCGGCACCGGGCTGGCCGCTGCTGGCCGTCACGCTGAGTCCTGCCACCTGTCCGCTCAGGGCACCATCGAGCGTGGCCGATTGTGACTGACTGAAGACGTCGGCCTTGACGGTCGTCACACTACCCGTCAGCTGGGTGCGCTTCTGTGTGCCGTAGCCCACCACGACGACCTCGTTCAGTGTCTGAGCATCTTCGTGCAGACGAATGTTCACGACTGAGTCGCGCTCGCTGAGTTTCACCTGCAGGCTCTCATAACCAACATAGCTGACATTGATGGCTGAGGGGTACGACTTGATATCCAAATGGAAACGCCCGTCGGCATCCGTCACGGCTCCCACCTTATTATTATATATAATTGATGCACCGATGATGGCTTCGCCTGTCGCTGCATCGGCCACCCGTCCGTTGATGGGGGTGGCCGATGCCTGCGTCACAACAATGGCTAAAGCAAATGAAATTAATGTTCTCTGAAAACTCTTCATACCTTCTTATCCTTATTTTTTTGTTTCTGGGTGCAAAGGTACGGCGGTTTTTACACCCCCACAATCCCCTTGATATGTCATTCCGTATACCGCATGCATGGTATTTCACTATTTTATGCCGTTTTTCGCTATAAAAATACTACCTTTGCACCCAAATTAGAATAGACGATGGCAATACAAGATGCAATATTTCGTAGGAGTGAGTTGCTGTTAGGCAACGAGGCGATGGAGCGTATCGCCCAGAAGCGAGTCATTATCTTTGGCGTAGGCGGTGTAGGCTCATGGTGTGCTGAGAGTCTGGTGCGTAGTGGTATCCGACAGTTGACAATTGTCGACTCAGATCGTGTGTGCATCACGAATATCAACCGCCAACTGATGGCAACAACGAAGACAGTGGGGCTGGTGAAGGTGGATGCACTGAAGGAGCGTCTGCTGACCATCAATCCTTCTGCAGACATTA
>Ga0310695_10010595_pt1 | contig 13428 bp, 9 predicted proteins | sample RumenRJG_04DNA_FD_203882 | JGI IMG/M metagenome (GOLD analysis project Ga0310695, IMG submission 203882) | Bovine rumen microbial communities from Lethbridge, Alberta, Canada - RJG_04 (v2) (version 2) | ecosystem: Host-associated > Mammals > Digestive system > Stomach > Rumen | place: Canada...
AGAGTGCTTTAATATCGAGGATGAACATATCCTTGACATGCTCGTGAATAGGTCGGACAAAATCAGTCATTTCATTGAACTTTATCAATTAAAACTGGCAAGTTAGGAACTTGCGGAACTTAAATTGGTAATATTTTCTTATGAAAGCATTCACAATGCTGTTTTTCTCCATTATAAATCTTTAACTTGTAGGGGTTTCATCTTGATTCAATTAGATTTCATTGAATGAAATGAATATTGGCGTTTAAAGTATAGTGACGATGATGATTGGTCACGCATATTGGGAATCATGCTGCCTAGCAATGTACTGTTTCAATGCAAGCTTCTTGTTGACAACATTTGGCAGTTTCATATTATTTCCATACTTTTGCAGAAGAAAAATACTTGGACATGTTGTTTGCACCCCGTTTTCACACGTATTTGAATATCTGTAGAGGTTGTACAAGGTGAGCGAAAAGCAAAATACGAAGTTTTTGCTTTCTTTTCGGAATCTCCAATTAAATTCACGGCAGAGTCGCAATATAATTATCAATGTGTTGAATGGAGTTCACGGCTTATCTATAGACATAAACTAAGATATATTATTTGACCAATATGCGGAACTTGTTATACATAGTTGTCACAACAGTAATACTCGCAGCCTGTGTAGGTGGTGGGAAGGAGCGTGCTATACTCAACGAGGCCGACAGTCTGAACCGCAACTACGTCCCCATTACCTCTGACAAACTTTTGAAAGAGGCTACAGCTTATTTTGACAGTTACGGTACACCTAACGAGCGCCTCCGTGCCCATTACCTTCTCGGCTGTGCCTATCGGGACATGGGTGAGTCGCCTCGTGCCATCGAGGCATGGCAGGATGCAGTCAATTGTGTAGATACCATAGCCACTGATTGTGACTATAAAACACTGGGAAAAGCATATTCTCAAATGGCAAACCAGTTTTACAGCCAACTGCTGTTATCAGATGCAGTTGACGCCAGGAAGAAAGCCTATCATTTCACGCTTCTGTCAAAAGACACCTTAGTGGCCATCCATGAATATAAGATGATGGCAAGTTCGTATTTGCTTCAAAACAAGAATGATAGTGCGGAGATCATCCTAAAAGAAGCCATTCGCCTATATCAGAGGCATGAATATCTTCAAGAAGAACTGGAAGCGTCTACCATGCTGATGTATATCTATGCCGAGCAACCTTCTCGTTTTCCTGCTTTAAAAGAGTTGATTGAGAGGTATGATGCTGAATGTTCTTTGTTCGATGAGAACCATGAACTGCCTCCTTCCAAACGCCAATACTTTTATTACAAAGGCAGGTATTATGAGGATATCAACCTGTTGGATTCAGCAGAGATATGTTATAGGAAGATTTTTCGCCCCAAGATGAGTTATCTGAGTGCAAATCCCATGTACAAGGGGCTGTTGAGTGTTTATCAGAAAATGCACATAGGTGATTCCATCGCTAAATATGCCACCCTTTACTGCATGTCCATTGATTCGTCATCCATATTGAAAGACAGGGAGTTGACAGCCCAGATGGCGGCAAATTACAACTACAACCGCTATCAGAAACAGGCACATGAGAATGCGAAAAAGGCCAACGAGCGTCTTTACATTGCAGTAATCCTGCTGTCTCTATCCATTTTGGGTATCATAACAGCCGTGTTTTTCAATCTGCGATACAGGAAAAAGCGAGAAGCACTGGAAGAGTTGCAAAGAGAATATGAAGAAGCTCGACGTAATTACGACAGAACACAGCAAAAGTTGCAACAGTTGGACGAGAAACATCATCATCTTTTAAAAACAGTACAGAAAGATAAATCCGCATCTAAATCCCTCATCGCAATGCTCAATGCTCGGCACAAGGCGGAGAAAGAACAATTAATCCAACAGCTCCATTCTGCCAGCGAAAGAGTTGGACAACTGGAGCGCCAGCTTAATATCTCTCAATATACAAAATCCTCTATTCCTTTCTTCAATCTAGGCATCATCAAGCGAATCAAAATATATGCGGGTGAGAGCCAGAGGCAATTAAGTGAAAATGACCTGCTTACGCTTGTTGATGCAGTCAAGAACTATTTCCCTGACCTCATAACCGACTTGGACGGTTCACCTGACGTTACTCCACTCGCAAGGAATGTTTGCTTGCTGACAATCCTTAATCTTAAACCAGGTGAAATTGTTAACCTGCTCGGCATATCCTCCTCACAAGTGAGCAACCTGCGTAAGGATGTCAACTTGGCATTGTTCGATGAGAATACGACACGAACATTATATCAGAATCTTTCCAGACGCTACAAGATTCTTTCTTCCTGAAATCCTCTTTTGGGCAATAATGGCCAAAAAGTGAAAAAACAGTGTAAAATTTTTCAGACCCGTTGCAATCCTTTTATTTAAAGGCGATTCGGCTTCTTTTTACCCTGTTAGTTATTTCATGTTTCCTCATTTTCCCCTTATTTGGTTGTACATGGATATTCTCTAATTTGTATATTTGCGGCATCTGTTTTGTGTAAAAAATAAATGCTATGAAAAAAAGGATTTATATTCAGTTAGCATTGGTATTAACCGTATTGATATTTACCAATGTACGTGTGTGTGCAACCCCTGTGCCAGTTCATTTTGATGTAGGTATAATTGATCCCACGGACAATCAAGATGAGCCTCAGCGCTCTACCATAACAGTCCCTTCTGTTGAGATTGAGGACAACGTGCTGACTTTCATCACGTCTTGCGACGGCATGGAACTCCGTCTAGTGAATGAAGAGGAAGAGACGGTGTTCACAACCACCATTTCTGGCTCAACACTTATATTGCCCTCTTCTATCTATGGCGATTACCAGTTACAAATCATCAGCGAGAACTATATCTTCTATGGAGACATATTATTGTAGATTCAATAGATAGATAAAAGGATTTTAACACAGAAATATAACTCATTATTTCAAAATCATTTTTTTATGAAAAGATTAATTATTTTTTTATTCCTTCTAGAAGCATGTATAGAGGTTTTTTCAATAGGTAAAGCTCGTGCAATTACTATAACACAAGCCGTTTCTTATGTAGAAATGACATTTTATCAATATGCCGATGCGGACTTTTATGTAGGGACAGACACTATTCAAGGAGTAGCATACTGGTTAGTGTTTGTTGATGAAGAGCCAATGAAGGGATGGGAACATGATTGTGTTACATATCATATTCCGATGACTATAGAAGGAAGCAATCCGATATACTACTTTAGGAGAACATCCCTTCGAAGACCACCACAAGGCATAAGTTTGAGTCCATTCCAGCATTATAACAGATATGGCAATCATTCCTCAGACAAACCATATGTCACAAGTAATCCTCTTATAAATGGGAACTATTCAGATGCGGCAATTCATACTTACGCTGTAATCATTAGTGGTGGTATTTCACCAATATCAAACCATGAAAGATATTGGAATGACTGCTCATACATCTATCAGACATTAGTTAATAGATATGGTATACCTAAAAGCCACATAAAAGTGCTTATGTCTGATGGCCTTGACCCTTCCTCAGATATGCGGCTCGCAGATGGAAGCGGTTTTGTTTCATCACCTTCAGATCTTGATTTTGACAATCTTCCTGACATAAATTATTCTGCCACAAAAAGTAATATCACCCAATGTTTCGAAGACCTCAATGACTCAATAGACAACAATGATCACTTGTTTGTATTTGTAATAGACCATGGTACGGTGCTTGCCTCTGGGGAGTCTGCAATTTGCCTTTGGAATAATGATAACCTTAGCTCATCAGAATTATCTTCCATATTAAATGACTGTAATGCTGGTTATATCAACATAGTAATGGGGCAGTGCCATTCAGGTGGATTCGTAAGTACATTGTCTCAACCTGGCAGAGTAATAGCAACCGCATGTGCGGCTAATCAGCTATCATGGGGTTGTTATGACATCCCATATGATGAATTCGTACACTGGTGGACAGAGGCATTAAACGAAGAAAACCCATATACTGCTGGACTATCTGACAAAGTATATAATAATGGGCCTATGACCATGCGTTATGCATTTGCTTATGCAAAAACAAAAGACCGATACAATGAAACACCACAATATGATTCTTCGCCTCTTTCTGTTGGAGAAGACCTTTCGTTTGACAGTATGCCCGATAAGGTTAGCCTTTATATTAAGGATTTTTCTGATGATACAGGTTCTGAACCTTATGAGGGAGATGACTATTGCAACAGCCCTGACATTTGGGTGAGGAATCAGCATGACGGACTTGTAACACAAGAGCATCAGAATCCATACATCACTGAGCCTCAGCAGATTTTACATGTTTATGTAAAAATAAGAAACAGAGGAACAGAACCGTATATGGGACATGGAAAGTTCTGTAAAATTTATTGGCAAGAAGCGGGGCTTAGTATGACCAAGAATTCATGGCTTGGAATCAAGGACAGGACACAAGATCAACTTTATGGCGGCCCCATTTCCAGGGCTGAGATCAGGGATACCATCATGCCAGGTGACTCTGCGATTGTACACTTACTGTGGCCGACAGAAGATATGATATATACCCTGATGCAAAGTGAAAATTACAGATTACACTCTTGTTTACTAACAAAAATCAGCGATTCATATATGAATGACTCACTAGAAGTATCATTCAATCAGTTAACTGTAGCAGTCAACCAAAAGAGGAATATTGCCCAAAAAAACCTAATGATATTTGGTCCAGATGATTTGATGTCTCTTGGTACAAATGGTGTTGCACTTAATGTGAGGAACACATACAATATGGAAAGAGCTTTTAATGTCGAATTTCATAATCTTAATACATCCACAAACATATTTGAAGATGCTGATGTTTACTTGAATCTTTCAGATGGCATACAACAAGCATGGGAGGTTGGAGGATACAAAGCAAAAGGTATTACGTACAATAATGGCAATATTGTATATCTTAATTCATTTGGCAGCAGGCTGGAAAATCTTATATTGGATGCGCTCCAACTCGACAAGATTCATTTTTTATGTAATTTCAATGCCAACAATAATAATACAACTGACTATGAGTTTCTAATTCTCTTACGAGATTCCCTCACTGGAAATGTAATTGGAAGTGAGACGTTCAGAATAGAAAGAGGACCTACGGCAAGTCTAAACGGGACTGTCATTTTCGATGAGGGTGAGGATTCTTACCACTTGACAACCAGCAGTACGCCTGGATCTTACGACTGTCTGTGGATGACGGATGACGGACACGTCATTTCCAAGGGATTATCAGCAAGAAGGTCTGTAGGGGCATACGAGGCGGTGAAGGCAAGGATGGTGTCTAAAAGTGATGGGTCATTTGTAGACTTGCCGGTCTGCAGAACAAAAGGCCCCAGGATTGCGAATGTGGTGAACATAGGTCAAAATGACTTGAGGGTCACACTTTCCAAACCTGTCACCAAAGGTACCTCTTTGGAAGTCAGCTCCACAGATGGCATGTTTAGCATGGAGAAGACTCTTGATGAAGGTGCGACCACAATGGCATTTCCCTTGCCGCAAACCACATCGGGCACAGTGGTTTTAGTGCTGAAAGAAAAGCAGATTGTGACAGAACAGCAGAAATACAGGTTGAAATGACCAACTATCTTTCTTCACGACATGTCTTTTGTATCATAAATCACAAACAACAATTATAAGGAAAAGGAATCTGTAATATGAAGAATTCTGTTATCATTGCGACCATACTCATGATGTTGCCTGCGTGTGGCTCCTTTGCTCAGGAAGAAGCCGGGCTGTGCCCCGACGGTAACCACCCACACATTATTGACCTCGGACTGCCCAGCGGCACCAAGTGGGCCTGCTGCAACGTAGGCGCCGACAGCCCCGGGGCGTTCGGCGGGTACTACGCATGGGGCGAGAAGGAGGAGAAGGACAACTACTCGGAGACGACCTATCTCTATGCCTACTGGGATGGTTCAAAAGGCGACTACGTGTGGGAGGACATCGGTGGGAACATCTCCGGGACGGGATATGACGTGGCGGCGTCGAGCTGGGGAGAGGGCTGGAGGATGCCCTCCCTGGAACAGTTGGAGGAACTGCTTGGCAAGTGCACGTATGAGCTCTATACCGAGAGCGGCACTCATGGCATACTCTTCAAGGGGGACAATGGGAACAGCTTGTTCATACCTTTCGCCGGTGCGAGGATGGGGAAGAAGACTTCCTTTGTTGGCTCCTACTGCTTCTGCTGGTCGGGGATGGCATCGCCCTCCAATGCCGCCAATGCCTACATGCTCAGGGTGTTCCCCAACGGCTATTCGGAGACTCTTGCCGATAGCCGCTACTACGGCATCTCGGTGCGCCCTGTGAGTTCGGTGTCAAGCGAGGCCGGAGGCATCATGGCGCAGGATCCGTCATTCCGCAGTTCCTGTTACTCCATCTATGGCGTGAGGACCAAGCTCCCTGATTCCGGATGCAAACCGGCAAAGGGCATTTACATCCACGACGGGAAGAAGTTTGTCGTCAGATAGTAGCCGACAAGGAATATGCTGACCATCAGTTCGCGCCTATGGTATATCTTTCGACAAAATAGCAAGGAGGATTGGGCAATGGGATCGCCATACTTCCGTTGTCCGTCCTTTCTTGGCGATAGCCATTCCTTTCTGTTTTATTACATAGTGTAAAGAAAATAATTATTATTGGTAACTTTCTTATTTCACTTGAAAATCTTATGAGAAGCTTTACATTAATTATTCAAATGGTTCAATCAGCATCTCCATGTCAAGTCGTTCTATGGAACGGCACAGTATGCGGTCTTCACACAGATTTGGATTGTTGTGTGTAACTATTTGCTGCTTGCCATTGCCATGAAGGTGTATCATATAGAACAAAAATTATACATTATCTCTCAGGCGGTAGGGTTGGTTCTCTTTGAGAGGATACCCCCATCTGAATCTCAAAAACGCATTCATAAGTATCATTTATGAATGAAAGTTCTTATGTTATCGATTATTTTGTGTATCTTTGCGTTCAAATTAAAGATATTTGCAAATGAAAGATTTGAATCGCATCAAGGTTGTACTCGTCGAAAAGAAGCGGACGGCAAAATGGCTTGCTGAGGAACTTGGTAAAAATCCTGCTACCGTCAGTAAATGGTGCACTAACGTATCACAGCCTGACCTGTACACAATAGACAAGATTGCAGTGCTGCTTGACATTGACAAACGAGAACTTATAACTGGTAAAGATTAGCCCCATGACAGATATTGTACAAATCCAAGATTCAGATTATGATGCAATTCTGCGACAGGCTGTCGCAGTTATTGACAGGACAAGAGCTATGATGGCAACAACAGTATGCTCTGCTATTGGTACCGCACATTGGGAAATTGGAAAATTACTTCACGATAAGAAGCTTGAAAGTAGACATGGTAGTGGTGTCGTCAACCGCCTGTCCTATGATTTGAAGCAACGCTATCCACAGATGGGTGTTTCTCCAAGAAACCTGTGGGACATGAAGAAATTTTATGAACGTTTCTATGAAAGCGAGCAAAAACTGCGACAGGCTGTCGCAGTTATACCATGGGGACATACTTTGACTTTGATGCGCAAGTTTGGAAACGATGATAATACCATATTGTATTACGCACAGGAGATTACTTCTAAAGGGTGGAATCGTGAACTTCTTTGCAGTGCCATCTCTTTGCAGATGCACAAGAGAAAGAATGAGCCATCGGATAACAATTTCGAGCAGACACTACCTGCCACTCAGGCAATGTTTGCCAATGAAGTGTTCCGAAGCGGTTATAATCTGGGATTCCTTGGGGTTAAAGACCCCATCTTGGAAATGGAACTTGAAGCCCGATTGGTAGAGAAGGTAAAGCAATTCCTTTTGGAACTTGGCAAAGGCTTCACTTATATTGGCAATCAACACGTACTTGAATATAATGGAAAACGGAGTAAGGTCGATATGCTTTTTTTCCACCGTGACCTGCATTGCCTTGTTGCTATTGATTTGAAAATTGGCGAATTTAGACCAGAATATGCTGGCAAGATGAACTACTACCTGTCATTACTTGACCGTTTGGAACGTAGAAAAGACGAGAATCGTTCTATTGGCATCATATTATGTGCTGAAAAAGATCGTGTAGAAGTCGAATTGGCATTGGAAGAGATGGGCAAACCCATTGGTGTGGCAGACTATCAGTTGATTGTTCCACGGGAGGAATTGAAGAAAGTCGTGGCTGAAGAGGTGGAGGCATTTGGTAAAGAGCTTCCTCTTCGTGCTGAAACTAAGGAGGATTCAAAAATAGAATAACCATAATACTATAAGTGAAGCTTTTTAATTCTTGTAAGGATGAACTTGATTTTAATAGAATAGGAATGATTAGGGAGTCCTTATTAAAAAGTAAGGACACGAAAATAACTTAAGAAACATGGCATTTACAATTATTTGTATTCATCCAATAGTAGGATGCAAATATCTAAAGATACTAAAAGAGGGAGAATATTATTTCTTCAATGATTGGTATCGAGAAGAAAATGGACAAATTATCAGAAATAAGGATAATACATTCAAAAGAGACTTCTTTGGGAATGGTATTACAATCCAAGCTGTTGTCGGGAAAAACGGAAGTGGTAAAAGTTCACTTCTGGAGCTGATATATAGGATCCTAAACAACTTCTCTTATGTTGCTACCGAAGGCGCTTATAGAGCAACAGCAGAAAGATTATATTACATAAGAGAAATAAAGGCAGAACTATATTATGAGTTAGATGGACAACTCGGGTGTGTGAAAGTTGAAGATGATACCGTTACACTTATCTATGGCGATAATGAACCTATAGAGTTATACTTCCCCGGCAGCAAGAATTATGAGGTAACTGACGGCTGGCTTAACGCCAGACCACTGGACGGGTATGAGCATGATGCCATAAGCGGCATGGAAAAACGAACAATAAGGGAAAACATAGAAAAGACATTGAATCACTTCTTTTATTCTCTCGTGGTGAACTATTCCATCCAATCTTTGAACCCATGCGACTATGAGGATGAAAAAGCATACGGCGAAAATACAGGCGATTGGGCTGATAATTCTTGGCTGACGAGTCTCTATAGGAAAAATGACGGCTATATGGTACCCATAGGATTTGAACCCTATAGAGGGAACAACCAGATAGACTTGGTAAACCAAAAGGAATTAGCAGAGGACAGAGTGGCTGCGTTGCTGATTGATGCTGAAAAACATGGTCATAAATTGTTGCCAGGGTATAGTTATAGTTCGATAGATTTTACTTATGACCATAAGTTTTCTTTAAGATTTGACCATCCGGCAGAAGATGATGATATTTCCACGGATGCAATACAGAAAATTGCAGAGGACTTGAATGGGGAAAGAAGCGAACTCTTTTTTGAATTCTACGGAATTGACAAGGTCTATAAAAAGAATGATTGTCACTTCTTTAAGCGGGCTTTTATGTATCTGATAGATAAAACTTTCAGTGTAAGCCGTAATTATCCAGACTATGAAGATTACTCAGAGCTTTCGGATACTTTCTTTGACTTGGAACATGAATTGCTTCCACAAGAAAAAGGTATGGTGATCTCATTAATAAAGAGAGTTAAAGAGGAACCATCGCATATAGGAGTGAAAGTTCACCAGACGTTGCATTTCCTTGAGAGGCTTATTCATATTGATGAGGTTGAACAGTCTGAAATGGATGATAATGGATTCTCTTATGAAGAATACATACAGCATTTCTTTCCTGACATGATTATTGAAGGCCCTAAGGCTATCATGGAGTATTATCCGCCGCCAATCTTCAGAAACTATATCTATCTGAAGAATGATATGGATCAGGAATGCATAGAATTTCCGTTGCTGAGTTCTGGTGAAAGACAATACCTTTTCACTCTATCAGCTTACCTTTACCATTTGAGAAATATCATTTCTGTACCGGAGAATGCTGGAAGGGTGAAGTATCATAATGTGTGCTTGTTTTTGGATGAGATAGAACTTTGCTTCCATCCTGAATACCAGAGGTTATTTGTTGCCAACTTGCTTCGGAGTTTGAAGGATAATAAAGTTACAGAAAGTGTAAACGTGAATGTAGTACTAACGACACATTCACCTTTTGTGCTGTCTGATATTCCACAGAGTAATATCCTATATCTTGAAAATGGGGAAGATGCAAGGGAACAGATGAAGGTGAAGACTTTCGCATCTAACATCAATGAGTTGCTAGCAGAAAGTTTTTTCCTGAATGGAGGATTTGTAGGAGAGTTTGCTAGTCAAGTGGTTAATGACTTGGCTAATTTCCTCTTGAACAAACAATATGAACGTAGATGGGATATGGATTCTGTAGATCAATTGATTGAGACTGTTGGCGATGATGTTGTAAAGATACAACTGCGCAAGTTGTTCGTTCGCAAGTACGGGAAAGAAAATCAAGCGTATAAGACGTGGGTACAAAAAGAATTTGAGAAACTAGGATTGAACCAAGAGAACCGATGAGAAGGATTCTGATTGATGACAGGATAAAGAAGCTTGCTGCTGAATACGTGAAGAAACTGCCACTTGTGGCGGGTGAAGTGAAAGCAGATTTGAAAAATTTGGCTGATGACTTAAAGAAAGAGTCAACAGAGATCCTGATATGTACACCAGTAGAGGGAAAGAAGGCCAAAGGCAAATCAAGCATCAGAAAGAAGATGCGCCCGGACGCAATTGAGGCTGCTAATGCAGAGCAATCGCTGAAGGATAAACAAGAGAAATTTAAAAGCGTTCATCATAAGGGAAGCGAATATCTTAGGGTGTCAGAGTATGTTGAAAAGATTGTAGAGAAGTATGATAACCTCAATAATATGCTGCCATCCAAGTTTGATGAGTGTATTTCCAATATCAATAGTGCTTTGAAAGATGTCGCTGTAGATGATATTTGGGTAAAGTTTAAAGGAAATAAGGATAAGCGACCACTCTATGAGGTGATTGTTGATGTGATGGGTTATGATAAAGTAAGAGCAGGACTGATGCCTAACTATGTGAAGAAGCTTGAGATTAGATCTTGCGTTTATTGCAACGCCCAGTATGCCATGACAACACTCATAGAGGATGTGCATGAAAAAATAAAGACGGGGAAAAGAGGTCGCCCCAAAGAAGCGAGGATTATACCATTGATGGGCGGATACTATGAACTGGATCATAACAAGCCAAAATCTAAATATCCGTTCCTATGTACCAACTTCTATAATCTTCAACCTTGTTGTGGCTCGTGCAACAAACGTAAATCTGCACAAGACTTGCCATTTTCATTTTATTATGAGGATGGCGACCCACATCCAACACCGTTACATTTTGCTCTCAGTCCACAAGACGTGATTGATTTTCATACAAAAGGAAAGTGTAGAGGGATAAAAGCATTTCTTTGTGATGAAGATAAACCCGGCCAACCTGTTGTGACTAAGAAAGATGGAACGCTTGCAGAGAGGTTTAACTATATTTTCGGCATAGATAAGATTTATGCTGAGCATGAAGACGAGATAGAAGAACTACTATGGCGCAATAGGATATATACAAAGGGAATCGTGGAAGCGACGATTAAACAATTCGAAAAGTTAAAGATAGACGGATTTGATTTTGACAGGTATATACTAGGAACATATGCCAAGAAGGATGAGGTTTTGAAGCGACCTCTTACTGCTATGAAGCAGGATGTATGGGAGCAGTTGATAAAGGTGGAATAGATTATGAGAGCGAAAAAAATAATTGGTTTCTGGGAACTAAAGAGAAAGATTGGTAGCGGTGGCAATGGCGAGGTCTGGGAATGCATAGACCAAGCAGGAAATGCATTTGCTATGAAAATCCTTACCAAGACAACAAGAGAAGCGTACCAACGATTCTTGGATGAGGTGAAAGTGATGCTTTCTCATCAGGGTACAGATGGAATGTTGCCAGTAATTGACTTCAATCTTCCTGAATTGAATGGCTTAGAGCAGACAGAGGGGGAACTTTACTATGTAATGCCTCTGGCAATACCTGCAAAAGATCGTTTATTCGGATGCATATTTGAAGAGAAATTGAATGCTATCAGGGATATATTGAAGATGCTTTGTCAACTACACCATCAAGGTATAGCTCATAGAGATATTAAGATAGAGAATATATTGATGTATCAGGAGCATTATGTGTTGTCGGACTTTGGACTCGTTTTCTATCAAGATAAACCTCATGTGACGAAAACTGACGAGCGTATGGGAGCAAGGAGGACATTAGCACCAGAGATGGAACGGCCTGGCTCAAAGGACGCAAACCCATTCAAGGCTGATATTTATTCTATAGCGAAAACCATTTGGGTGATACTGACAGAATATCCCGATAGTTTTGAAGGTCAATATAGTAGGAATCAAGTTACCAGACTCGAAGACAATGTAAAGTGTCCGAGGGACACATATTTTACACCATTAGGAGAATTGCTAGCAGAATGTACAGATGTGCTACCTGACAATAGGCCTAATATTGAACAAGTTTTGGCTAGGTACGAGGAATGGGAGAAAATGCAGGATGATTTTGCAAAAAGTAATCGCTGTCAGTGGGTTGAAGTAATTAAAGCGTTATTTCCTTATTCTGTTCCGACACATGCCGAATGGACGGATATTAAAGAAATCAAGAATGTGCTGAACATGATTAGTCACTATGACAGTTTGAATCATCTGTTTTTCCCCTCTGGCGGTGGTTTAGACTTGGATGCTGTATTTGATTCTTATGAGGAGCATTGCATAGAAATGGATTTTGGTGGGTTGAGGCAGATTGTCAACCCGAAAATCCTGACCTTCGAATCAATAGGTGAAGATTTATTGTGGAATTATTTCCGAATGGAGTGCAATCCATTGGAGCCAGTACTTGAATCAACTCCCAAAGACGATTATGATGAAGGAGTGTCAGAGATGTCACCGCTTGAGTATGAGGATTATGGCGTAATGGAAGATGGTGACCTAGCTAAACAAAATGGATATAAAGTAACGGACTATTCTCGACAAGTAACCCGCCAATTAAAGGGAAGTTATGTGATATTCAGTAAGAACTCGCTTTATAACAGGACTACAGGTACTTATGACGGCAGACATGACAAGATGAGTGCTGAAACCTTTAGAACTTATATTGAAAAAGCATATAATAAATATAAGAAAGCAGAGGATAATGTGTTTCTCAATGACTTTTAAAATCCAATAAAGAATTAGTTGTCTTAAACTTAGATAGTTTATGGCAATATTTGACCACCAAATATTTACATGAAGGAGATTAAAGAACTATATTCCGAGGAACTTGCCTTGTTGAAGCAGATTCGAAGCTATTGCATAATCCGCCCCATACCCGTTCAAATTCCGGGGGCTTTTCAAGGCTCCAATGAGGTGTGAAAATGCCACATTTTGATGTCCATTCATTCAGAAAAAGAA
>Ga0310695_10010596_pt1 | contig 13425 bp, 9 predicted proteins | sample RumenRJG_04DNA_FD_203882 | JGI IMG/M metagenome (GOLD analysis project Ga0310695, IMG submission 203882) | Bovine rumen microbial communities from Lethbridge, Alberta, Canada - RJG_04 (v2) (version 2) | ecosystem: Host-associated > Mammals > Digestive system > Stomach > Rumen | place: Canada...
CTTTTCGCTGTGTTTGTTAGGTTAGCGGTAACTCAACAATATCACAACGGCAGGCAGACTGCCATATTTATTTGAGAACTAGATTATGAGACTAACGTTTGCCGTCGCGCAAGCGACTTGGTACAATCTATTTGTATCTTTATGCTCACGTGCAGGGGTTAAGAATCCGCGCTGGCAGGCCGATACATGAGATGAGAACTTCTCATATTTTTGACGGAAAGGGGCTTGACAGCCATGCGGAATAGACCTACGCTCCTTAGAGCAGAGCAGAGCAGAGCAGAGCAGAGCAGAGCAGAGCAGAGGCTAACTGCGCTCTTTTTGCGTCCTGCGGGGCGCTTGAAACTGCATATTACATTCGAGATGGATAACCGTCGGATTCTGACGGGGTTACTATACCCTGTCAGGTTCGGCGGTTTTTGTCATACAAGAATAAATCACAAGGAGGCAATTTGAGAATGAAACAGAAAACAGGAAGAAAGCTGCTGAGCGTTTTGCTCACGCTGGCGATGGTCGTCGGGCTGATGCCGGGGATGGGGATGACGACGGAGGCGGCGACAATACAATACGACGATTATCTTGTTGAAGTAACAAATCATAATCAGAATTTTATTGATGCTGGAATATGTGACCAAACTACAGGTCTGAAATGCAAACCCCTTTCAGTAGAAACTGCAAAGGCATTGGAAAACTACCTTAAGTCGAAAACAGGAAGTAAAGTTGCGGTTATTTATGGTTGTACTGTACGTAGCGAGAATCCTGGATGGTCGAGGATTTCTTTCGTGATAGATGGAACTACGGCTGAAAATTATTATATGGATGCTCCGATTGCGAGAGCAATTAGTAATCGCGGTACAAGAAATGAAGCAGAATACAAGCTTTTTTATGTAAATACTGATGCACCCGATTTTGAAACAGCGAACGAAACAGTAACATTTAAAGTCATTAATGGGCAATGGGACGATGGAACGACAGAAGATGTGACTGTAAGTTTGAGCGGACTGAAAGATGAAATAAGGCTTGCGGCAGACCAGATCCCGGCGGTCGGCACCAAGCCGAACGATACCTACAAGGTGGGAAGCTGGGACGTGACGCCGAGCGCGGATACGGCGATCACGGCGGCGACGACCTACACCTATACCTATGTGCAGAAATCTTCTATCACGCCAACGGTTAGTATTGAAGGCTGGACATATGGTGAGGCTGCGAAAGCACCAAGCGTGAATGGAAACACCGGAAACGGCACCGTGACCTATACCTACGCAAAGAAGGGTACAACGGACTTCTCCTCAACTGTTCCTTCGGCGGCGGGCGAGTATACCGTCAAAGCTGTGATTGCTGAAACGGATGACTACTTGAGCGCTGAAGCTACGGCTGACTTTACGATTGCCAAGGCAAACGCCACCGTGTCCGTACCGACACCAAAAACACTGACCTATAACGGTTACGCACAGGAACTGGTCAACGAGGGTTCTGCTACAGGCGGCACGATGAAATACGCTGTGACTACCGAAAACAAAGCTCCGACGGATGAAAACCTTTATACCACATCCATCCCTACAGCAACCGAAGCTGGAACCTATTATGTATGGTATAAAGCCGTGGGTGATGCAAACCACACGAATAGCGAAGCAAAATGCATTACCGTAACGATTGGCAGACGCAGCAGCGGCGGAGGCGGCGGAAGCAGCAGCGGTGGCAGTTCTTCCTCACCGAGCACGCCGACAACACCTACTGAATCTTATACCGTTCCTGTGTCAAGTGAGAACACCGTAAACGTTACAACGAATATTTCAAATGGTACTGCCGTAGTCAGTGAAATCACACAGTCTGATATTGATAAGATAGTAAATGATGGAAACAATTCCGGTAGCGGGGATAATACCGGGGCTAGCGAGAATACATCCATTACCATTGATGTATCACAGGCGAAATCGGAAGTGACTTCGGTACAGCTTTCCAAAAAAACGATGGAAAAGCTGACAGAAGCGGTAAATGCGGATAACAACGTGGAAAGTGTAGAAATCAAAATGACGAATGCCACGATCGAGCTGGACGGTGCAGCATTGTCGGCAGTCTCTGAACAGGCAGAGGGCAGTTCCATTAAACTGGTAGTTGAGGATACACAGACAACGAAGCTGAATGCAACCCAACAAGAGTCATTGAAACAGTTTGCTTCTGCCAAACCGTTCCAGGCATATTTTGAAAGCAATGGTAAAGAAATCCATGATTTTAAAGGCGGCAAGGCAACGGTATCCATCAAGTTTTCACCTGAGAGTGGGCGGGATGTAAAACATTATCATATGTATTACCTGCCTGTTGCCGGGGCAATCGAACGCTATGTGACAAGATATGCAGGCGGTATGCTCTCGTTTGTAACGACACATTTCTCGGATTATGCTATTGTTTATGACGAAACAATGGAGAATGAGACCGGAAAGGATACTGGTACCGGCGATGGAAGTTCTGAGACGGGCGATGGAGCTAATACGAATGCTGATGGTACCGTCACAGGTGACAATTCTGAAAGTGGGAACGTTGATGCCGGGGATGAGAGCCAGACGGACACTCTATCGGACAGCACGGCGAATGGCAAGACTGCGTACCAGAATGCAATTTCCATCAACAAGGGGCTGAAGGTGTCACAGACAGGCAATAAACTCAATATATCCTGGGGCAAGGTGTCCGGGGCAGACCGTTATGAGGTCTATGCGGCATACTGCGGGAAGAAGTTTGGAAAAAATCCGGTGAAGATTGTAACCGGAGCTGGAGTGACTACGGCAGTCATCAAGAAATTGGATGGAAAGAAGCTAAACCTCAAAAAGAATTTCAAGGTTTATGTCGTGGCATATAAGACGGTGAGCGGAAAGAAGCAGAAGCTTGGGAAGACAATCGTGGCACACGTGATTGGAAGAAAGAATGCGGCTTATACGAACATCAAGGCAATCAAGCTGGAGAAATCCAAGGCTACGATAAAGAAAGGCAAGACATGGAGAATCAAGGCAACGGTTGTCCTTGCAGATTCATCAAAAAAAATGCTCCCGGAAAGCCATGCGGCTACTTTCCGCTACGCATCTTCAAACAAGAAGATTGCTACTGTAAATAAGAATGGAAAAGTTAAGGCTAAAAAGAAAGGAACCTGCTACATCTGGATATACGCTAAGAACGGTTGCGCTAAAAAAATTAAAGTGACAGTACAATAGCAAATGAAATAGCAGAATATAACAGAACGCACGTCCTATTTATTGCAGGATGTGCGTTCTGTTTATAACTAACATAGGGAAAAGACTCCCGAAGAAAAATTGAAAGAGAGAAAAGAATTTATAGAGGCATACGTTGCATATTTAGAATAAACAAAAAGATAAAATAATAAAAGCCGGAGATATAGGGCAACTATCTAAGTGATTGCGCTACATCTCCGGTTTTATTATATGACAGCGAAATTATCCGTTTTTTTTAATTATCCCACAGATACACCGGTTTTTCGATAGTTACAACTTCATAACAAGAAATATCTTTATGGACGGAATACTCAGTACAGTTTCACAGCAGAAAAGACGATTTTATCGACATGGAACTTCTGGCTCATCTTACCATGTTCAATGCGGTAAGCAGATCCATAAACCGTGTCGAAGTGCCTCAGTCTGCTGACAGAAAATATGATTATGTAGTGTCATTTAAGGACGCCGTTACGATCGTCCGTAAATATTTCCGTCTGTTTTGTAACGACCCACCAGAAAGGTTATTCGCTGAGCTGTTATGCTTTACAAGACCTGTACAGAGTGGGCGAGCTGACAAACGTAATATGAAGCCCAAATCCGCAATATGGTTCGTTTACCGTGTGGCGTAGAACTCGATATTATCTTTTGAAAAGACCGGGATACAACCTGGTCTTATCGTCATGCGTATTTGCAGGCAAAAGAAAAGCACCCAGTTCAGATCATGTCTGAATCGAGTGCTTTTTTTAAGTCATCCGGCTTAACTAATCAGCATTCAGATTGACATATGGATAACTCTGTCATCCATATTCCGATCTAGTCCTTAACTAATTAGCATTGCCCGATGTGGGGAGGTTTTTTGTTGCACTTTTATCTGTAGAGTTCGAGTGAGATCGTGGAGTTCGTGAGTGTCAGACCACCGACCGAATACTTCGGGTGACCGGCCAGATCAGACGACAGCTTTTTGAAGGTGATGCAGCGGATAGAACCAGCATCTTCATCGGATGCTGTAGAAAGTGTCACATCTTCGTCGGCATCTACTAAGGTATCCAGGATCGTATCGGATGAAGCCTTGGAGCCGTCAGCCTTTACACGGGAGAGCTTCAGGGCATTTGAACTACCAGAGACTTTCGATATAAGCAGGCCCTTTTTCTGGTAAGTCTTGATAGTCGACATTTTACCGTTCTGGAAGCTTATTATAGAAAGTGACTTCATATAGCCTGTATCCAGGTCAGATGCGGCAACTGTGCCGTAGACGAGGTTTTCGCCCATAAAGCAAAGTGCCTTGACTTTGTCAGAGCCGCCTGCTTTTATCTCACGGACCTTGCTCGAACTTAAGTCGCGGACTTTAAGCACGGTGTCCGGCGCCGAAGTGGAAGTCCAGGCGATGTAGCGCATGCTGTCAGATACGCAGTACTGGCTGTCCTGGAGGTTTTTAAGGATTATGTCTGTCTTCTTTGTTGCCAGATCGATTCCCAGGAGATTCCTGTTCAGAAGGCAGTAGAACCGCCCTCCGGAAGTCCGGTAGAGAAGCTCTGAGAAATTCTCCTGAAGATAGGAGAGAGGATTTTTGCTGTTGATAAAGCCCTCTTCTGTGGCGACATTCGAAGAACTGTCATAGTGATAGATATCGATTCCGCTCCGTCCCTCGTGGCTTCCGCAGTTCATGTACCCGTAGACCACGAAGTCCATGGAACCGGAGGCGTCGATATTCAGGATGCGGATATCATGGTCAGGCGCGAGGCATCTCGGGTCATCTGAGTCTTTAAAAAATGAGAAGACCGAAGTCACCTTGTTCTGGTTGACATTATACTCATACAGGGCGCCGGCCTGGACAAAGGCTGCGACAGAACCGGATTCGTTCGCCATCATGACAGGAGCGTCCGCAGAAGCTCCGATCAGCAGGGAACTGTCTTTGACTGAAAAAGTTCCCGATTTTGGGACTACATCGAGCTTCCGGTCAAACGAAAGCAGGTACATACGTGGCGAACCGTAGCGGATACGGTATTTTTCGACGGCGAGATAACAGGACTTCTCATGGTCGAGGATGTAAGAGATAGTGACCGAAGCTGTATCATCAGTCACGTCAGTTACAGAAATGATAGGATCGGATTCTTCTTTATGTGAAAAACTCTGCATTCCCAGATCATTTATCGTCGAGTGGATCGTCACATGGGCGACATTTCCGGAAGAAGCATCGCTCGATGGCTCCAGGTACTTTCCGAGGGAGTCGTAACTGTCAGATAAGCTCTTCTTATGAAAATTCGTCGCGAATTTTACCAGATCCTTCAGATGAGTATTCTGCGCTATCATTATCTGACTGTAGTAATGGAGAGTTTTCTTTCCGGAGGTCAGGTTCAGGATCAGCGAGTATTTCTTGCCGGGATCCAGAAGGTTAGTAAACTCCGTGTCAAAAGTGACAGTTGAGCCGCTGCTCGAGAGAGAATCTATCGGTTCCGAGGAAATAGTCCGTGAAGTGTCGACAGAATGTATTTCATAGGAAGCCTTACGGATCTGATTGCCGTAGGTGTTCACGGTGAAAGAGAGCTTCCTGTCCGTGTCGAGCGGGATCAGAGTATCAGTCATCTGCGAGGCATCCATCTCTGAAGTATAGCCGTGCAGCAGGAGCTGATCGGTGTCAAAACTGTTCACGGAAACTGTCGGAAGTGTCGGCGAGCTCATCTGCGATACAGACGGAGCCGTGTGCCTGTTAAGCAGACAGTAGAAAAAAATGAGTGACGCAAAAAACACGATCACGAGCAGGATGATCCGGTGCTTCGTGCTGCTTTTCATGCCGGTTGTACGGAATTTAAGAGCCATAATTCTCCTTGTATTAACTCAGATAAAGTGGGCCAGGGCGAACCTGACGCTGTATGCGACGATTATGATGCCAAGACCGGTTGCCGTAACTGCTGATATTTTTTCTTTGAGAAAAAGCATGGCGACGATCACGGTAATGACGATCCATAGGCTGTAGAAAAATGCGAGCCAGATATCGTAACTGCAGAGCGCCTTCGCGTGTGAAAGCGCCGACGGAGCGTAGTAATACGCGATTCCTGTCAGGATGCCGAAGAGCACGTGGTAAGCGGTTATTTTTCGCAGATCCTTATGATGGATGAAAAACGAAAGTATCAGCGCCACGATCACTACTATAAAAAGTGCGGCTGTGTGCTGCAGTTGGCCGAGTGGATTTTTCTTCAGGTAGAGGCTGTTCGCTGCGAGACAGAGAGGTCCGAGCAGGGCGAAAACCCACCAGAGCCCGTGCTTGTGTTGAATTCCGAAGCCCATCAGAAGCACGCCGACTGCAATCGCCAGGTATATCACGAAAGTGACAGTTCCGGGCATTTTTTTACGGAAGAGCGTTTCTGCTAAGAATACGAAGACCGGGACGAGCAGATAGAACGGAGCTGTCGAGAGGACTTCGGTCATCTGGATGGCCATGCACAGGAAGATAAATCCGAGCGACATCAGAACGCCGGATATGACTATATCCTTTACGCTTCCCTGTGAAAAATGCTTCGCGCTTTTGAAAAATCCGTTGAACGATAGTGTCGTAAACGAGAGTACGAGTATCGTGATCCCTGCCGTGAGTACTGTCTGCGGAGCCGAAAGTCCGTCGAGAGCGACCTTTGTGAAGATCGCCACACAGCCTGCCAGTATCAGCGCCAATATGAAAAATCCGAGCCATCCGGATACTATTCCTACTGCCATTAAAGTATTTCCTTTCACTTGAAACCTCAGCTTTCCTATTATATAATAATAAATTGCTATAATCAAACTGTTTGTTTGGAGGAAAGATTTTGAAACATTCATGGAAAAGCCTGATGGCTTTTTTGGACAAATACGCACTGATTTTTCATATACCGCTGTCGATGCTCCTCGTGCTCGTGAACGAGTCATTGAGCCGACATTCGCTGATCGACGGTTTCGGATTTATCGTAAATCACCCAGGAGCCTACCTGTATAACAGCTACATCATCTATGTGATACTGCTGCTGGTGTTCCTGTCGCCGAGAAGGCTTTTTATGCGGCTTGTCATGATGGCAGTCGTTATCCTGTTCGGCATCATAAACTGCATTATCCTGAACAACCGTGTTACGCCTTTCGGATTTACTGATCTGGCGATGGTCGGCGACCTGCTTACGATGCAGAACACGAAGTACTTTACGGCTCAGCAGGCGGGCATTTCGCTGATAGCGATACTGATATTCGTCTTCCTGATGGTAATGCTCCACATGCGTGGCAAAAAGCAGCAGGTCAAGACGAAGCTCTGGGTCAGGATCGTTGTCTGCGTAGTCGGATTCGCGAGCCTGGTTCCGGTGACCAGGGTCTGTCAGAATGCCGGAGTCGTACAGACTTACTTCGGAAACCTCGCACAGGGCTATCTGGATAACGGATATGCCTATGGTTTCGCGATGTCAGTTGTCGGACGAGGCATGAACGAGCCTTCCGGCTATTCTGAGAAGACAGTTGAAAAAATAGTCAACGACACCGAAAAAGGCGATTCGACTCTTGGAAAAGTGAAACCGAATATCATCGTGGTACTTCTCGAGTCGTGCTTTGATGTCGATGAGTACCCGGCGCTTTCCTATAATCAGGACCCTATACCGTACTTCCATGAACTCGAGAAAAATTACTCGACCGGACATCTGACAGTTCCTGTAGTCGGGGCCGGCACCTGTAATACAGAGTTTGAGATGCTTACCGGAATGAGCTGTAAGTTCTTCGGACCTGGCGAGTATCCGCAGAAGACTATCCTTAAAAAGCGTGACTGCGAGAGTACGGCTGATGTCATAAAGAAGCTCGGATACGGGACTCATGTAGTCCATAACAACGGCGGTAATTTTTACAGCAGAGCGAATGCTTTTTCACAGATGGGGTTTGATACATTCACTTCGAAGGAGCTTCTGGATATAACAGACTACACTCCGCTGAATACCTGGCCTACAGATGATATCCTGGTCGGCGCGACGAAGGATGCCCTGGATTCTACCAAGAGTCCGGACTACTGCTACACGATCACCGTCGGAACGCATGGTGATTATCCGACCGAAAAAGTCATAAAGAACCCGAAGATAAAGGTAAAGGTCAAAGGTGTCGACCAGGGACGGCAGAACCAGTGGGAATACTACTGCAACATGTTGAATAATATGGACCGGTTCCTGAAGGAATATACAGACATGCTTGCGAAGCGCGGCGAGCCGACACTGCTTATCTGTTTCGGCGATCATCTGCCGACCATGGGCCTGCAGAACAGCGATGTAAAGCAGCACGACATCTATCAGACAAAGTACATCACCTGGAATAACTTCGGCATGGAGAAAAAAGACCAGGACCTGACAGCTTATCAGCTGGTGTCTACTTACTTCGACAGGCTTGGTATACACGGCGGCACGATAGTCGACTATAACCAGACGATGACAGAGCGTGGAATCAGCGGAAAGTCTCAGGAGTACCTGAAGAACCTGCAGATCCTGCAGTACGACCTGCTCTACGGCAAGAGATACGCTTACCACGGAGTCGATATGTACCCAGCTTCAGACCTGGTAATGGGAATTCTTCCGGTGAAGATAGACAGGATATATGATTACGATGACCGACTGCACATATACGGTGAGAACTTCACGCCGTGGTCCAAGGTCTATGTGAACGGTGAAAAAGTCAACACGACCTACGAAAGCGGTCAGGTTCTGTCGATAAACGCAGATGGGGTGACAGGCGGTTCAACCATAGTCGTAAATCAGCTTGGATCGAACAATACGATATTCCGAAGCTCAAATGAGTTTCAGTTGAAACTGCCGCAAACTGAATAAAGCCTAATAAAAAAGCCTCCCCGGAAACCCGGGGAGGTTATTTTTTAGGGGGAAAATCAATATTCGCCTTTTCTGTACTTTGTGATCAGCTTGTCGATCCTCTCATACGGGTCGAGGAGACTCGAAATGGAGCAGTCGTGGTTTAAGGTGTCGATGATGTAAGCGATGTATTTGCTCATGTCGCAGCTGATGTAGTAGTCTCTGGAGAGCAGCTCCGGAGTCTGGTATACGAGGTTTGTCGTTACCACTTTATAGATGAGTCCTTCTTCTACAGCTTTGTCGAAGCTGTCAAGTCCGTTTGTGAAAAGTCCGAAGGTCGATACGCAGAAGATACGGTTGGCCTTTCTCTTCTTCAGCTGTCTGGCTACATCGATCATCGACTCACCTGAGGAGATCATATCATCTACGATGATAACGTCCTTGCCCTCTACTGAAGAGCCAAGGAACTCGTGAGCTACGATCGGGTTTCTGCCGTCTACAATTTTTGAATAGTCACGTCTCTTGTAGAACATACCCATATCTACGCCAAGCACGGTAGCCATGTAAACTGCACGTCCTGTGCCGCCTTCGTCAGGGCTGATGATCATCAGGTGGTCATTATCGATCTGAAGGTCCTTTACGTGCTTGCAGATACCCTTGATGAACTGGTAAGCAGGCTGTACAGACTCAAATCCGTGAAGTGGAATGGAATTCTGGACTCTCGGGTCATGCGCGTCAAAAGTGATGATATTCTCAACGCCCATGGCAACAAGCTCCTGAAGAGCCATAGCGCAGTCGAGTGACTCACGGGCTGTACGGCGGTGCTGTCTGCTCTCATAAAGGAAAGGCATGATGACTGTGATACGCTTTGCCTTGCCGCCTACAGCAGCGATGACACGCTTCAGGTCAGCATAGTGGTCATCCGGTGACATGTGGTTAGTCTGTCCACAGAGGGAGTATGTCAGGCTGTAGTTCGTGACATCCACCATGATGTAGAGGTCAAGTCCTCTTACTGACTCATTTATCTGTCCCTTGGCTTCTCCACTTCCGAAACGAGGGATCGAAACTGAGATCTTGTACGAATCGCTGGTGTAGTTCGCTTTATCAACGAAATCCAGATGATCCGACTTACGGTTCTTACGCCATTTAACCAGGTAAGCGTCTACTTTGTCTCCTAATGGCTCGCAGCTCTTCAGCGAAATGATACCGAGAGGGGCTACCGGTTTGCGTGTTGCCAGGGTGTCGTCATTGCGTGGCATTTTTTTCCTCCAATAAATCTGTGGCAGGCTTCATGTCTTTCAGTTTGTTCTCGATCCTGCCGTCGAAACCAAACAGATGATAAAAATTATACTTTTCAACGAGTCGCGAGTAAACCCTCTGCGAGTAGATATCCGCGACTTCGTCCAAAGTCAGGTTAGTAGAGATGATCGTAGACTTTTCGTTCTGCAGCCGTTCATTTATCAGACTGAAAAATGCCGAGAGCGTGAAGGTGTTCGTGACCTCCGTCCCGAGATCGTCTATGATCAGCAGATCAGCCGAAAAAAGGCTCGAATAAGCGTAGTCATCAGTATTTTTTTTATCCCCGAAAGTGTAGTCCGCCATTACATTAAATAAGCGGACGGCAGATATATAAATGACCGGATGATCGGTAGTTATCAAAGAAGCGGCAATGCAGCTCGTAAGAAAAGTCTTGCCGGAGCCAGAAGTGCCGTAAAAAAACAGATTCCTGAAATCATTATCAAAAGTCTCGACAAAGCGCCTGCTCTGCGTGAGCGCTGTCTCTGCACAGTCATGGGAAGTAGAACCGGAGTTATCCTTCTCAGAAGTGTAGTTCGACAAGTCGAAATTCTCGAAACGGTCTGTCAGGATGCGCTTCATGACGGGCTCGTCCTCGTAGATCAGGTCGGTAGCGTACTTCTTGAAGCAGTGGCACGGAATGTCGTGATCTGCGCCTGTGTAACCAGTGTCCTTACAGTCGGGGCAGTGGTAGGGCGGATCAAGATAGTCTTCTGGATAACCGCTTTCGCGGAGAAGACGCCTTTCCTGCTCTATGAACTTCGCTGTAAGCCCCCTGTAATTTATGTGAGAGCCCCGCCTGCGGCCTGCGCTCCTGAAAGCCTCCTCTAACGCAGAAAACTCCGGGATTTTTCTCCGAAGCTCGGAACGGCGGGAACGGATCTCTGCGTCACGGTCCTGCCGGTATTCCCGGTATATCTGCATTATCTGGTTGTACTGTGTAGTAGTCAGTTTCATTTTTTAAAAAGTATTGTTCTTCAGAAGCATAGCTTCAATGGCTTTGCTGTCGTATTTATTCTTCTCAGAGTAGGAGTTAAAGCCGTTCTTCTTCGGCTGGTAGCCAGTCTTTCCGGACCCCGATGAAGCGAATTTCGCCTTTGTCTCCTTCGTATGCGCGGCATCGTCACCTGCGAGCTGCGCTACATCAGTATATCCTTTTTTGTGCCATGACTCAAGGATAGAATCAGCGTATTTGAAGTTCGGCGTGCTGATATTCGTCATGGTGCGGTTGCATGCTTCAACTACCATCTCCTGTGAAAAATGCCAGTCGTTGAACCATTTGTCCACGAAGCTCATCTGAGCCTTTGCCAACGGTCTTCCGAGGCTGAAAGCCTTCTTCACCAACAGGACGTTCTCGTTATGCTGCTTCCTGTCGAGCATGGCGTCTTCGACTGTATGGATGCCGTGCTTGTACCAGTCGATGGCGATAGCATTCATGTAGTTTATGGCGCCGCCAGGTGAGCGTCTTCCGGCATCCAGAGTGCTCGTGATAAGGTAGTCGATCAGGTCTTCACTCATGCCGAGGTCTATGTGCCAGTACAGAATGGTATCCATTCCGCTGTTATTTAAAGCACTTCCCAGATAACGCTCGGCTATGAAGAGAATCTGACTGATCTCAGGATCATTCTCGAGATCATCGTTCGACATATCCTTATAGGAAGCTGTCGGGAGAGTCTCAGGCTCTTCTTCGGCAGCAGGCTCTTTGCTTTCTTCAGCCTCAGTCCTGGAAACTTTTTCGACGACAGGAGTTTCCTCCGCAGCATGGGAAGACTCTTCCTTCTCCGTAAAGTCAAAGCTCAGCTGGCCGTCGCCCTCATCCTTCTTCGCGCTCTCAGAGAGCGGCTTCATGCAGATGTCACAGAGTTCACCCTCGTCATCATAGTCAAGTGCCAGAATACCGGCCGAAGAGAGCCTGTCCAAAGAAGTGCGCACTTTTCGCGCAGTGATCCCCAGACGCTCAGCCGTTGAAGAGATAGCAAAACTCATCGACGGGTCATAAATACAGCGTAAAAGGCACAGATATACCCTGACTGCATCTCCGCTCAGGTCCTTCATATAATGATCGATAAAACAGTTTGACACGCATGTGACCGAGGCGCCTGCCTCAGCGTGAAGATTGATTGAAGCCATCCACAAATCCTTTCATTTCTAACTCGCGGTCATTATAACACAATCATTTTTCTAAAAAAAGGCGTGCAGTTTCAACAAAGGCGGTGCATAGAGATTGTGGATAAAGTGGATAACTCCGTGCAATTCCCTTGTTCTCGGCACTAAAAATCCACACCGTTTTGTGACTGCTTTTGCACAAAAAGATGTGGATAAAGTGGATAACTTATTCTTTGAGGAGGTCTTCGCCGATTTTATAGACGTCTCCGGCCCCCATAGTTATCAACAGATCACCGTCGATAACATTTTTTGATAAAAATTTTTCGATATCATCGAAGGTAGGGAAACACTCGCATGGTGTTCCGAGTTCGCGAATCTTCTGGCAGAGGTCTATCGAGTGGACTCCGTAGATGTCCTTTTCCCTGGCTGGGAAGATCTCAGCTAAGACTACCTGGTCTGCGACCGACAGTGCTTTCGCGAAATCATCCAAAAATGCCTTCGTTCTGGTATAAGTGTGCGGCTGGAATACGACCACAAGCCTCTTATGAGGGTATTTTAATGCTGCATCGAGTGAAGCCCTGACTTCTGTCGGATGGTGCGCGTAGTCATCGATGACTGTGGCACCGTGGTACTTTCCTTTGTATTCAAATCTTCTCTTGGCTCCACCGAATTTTTTCAGGCCGTCCTTTATCTGGTCTAAGGTAAAGCCAAGCTCTCTGGCTACAGCTATGGCAGCCAGGGCATTGCCGACATTATGTCTGCCCGGGACGGACAGTACGACCTCGCCTAAGTCATCGCCGAAACCAAAAGCCTCAAAACGTGCCTCTCCGGTCTCGTCGTAGCGGATATTCTCGGCGTGATAGTCTGCTCCCTCGTTAAATCCTACGGCGATGACTTTCGCCTGGATGCCATCGACTAGCTCCTTATAGTCCGGAATCTCGTCATTTATGATGACGGCTCCGTCAGCCTTCGTATCGGCCGCGAACTGGTGGAAACTCCTTCTTATATCATTTATA
>Ga0310695_10010597_pt1 | contig 13425 bp, 16 predicted proteins | sample RumenRJG_04DNA_FD_203882 | JGI IMG/M metagenome (GOLD analysis project Ga0310695, IMG submission 203882) | Bovine rumen microbial communities from Lethbridge, Alberta, Canada - RJG_04 (v2) (version 2) | ecosystem: Host-associated > Mammals > Digestive system > Stomach > Rumen | place: Canada...
TATATTTTCTATCTCTCACTTTTGTATAACCATTTAATTTATCTTGTGCCTTATTCCATGTTTCTATATCAATAATTGGTTCATGCATATTTTCTAAAACAATATGTTCTTCTTTTTTAGTGCATCTTACTTTTGCAATTTTATGGCTTACCTTTTGAAACTTTCTTCCAACAACACTTCCGAAGATAAACTTCATTTTTTAAAATCTTTCCTATTTGAGCTCTCAGCCACACATATCTTCCATTTGGATTTACACTTTTTTTCTTCATATATGTTGGAATTTTCAAATAAACTGCTGGTGGTAAAATTTCTCTTCTATTTAATTCATCAGCAATTTTTATTGTAGACATTCCTTTATTTACATACATATCAAATATTTCTTTTACAATTTGAGAACTATATTCGTCTGGTACTAAATGATTTTTTATTTCAACATCTTTTTTATAACCATAAGGTGGAATTCCAGCTTGATATTCACCTTTTTCAATTTTTCTTTGTTTAACGCTTTTTATTTTATTAGAAATGTCTTGTGCATAATAATCATTAAAACTTAATTTAAATGTTAAAAACTGCAATCCGTCTGGCTTTAATGTATCAACATTGTCACCTATTGCAATATATCTAATAGCCTTTGCCGGTAAATATCTTTCTAAATAATAGCCTGTATCTATATGATCTCTTCCAAATCTTGATAAATCCTTTGTTATTATGCAATCTATTTTTCCATCTTCTATATCTTGTAACATTCTTTGAAAACCTGGTCTATTAAAATTTGTTCCAGTAAAGCCATCATCAACATATTCTCCTGCGTCAAATAATTCTTCGTGCCCTGAAATATAATTATCAATAATATCTCTTTGATTTTCAACACTTTCACTTTCTCTATCATCTCCATCATCACGAGAAAGCCTAATATATTTTGCAACTCTAATACTTCTATAACTATTTACTCTATTCATAATTCACTCTCCTTCCTTGAGAGCAAATAGCCTATTTATAGCACATATAAATTGTACCGTGTAATTAAAAATATGTCAGTTCTAAATAGGCTATTATTTTTCGTTTATAGTTATGTAATTTACATACTCTTCTTTTAATAATTTCAAAATTATCTGATTCAAACTCTCTTTACCATATTCAATACTAACATTTATAACATCTTTATCTTTCATGACTCATCTCTCCCAATTTTTTCTTTTTTCTAATTTTATGAATAGAAAAAAGAATTATTACTTTTGTGCTTTTACATAACAAAAAGAGAGCCACATTTAGCTCTCTTTTTGGATATATATTTTCATATTTAGATAGTACTACCTTATTTTTAGATAGTCAATGAATGAATTTTGAATAAATTTTGAAATAATATTTAATAATTTAGAATATTAAAATATTATGAGTTTTTTTAATTCTTATTTTTCCATATTTTATCTTTTATAAATATATATGTTTCTATCCCTAACATAAAAATAGTTGAAATTAGAAATCCAATCATAAAAATTTTATGAAAAATTAGGAAATACACAATATATATAATAATTGCTACCAAATATAGAATAACAAGAATATGCCATTTTTTTGATGAACTTTCTGCAATAATTTTATTTTTTACATTAACATCATCTTTCACTAATTCGTCTAAACTAATATAAAAAACTTCGCTTATACTAATTAAATTTTGAATATCTGGATAACCTCTATTAGTTTCCCATTTTGCCACTGCATTTCTTGATACATTAATTTTTTCTGAAAATTGTTCTTGTGTAAGCCCTTCTTTATTTCTAATTTGTTTTATTTTTTCTGAAATATCCATAACTATCATCTCCTTTGTATAATAGTACCATATATGTAAATATTTTTAAATACACTTAGATAAACAATAGTGTTACTTTTAGTAACATATCTACAAAATGCTAAAATTCAGATGTTTAACATCTAAAAATATTATTAACGTTATGATAACTTGTAATCTACATAATTAGAAAGCATTCCAAACCAGAAAAAATATTAATATATATCAATTAATTTTTCTTTTCATGTATTTGTTGTTTATCCATTCTTCTTGAAAAATTATATATTGAAAAAACAAAAATCAAGAAAAATGCAACAATCAAACAAATTGATGTTGATTGTGATAATTTAGGCAATACAGCCATAATAAAATCAGGAATATTTGCTACTCCATGAGCAATTATAGCTGGTAATAGTGATTTTGTTTTTACATAAATAAATCCGAATATAATTCCCATTAAAACGGAACCTATTACTAATATTATTCCTCCTGCCATAAAATGAATTATACCGAACAATAATGCACTTACTATAATAGCTACAACATTATTATACTTGTCTTGTATATTTGTTAAAATCAAACCTCTGCAAATAATTTCTTCTGTAAACGGCGAAACTAATAAAAGAGCAATTATTTGTAGTATTATTCCCAAGAACGGCATAATATTTGAGTAATATCTAACACTATTTTGTATTAAATTTTCATTTTCAAAATTAAGATTTATTGTCAGTATTGAAAAAATCATAGATGCTGAAAAAGCAATAATACAAGGCAATAGGCACTGTTTTATGTCCACTAATTTTATATTTGTTTCTTTATACAACCTTTTTTTATGTAATTTAAAAAATAAACTTAATAATAAAATAGTTAAAATATTAGTAAGTATTGCTAACCCAAGAGTATTACTATTAATAATATTCTGCATTTGACTAACATCATTTACTGAATTTTTTACAATCATTGCAATTATAGAAATCACAATTGATTGAAATAACACGTAAAACAGAATATATCCAATAGATTTTATAATACTTTTCATTTTTTATTATCTCTCCTTCATAATTTAAATTCTTATTATAATTTATTATTACAATATAAACATTAGCAATATAATAAAATAAGAATACTTACTATCTTTATTTAATTGTAAATACACAATTCCATATATAATTGCTGAAACAAACGCAAATATTCCTGTAGCAAAACTTTGCGTTAATATGTGCATTAATCCCCAAGTACATGCAAGTACAATCCCACCAAATGGAATAACTTTGCTTTTAGATATTCCTTCAAAAAACCTTTGTCCAAATGAAATAGTAAGCATTATTAAAACTACCTCAAAAAAATAGTAAGCATATTGAAAAATAAATTTTACAATTCCTAATTCATTAAATTCATTTATAATTTTCATACCGCCTATAACAAAATATTTTATTATTAAATATGCTATTAATAACACAATGGCAAATGCTATATTTTTACTTTGAATTTTATTATTGTTTATAATATCAAATTTTAACTTGCTTTTACTTTTTTTATATAATATGAGACTAATTGCTCCCCAAAGTACTATTGTCAATGTCCAATGTAAACAGTTAGTAAAAATAGTTTGCTCTTTTATAAAATTATTCTCTATCATTAGTAGTAATATTTCTAGTCCAAAACCTGCAAATGCATATAATGAATACCATAAAAAATCTTTATTATCTACTTTTTCCATTTTTTATATTTTCTCCTTCACATTTATTATTTCTTATTGTTAAAAATCCTTTTCATTAACAACAATTTATTTTTCTAAATACCAATAAGAATGCATACCACTCAAATATGTTTTTGCTCCTTTAGGCATTTGTTTGATGGCATTATATACATTTATATAATCTCCAAATCCCATTCCTATGCATATTAGTCCAAATAAGCCAAGAAATACTATATTAGGATATATTAAAAATATTATATATGGTATTAAGCCTAAAATAATGTTAGGACATAAACTCATAAATATAAATCTTGTCTTGCTCATGTCTTCTGTTCCAACAACAAAAAATAGCCCTTGACTTAAATTTTTATAATAGTATACATCTTTTTTATAACAAATTGCATGTAATAATTCGTGAATTGGTAATGATAACCCACCACATATTCCACCTAATGCTAGCCATATTGCATTATCCTTTATATGTTCTTTAGCAAGTAATATAAGAGGTATACTAAGTATTATTATTGTTAAAACACAGCCAAAATTTGAAATTAACGAAAGTTTTTTCATACTTCCAAATTCTTTAAAAGGAACATCATTAGGTTGTTGTTTCCTTTGTGGTAAAGAACTTTCGTCTCCATTATATTTTCCAGCATTGTGAAATTTCATAAAAATTCACCCCTACTTTATTTTTTCTTCTGCCAATTTTGCAATTAATTCTGCATATTTATCTGGCTCTCTTGACATGAATCCACCATGTCCTAAATTTCCAGCACTACCATAAACTGCATGTGGATAATGATTAAGTAATTTCTTTTTTGACTTTACTGCTGGCTCATTGTCTGACCAAGTAAAATAAATTTTTTTCTGTTCTTCATCTGGCATTTCTGGAAAATCAAATGTATAACATGCATCACTTTCATTACAAATTGATTCATCCGTCATATGTGGTGCAGCTAATGACATATCCTTAATATACCATTTGTATGGCGTTATATCTCCATGTATCATCCATTGAACCATTTTATTACTGTTAAATCTTTCAATTATTTCTTCTTCGGTTCCATATTGTGCATTATGTACCATACCTTTAAATTTCATTTGCATAATCTTTCTGAACCATTTTGGAAATTTAAAAAATGGTCCACCATCCAAAAGGTATCTATCTACTACTATATCAGTTGTTCTAAAAATTATTGAAGCACATAAACACATAGAAAGACAAGCTTTCTAATTCTCTGCTTTTAGCTTATAAATTCTTCAAACGTGCAGTACTCTACATTCTGTAGAGTTGCAATTTCACTATTAAAAATCCATACCACTCTGGAATATTGACATTTCAACTATAAATATGCAAAACTCAATTTTATAATTTAAGACCACCTTGTCTTGCATATTTAAAGAATAAATCAGTACCTCTTTTAACTACTGTTTTAAACTCTTGTATTTCTTCATCGGTATATTTTCCTTGTTTTAATACTACATTACAACTTGGAAGTTCAAATACTACTGTATCAAATCCATATTCCTTAGGTCTTTCAAAAGTAACACGAAGATACTCTTCTCCATTTTCTTTTTTCCCAATATCTGAAAATACACATAACGTACCATCAGGATATTTTACAAATTCATAAGTCATTTTTTATTTACACTCCTAGTTTTATTATATATAACATATTATATAAATAGTCATACAATTCTGATACATTAGCAATAAAATTTAACTTCATCAATACCATAATAGCTTTTCCATTCATTAATAATATAAAAATAACTAGTATGTATTGATTTGAATATTTTATTTAAATCTTGCTGTGGAATTCTACTATTATTATTTGCCAAAATACAATCCCCATTCTTGGTAATCCACACCTTAGTTGCATTCGCTGTAGGATTTCCTTTGCATATATGAACATGTATTGGTTCAAAATTTTCATTTGACCAAAAGAATATTGTATAACCTAAATAATGAAAAAGATTAGGCACTTTGCATACCTCCTTTTTGAGCAATCTCAAAGAAGTATCCTGCACCTCTTTCAACTACTGTTTTAAATATTGCAATTTCCTCATCTGTATAATGTCCGTCTTGTTTTATTATATTATAACTTGGTAATTCAAATATAACTGTATCAAATCCATACTCCATTGGTCTTTCAAAGCATACAATTAAATATTCTTCTCCGTTTTCTTTTTTACGAATATCTGAAGAAACTACCATCGTTCCATCTGCATAAGTAACAAATTCGTGCATCATGTCAATTCACTCTCCTTATCTTTTATTAAATATATCACAATTAGTATAACATATTTTATAATTTTTGACTACTAAAACAAAAAAACTACTTTCATACACAATTTTTATCAATTTTACTATTAATCATGCTTATTATTGAAGGCATAATTGGTATACTAAGTACTAATATTAAAATTCCTAAAAAAGCTAATATTACTTTTATACAATTTTTTTCTATCTTCTTAGCAATATTTTCAAAATCTATATTTATAAAAAAATGGTACAGAGAGTATTAATACAATGGTTGCATTTATAAATATACTATTATAGTAAAAGATATTGCAATAGATATTAAAAAAACTAAAATTTTAATTTTTTTATTCCTATTGATGGACTCTTTTAGTTTTATTTTAGGATTACCTTTCTGTAAATTATCTATAAAACTCATCAACACTTCTTTATTGTCTTTCCAGTTTTCTATAGGGATACATATAGGATCTTCATTTTTTATATTTATTTTCAATGCCTTATATTTATAAATTTCCTCAAAATCACATAGCATAAACCACAGATAAGATACTATTACTAGTGCAGGTATACCAGCAAATGCAGATACTAAGTCTGAACTATTCTCTGCACTAATAAACATCTTATAAAAAATAGCTATAATTCCAATTATATAAAGTATATAACATCCGATAGTAAATAATCCAAATACTCTTCCATTTTTAATTTTAATTGATAAAATATTCCCAATAATTATTTTTCTTTTTCCTGTAAAAAAAGGATTAAACGGTTTTGAATACTTTCCCTTTGGATGACGATGATGTACTTTCTCAGGCATTATTCTTTTTACTTCTTCTCCTGTTACCTCCATTTGCTGTTCTTCAATTATTATTTCAGTATTTATTGTTTTTTCTATATTCCAATTTTCTATATATCTGATAGAAAACTCATATTTTTCCATTTTTTCTCCTTTCTAGTATTTTATTCAATTTATTTTTATCTTGTGTCATATATTTATCCTCTAACTTTTTATTTATTACTATAATCTTTAAAGAAAGTATATCATTGTTTCCTCGTAGTAACAATACTTTACTAAAAAAGAAGGAAACTATTTTTAAACATATTTTTACTTGCTAATCAGCTTATCAAACTAATTAATTTCTGAACTTTCATTGTTTCTTGTTATTTTTTTGACAAACCTTTAAATCTTCTTGCTACTCATTTTTTATTTGCATACTAAAAAATCTAAAGGCAGGATAGTAATGCAGTATGCATCACATATGCACATAGAAAGACAAGCTTTCTAGTTCTCTGCTTTTAGCTTAAAGTCTCTGTAAAAATGCAGTACTCTCCACTCTGTAGAGTTGCTATTTCATTTGAATATTTTCAATCCATACCACTCTGGAATATTATAAATTTTATATTTGTTGGTCTGAAATTAATTCTAAATTATTATATATAAAATCAACAATATTTACATTTCTTACGCCATTAACATTTTTTTGTAGCACCATATCCAATACAAATAAAAACCTTGGGTACATATCCTCAATTTTATAAAATGGTCTATATTCTCTTTCTTCTGTTTTCTCATCATCTATATTTTTTGAAACTTGAATATAAAAATAATCTTCAATCCCTTTTCGAGCAATGAAATCACATTCAAATTTTCCTATTTTCCCAACCCTTAAAGAATAATCTATAATTTTATACCAAAAATTATGCTGAAAATGCAAGTTATCGACATATTTTTATTAGTTTTGTTTAAATTTACGTTAATAACAGCCATTTTCGGCGTATTTTTATTTTATACTAATAATAAATGCCTCTTACCGACCATTTTTAGTATGCATATGCTAAAATATGGTCGGTAAAAGCCATTTATCTCTAAAATTTCATAATTACTCTTTATTTTATTCTATAATTTATCCTATACTTTATTCTACACTCTTGTCAAATAAACTTCTTATATAATCTGAAATTTAACCATAAAAAATTTACTTTCACACTACTATATTAAAATTTAGCAATGTGAAAGTAAATTTTTAGTAACTATAATAGGCTAATACTCTCAAATTTTTAAGCTAAGATTCCGGACATTAAGAATTTAGGCGCATGGTTTCCAATAGTATGCCCTTCTTCTATCATTCGTTTTACTAAATCCTCTTCTTTGTTTACATAATGTGCTGTAAGAAAAAAACATGCTTTTATGTCATTTTCTTTTAAAGTATCTAACATTTTAGAAGTATACCCCGCTTCATACCCTTCATCAAATGTCAAATATACATATTTATCTTCTTTATTTCCCATTGCAATTCCATCGTATTGATCCAATAGTTCTTTATTTAAATTTCCTAAATCTGGTTGTTCATGATTCTTAACTCTTTTTATTCCCCAGCCTATTTTTTTATTTGATAGTACACTAGTTGATGTGGCTATAGTATTATTATCTGAACTTTTATTTAATGAAATAACACTAAATGTAAATATACCAATCAAAAATATTAGACCAATATATATAATCTTTTTATTTTTCATAACACTCCTCCTTTATGGAGCACAAAGTGCTCCGCTACGACTGTTTTCATAAATTACTTTAATCTATCAATTAATTTTATGAATTTAAGCATAAAAAAATAACTAAAGATTTTACTCCTTAGTTATTTTGTAAGATGGTTGTTTACATTTTTTATTCTCTTTTAAATAAATTTTTTATTATATAAAATATTTTTTGATACCATTTTATTTTTTCTATATTTACCATCTCTACATTTTCATTTTTAGTTTTAGCAACTGTATTTTTAAATAATTCATCTGTATTATATTTTTCTTTTAATTCTTTTTCATATTGTTTATCATTATCTTTTAAAATTTTATAAATTTCTTCTTTTTCTTCTTTTGAATTACACCAATATTTCAATTTTAACATTATTAAAAAATTTCTAGCATCATCAGAAATCTCTTGTTCTTCTAATCTAATATTTTGGTCAAACTTTGGAATATTAGTAAAGTCACAATTTTCCATAAGAAATTGCATAACTTTTGATGGTATTTTTTCTACATATTCATTTCCAAGAGCTAATAAAACGCCTAAAACTTCTGTATATGTCGTTTTAATTTCTTGCACTAACGTCCATCTCCTTTCTCATTCTCTCCAAAATCCAAACTATCATTTTTAGTAGCCATTTTCCAAAATAACTTTTTCAGGATATTTTTACAAGATTCTTTAAATTTTGACCATCTAGTTTTGCCAACAAACCCATTATCTATAATTGATTTACTTAATGGTAAAATTCTCGATGCTAATGCAGCTAATGTTCTTGTCTGGAAATTTCTAAATCCCGGATCTACATCGTTAGCACCAGTTTCAGCATGTCCTGCTTCATGAAAAAACACATCTAAAGCAGGCTCTAAACCTTCTCTTAGCACTTTTATATTAATGTTTAAAGTATTCCCATAACTAGCAAACCCTGCAGCTCTCTGTCCAGTATATTCTGGATTATACCCAAATACATTAATTTTTGTTATTTTATTTCTCGAAATAGGATTTAAAGCAAGAACGTCATTATAACTATATAACTGTTCTATTATTGCTTTATCCTTTTCATCCACCTCGTCCTCTCTAAGCATCACTGCATTTTCTATTGCTTCATTTAAAGCATCTCTATATGTCATAATCCTTTTTCCGTCTCTTCCTTCTATTTCAGATATCGCATTTGCTATATTATCTGGCAATGTAATTGTATCTATTCCCATATGTTGAGCTTTTGATACCTCTGAATAATCTTGGCTACTTAAATTTCTTACACAAGCTTTTTCGCCAAAATATTCTTGAAAACATCTTATCCATAAATCTGCTTTTTCTGTTTTAGTCGGAATGTAAAAAAAAGTATCAAATTCAAGAAATTTACTATTATCTGCTTCTTTTGTAAGCATTGCAGCTTCCATTAAAAACATTTTAATAAATTGTTCATTATCAACATTTTCTAAAACTGTCCCAATTTTTTCTTTCATACTACGTTTCTTTATTTCATCCCTGTCTCTAGTTTCAATATCGAAATTTTTTAAATGATATGTATATCTTATTTGATGATCTCCTGGTATAAGTATATTTTTTATGTATAGTCTTCCATCTACCATACTTAGTACATCAATATCTTCTATCGATATCATTGGTTGTCTATCGGAAAATGTAAGTATGTTATTTTTTATATCTCTGAAGTATCCTATCAATTCTGGTGTAGGATCTACAAATGTTGTTGAACTTTGTTCTTTCTTTTTATCAAATCCATATTTCTCATCTTTAGAATTATCATTGTCACTTAAAATATTATTTTCATTATTAGTTATTGTTTTTACTAAAAAGTTTAGTCTTTGAACTTCTTCTTCATTTGCTTCTCCTTGATTCAATATTTCGTCTGTTAAAAATGGAGTTGCCATCCAATCTCTCGATCTCAATTCTAACTTTATTCCATTTCTAACAGCAGATGCTGCTATCATTTTTAGCCCTTCTCCCCATTTTCCAGTGCTCTCTTCATGCCCTTTTATAGAAGCAAATAGTCCTAAACTTTTTGAATCATATCCTATACCATCATCAGATATTTTTATTTTTTTAATATCCTTATCTTCAAATTTTTTAAATTCTCTATAATCATGCCAATCACCGTCTTTAGTTTGAAATCTAATAAATGTAGTAGTACCACCACAATCTGCTGGTAAATGATTTTGACAAGCATCTAATACTATCCTTTGTGTATCCCATAATTGAGACCCATAATTAGATGTTAATGATGTTGGTATGTTTTCTTCTATATATTCTGGTATAACATCTTTATCAGTTTTAACTCCAGCTAATTCTAAAAATTGTGTCCACTCTTTTGGAAGGCTAATACATCTATATTTTTCAAGTTCATGTTGTAACATTTCTGAAATTTCAAAATCTGTTTTTATAACTGTTCCCTTAAAAGAAGATTTTTTATCTCTTTCTTTAAAAATTTCTTCAAAAGCTTTTTTCCATAAAAAAGCTTTATATTCCCCTTGATAATCTTCTTTAATTTCTCTTAATAAAGATTCTGCAGTTTTAAATTCATATGGTAATTCTATATTTGTTTTTCCTGCTTGTTGAAACTTTTCATAGAAATCTATTATCTTAGATAATATTCTCTTTATTAATGGATAGTCCTCTATATCTGAAATAATTACTGGAGAAACTATTCTTTCTACATCATTAATGAAGGAATTTCTATCTGGATTTAAATCACGATTAAAGTTATAAGAAAAAAGTACATTACCATTTTTAACAAAAACTCCTTTGCAAAATAACATCTTACCTTCATCTACATCTATTAATTCATCACCGATATTATTTTCAAATATTGGTTTTTTATTTTTTATTTCCAGTATATATTGAGGAAGCTTTAAAGCATATTCAATAAACTCTGGTGTAGGAGTATGAAATATTGTTCTTGACCCGTTGCATTGGTTCAGCATCATATTCTGAAATCTCCCACGCTAACTGAATTCTTTTCTCCGTTGTTTTTCCAAGTTCTTTGTTACGATAATTTGAATATTCTATTGGTTTTCCTATGGCTTTTGCTTTCCAGTTTTGTGATTGAACTTCTAGTCCAAGACCTAAATTAACACTTGCCATAGCAATTAATTTCAATCCTTCTCCAAATTGACCCACACTAAGATCTTCACTTGTTTTTTGAGAAGACAAAAACCTCAGATTATTTTTATCAAAACCTACTCCATTATCTGCAAAACGAACTTTTGTAATTTTATTTTTTTGTAATAAAGCATCTTCATAATCAACCCATTTATCATCTATTAAAAATTGCAAAAAGGAACTTGTTCCTTTTGAATCTTCTTTTAAATGATTTTGAAATCCATCTAAAGCTATCCTCTCTATTCCCCAATTACGATAATTATCCAAAATACTAGTATTAAAAATTTCTTTTTTATGGTCACCTGTTAAAGTATAATCTAGAAAGTCATTAGATTCTATTTCATCTTTAGAGTCAGTTTCTATAGTATTAATATATTCATTTATTTCTTTTACAACTTGTTCAAGCTCCAAAAACATACTAATTCCATTAGAAATTGCATTTATATCTAAATCTTTTCCTGCATCTGGTTCTTGCTTTAATAATATCTTGTCCAAATTATATTTTGATACTCTTTCTTTTAACTTGTCTTCATTTAATATCATCTTGACATTTATATATCTGTATGTTTCAAATTTAAATCTAACCTTTGCTTTGTCTGTATCACTAAGTTTTTTATATGTAGATATAATTAATGAAAGTTTGTTATATAATTTAGCATAGTTTTCTACTAATTTTTTTAATTTTTCATCTACCATATTTAACTCCTAAAATATATTTTAATCTAGTATATATTTTTTTATATCATAACTTACAAAAAAGCACAATAATTTAATCACTATTTTTTTATTGTTTAATAAATTTACAATTCATTGCCTTTTTTGAATACTTATATTAAAAATAGTAAATTAGTTATTAATAAATTTCTTATGTTGTTTTCTATATATTATTAAAATACTAAATAATAAAACTAATAGAGTTTACTCAATTTTATATCAAGTTTCTCCATTAGTTTTAATTTTTGCATTTTTAATATAAATACTACTAATCCTTTACATTTATTTCTATCGGCATTGCTTTACCTTCTATCTCTGGATTATAATAATCATATGCTCTTACAGCTAACCCTGTTATTTTAACAGGATAATTTGCTCTAAAAGCTAACTCTAAATTGGTAATCTGATTTGCTTCAAAATTTCTTAAGTAAATATTTATTTCTGTATATGAAGTTTCATATTTTTCTATTATACCTTTATTTTCTAATAACATTAAACTTTCTTCTATTACTGAAAATCCTTGTGGTATAGAAATTGTAACCATTCCATTAGAAATATTATTTCCACTTCTATTTATTACCTTAATATTAGATTTTAGTATTTCATTAACTTTTAAACTATTATTACAATCTACTACTACTTCTATATTGTCTTTTGATTTATCTACTTTTTCATAAGGTACATAATATTCTTCAATGACTTCATAATATGCATTACCTTTTTTTATATCTATGTTTAATTTGTTTTCTTTATTTAAATTATCAAATACTAATTCATATAATTCAATCGGATTGTCTTTTATTTCTATTTTTTGTTCTTCTGAATTTACTTTGACAGTTATAGTTTGATTATCTAATTTGTTTTTTTCATTTTTTTCATTTAATGCTTTTAAAGCTAAAATAGTGGCTTGTGTACTGTACCAAGTTCCTCTAGCATCTTTTTTACTAATTAAATAATTTATTAGTAATTTATTAGTATCTAACTTATAAGAAGATTTAGATAAAGCCATTGATGTTAATGCAACAGTTTGTATAGTTTGAACATTAGATCTTGTACCATAGTAATCTACTATATTTGATGTTATATATGCGCTATTTCCTTCTAAATTTATATTGTTTACTAATCGTTTTAGTACATTGTTTAATTCTTTATCTTTTACATTTGCCATAATATTTGCTAATAATGCTAAAGTATAATTATCATCTATATTATCTAGTTTTCCTTTTAAATAATCTATTGATCTATTTAATCTTTGATCATTTGGATTACTCTCAGATAAAGCCCAAGTAATGTATGCATTTAATGCTATGTTATCT
>Ga0310695_10010599_pt1 | contig 13420 bp, 8 predicted proteins | sample RumenRJG_04DNA_FD_203882 | JGI IMG/M metagenome (GOLD analysis project Ga0310695, IMG submission 203882) | Bovine rumen microbial communities from Lethbridge, Alberta, Canada - RJG_04 (v2) (version 2) | ecosystem: Host-associated > Mammals > Digestive system > Stomach > Rumen | place: Canada...
CACCGAGACCATGAGGCGCCTGAAGCAGGACAACGGTGACGGTAGCCTGCGCTGGGTGTGGCTCTCAGTGAACATCGCGCCCCGGCTCTTCTCAGCCAAATGGTAAATAATTAAAAACTATTCACTCATAACAATAAATATATGAAGACTTCAGCCCCTTTAAGTAAATCACAGTATGGTATCTATGCGGAGTGCGTCAGCCATGCAGGCGAGGCCTATTATAACCTTCCCTACCTCTATACATTCGACGGCAGCCTGGACGAGAACAGGCTCAAGGCAGCCATAGAAACTGCAGTTGCCGCCCATCCGACTCTCCTGACACGCATCGAAGTGAACGAACAGGGCGACCCCGTACAGACCATTGACGACAGCGAGACATTCGCACTGGAGATAGAGACCACGACAGACATTGAGGCAGAAAAGGCCCGCTTCGTACAGCCCTTCGACCTGTATAAGGACCGACTGTTCCGCATCCGCTTGTTGAAAGACGATGAGCACTACTACTGGCTCGTGGACATCCACCATATCATTGGTGACGGCACGTCGCTGAAGGTACTCCTGGCCGACATAGAAGCAGCCTACGAAGGCAAGGAACTGACACCAGAGGTGATAATGATGGGCGAGATGGCCCTCGAAGAAGAAGAACAGCGACAGACGGCCCGATTCGAGGAGGACAAGCAGTGGTACGCTCAGAATTTCGACTGCGGCGACTGCTTCTCCACCCTGTTGCCCGACCTGGACGGAACCGAGGATGCGGACGGGCTGGCGTCGCGGTGCATGAATGTGGACAGTGATGTGACACGTACCTTACACCTGTCATACTGACGGGTAGGGTGTTCTCGTCTTCTATGGGCTACGACCTCTTGAGGGACCGCGACAGGCTGATAGTGGAACCCTCGTTGAAACCGCTGAAACCGCTTCGTATTCCTGAGGAAGGAACGTATGTAATGGAGGACGGCACCCGTATCGTGCTGAAGGAAACGGTTGTCAGCAGTGGTTTTAGCCCTCTAAGGAGCCCCATCGCGTCACGCTTGACGCTGACAAGGTGGCTTTCCCCCTAACCGTTCGCCGCGTGGAGCCTGGCGACAGTATGCAGCCCTTTGGAATGCGCGGACGTAAGCTGCTGAGCGACCTGATGACCGATCTCAAGATGACGCTCTTCGAGAAGCGTCGCCAGCTCGTCGTAGTCGATGCCAGCGGGGTGATAGTCTGGCTTGTAGGCCTGCGCACAGACAATCGCTGCCGTGTGGACCATCACACCCACGATGTTCTTACCATAACCTTTCATAATCCGTAGTCGAGCTCATGTCTTGCCCTGAAAAGCGTTGAATCAAAAACAACGTTTTTCAATGTAAGACAATCTCAATGCGAGTATTCCTTGCCAATCATTTCGCCATCATCCGACAGCCTTTGGAGTAGGCAGATGCGAAATATTTCCCGAAAGTTTTGTGTTTTCGGAAATATTTTGTACTTTTGCAACAAGTACGCCCAATAGCTGTAGACAGCCCATGCTTCGGCATGAATTCCTGAGTGCAGGGTGGCAGTGCGATTTTTGTGGAATAAACATAGCGTTAGTGCTATATTCGGTGATGTCCCTGAACCTAGCAACTTCATACGACATTATACCAATCAATAAGCTAACGTCTACGCGATAGCGTGGACGACTTATCTGGTATAATGGGTTTTGCTAGGACCTTGGGACATCGATAAGGGCGGTTCACGCTTTTATTGTGTCCTGAGGTTCTTAGTTGAGAACCCATTTTCTCCGAGATAGTCCTTTCGCTCCTAAGACTATTAGTGCAGATATGGCAAGAATCTATGACAACATAGAGTCAAAATTCGTGAATGGCCTACAAGACCTTATTACGGATGTAGGTATCAAACGTGTGGATTTCTGCGTAGGCTACTTTAACCTGCGTGGATGGGACTTGGTGGTAAATCAAATTGACCAGATTCCAGGTGATTATATTTTTGAAAATGACAAGCAAGAGTATCGATACTGCAGGCTGCTCATTGGTATGCATCAACCTGACGAAGACCTGGTTCGTCAACTCTATTCTGATCAGGTCATACCTGATGCAGCCTACGTTCAGCAGTGTAAACTTGAGATAGCCCGTGATTTCAAAAAACAGTTGCTACTTGGAATGCCGACAAAGCGTGATGAATGGACGCTGAGAAGACTATCTGCCCAGCTGAAAGAAAACAAAGTCTGTGTAAAGCTCTATGTAGCCCATCCGCTCCATGCAAAACTCTATTTAGCCTATAGTCCCGATTCCAGTCGCAACAAGATTTCTGCTATCCTTGGTAGTAGTAACCTGACGTATTCTGGGCTGACCAAAAACGGAGAGCTTGATGCCGATATAGAGAATAATCGTGATTTGGAAGCATTAGAAGAATGGTTTGATAATAGATGGAACGACCGTTTCTGTATTGACATTACCAAAGAGTTGATAGATGCTATTGACAACAGTTGGGCTGGTGCAGAAGTTATACCCCCATATTATATTTATTTGAAGACTGCATATCACCTCTCTGCTGATGCCCGTAGTGGTGTGAAGGAATTCACATTACCTCCGGAGTTTCAACATGAACTGTTCGATTTTCAGCAAACAGCAGTAAAAATAGCTGCTCGCCATCTGAATAACGAAAAACGAGGTGGAGCCATGATAGGTGATGTCGTAGGACTTGGTAAGACGATAACCGCCTGTGCTATTGCCAAAATCTATGAGATGACCTACGCCAGCAGTACGCTTATCATCTGCCCTGCCAACTTGCAGGACATGTGGGACAAGTATCGCAAGCGTTATGACTTGAAAGCGGATATTATGTCCATAGCCAAGCCTATCGACGTTGACAATGCCCGCTACTATCGGCTGATTATCGTGGACGAAAGCCACAACCTTCGTAACGAACAAGGCAAGCGTTACCAGAATATCAAGGCACTCATAGAAAGACAAGATTGCAAGGTACTTCTTCTGACGGCTACACCATACAACAAGGATTTCTCTGACCTGAGCAGTCAGCTGAAATTATTCATCAGCGAGGATGACGACTTGGGTATCCGTCCTGAGGAATATATACGCGAATTAGGAGGCGACCGTGCTTTCCTGCAAAAACATAGCGAAGTGTTCATCCGTAGCATCAAGGCCTTTGAGAAAAGTACCAGTCTTGACGACTGGCAGGAGTTGATGAAACTGTTCTTGGTTCGTCGCACACGTACCTTCATCAAAGAGAACTACGCTAAGACGGATGAGACTACAGGTCGGAAATATTTGGAATTTCGTGATGGCAGGAAGAATTTCTTCCCAGAGCGCAAGCCCAAGGCTATCAAGTTTGACACAATGCCAGGCGATCAATATAGTCGTCTCTATTCCGAGGAAATGATTTCGATGATGGAGGAACTTCGCTTGCCTCGTTACGGATTGTCACAATATGAGGATACAGGCAAGACAGCCAACGCCTCAACGACAGACAAGCATCTGTTGGAGAATCTCAGTCGCGCAGGTCAGCGCATGATGGGGTTCTGCAAAAGTACCTTCTTTAAGCGTATCGACTCTAGTGGTTTCTCGTTCCTCCTGACGCTTTATCGCCACATATTGCGTAATGCCGTTTTTATCTATGCCATTGAGAGCAAGCTTCCTTTGCCTATAGGCGATGAGAACAATCTGCCAGAGGAATGGATTGAGGACGAGGACATCAACGACATCTTTGGCAACGATCATGAAGACGAGGATCGCCAGGCGGGCGACAACCTGATAGATATACCTACAGACATGAAAGTCTATATGGAGAAAGCCCGTAGGTATTATGAACTGTTGTCCCAGAAGAATAATGTTGCCTGGATAGAATCTACATACTTCAAGCGAACTCTCAAACAGCACCTGAAGCAGGACTGCGAACAGATTATTAAGATGATTCTTCTTTGTGGCAAATGGGATGCTCAGACAGACCAGAAACTGAATGAACTGGAAACTCTGCTTAACAAGACGCACAAAAGCGATAAGGTACTGGTGTTTACTCAGTATTCTGATACTGCCAATTATATCTATTGCCAGTTGCGCAAACGTGGCTTTACCCATATTGACAGAGCGACAGGTGGCAGCAAGAATCCTACCGCTATCGTGGAGCGTTTCTCGCCTTTAAGCAACAAAGCAGATGTTTCTTCTTCAGACGAGTCAAGAGTGCTAATAGCCACCGATGTTCTCTCTGAAGGTCAGAACCTGCAGGATGCTCATGTCATTGTGAATTACGACTTGCCTTGGGCTATTATCCGATTGATACAAAGAGCTGGTCGTGTAGATCGTATCGGACAGGAGTCAGAAGAAATCTTCTGCTATTCCTTTTTTCCTGCAGAAGGTGTTGAAAACATCATTCGTCTGCGTACCCGTCTGAATGCCCGTATCAATGAGAATGCCAATATCGTGGGCAGTGACGAGGTTTTCTTCGAGGGAAATGAGCAAAACTTGAAGGATATGTATAATGAGAAAAGCGGCAGTCTGGATGACGAAGACGACAACGATGTGGATTTGGCTTCTCAAGCCTATCAGATATGGAAGAATGCCACCGATGCCAATCCTAAGTTGAAACAGATTATTCCTGCACTCAGCAACATTATCTATTCCACCAAGAAGACTGATAGTGCTATCGAAGATGGGGTCATCACTTACGCCAAGACACATAATGACTATGATGTGCTGACGTGGTACAACTCAAAAGGAGAGATGGTGAGCCAGTCGCAGAAGAAGATACTTGCAGCTATGGCCTGTAGTGCCAAAGAACCGGCACAAGACCCCTTGGAGAATCATTTCGACCTGGTGAAGAAAGCCATTGATGGCATGAAGCAGGAAACTACCAGTGTAAGTGGTATCTTGGGCAACCGTTTCAGTACCCGTTTCCGCATCATCGACCTCTTGGAGCACTACTATCAGCAACCGCCCACACTTTTCTTTGATGCAGACAAGAAACAGCAACTGAAGTATGCCATCGACGACATCTATAACTACCAGTTGTTGGAGGGCACGAAGTTCATCTTAGGTCGTATGCTTCGAAACAGTACCAATGACGACATTGTGGAATCCATTCTTGAGATGCACAAGAACGGAACGCTCTGCCGTATAGACGAAGACCGTAACAAACAGAAAGACCCTACCATCATTTGCTCGATGGGACTCAAATACCAATAAACTATGAACAAGCGAACATTCATTCAGTATATCAGCGAGAGTAACTTCAAGGAGTTATTTATCCGTGAAATGGGATGGAACAATCCCAAGGGACAGACGACCTTTGATATCACAATAGAAGACTGCGTCTATGAGTTTCAGCAGATAGCAGACCGTAGTGGTTTCCAGGTTTTAACGTGTGAGGTTCAAGACATACCCTCTTCTTCGATGTGTAAGAAGATTGACACCCGTCTGCGTCGGACTGCCAACGACTATATCTGCATCTACCATCTGCCTCATTCGGAGCATCACCTTTGGGTGGTGCCTGTGAAGAAAGTAGAGAAACGCGACTTGGTGCTGGTTGAATATGAAACAGCCAACAAGGCAGACTTCCTCTTTGAGAAGATGGAAGACCTTTGTTTCGACCTTGACGAGCGAACCACCATCATGGATGTAAAGGAAAAGGTGCAGGCTGGTTTCATCGTCAACTCAGAGAAGATAACCAAGGACTTCTATACAGGCTTCCGCAAAGAGCATACCAACTTCGCCAAGTACATTACAGGTATAGACGACGAGATAACGGACCTCAAGAAGAACCGCAACAAGCAGTGGTACACCTCTGTCATGCTCAATCGACTGATGTTCTGCTACTTCATTCAGAAGAAAGGTTTCCTCAATCTGAACCCCAACTACCTGCGCGACAAGTTGGCTTGGGTGAAGAGCGAGAAGGGCGAGGGCCATTTCTACGATTCCTTCTATCGTGGTTTCCTGGTCAGTCTGTTCCACGACGGACTGAATTCTCCACGTCATCAGCAGGACTTCGTACAGAAGTATGGACGTATACCTTATCTGAACGGTGGTATGTTCAGCATTCACGAACTAGAAGAGAAATATCCTACGCTCGACATTGCTGATGAAGCCTTTGAGAGCCTGTTTGCCTTCTTTGACCAGTGGCATTGGCACTTGGACGATCGCTTGACAGCCAGCGGAAAGGACATCAATCCTGATGTCTTGGGTTATATCTTCGAGCAGTACATCAACGATAGAGCTCAGATGGGAGCTTACTACACCAAGGAAGACATTACGGAGTATATTGGTCGTAACACCATTCTGCCGTTCCTGATGGATGCGACTAAGAAGATGGACGAGAAGCCTTTCAAGACCAATGGGGCTGTGTGGCAGTTCCTTCGTGAGAGTGGTGATACCTATATCTATGATGCAGTCAAGAAGGGTAAGGGGTTGGAGATCCCTGAAAAGATAGCTGTTGGTATCGACACCACGAAGCCCAACCTCTTGAAGCGTCGCAGCCATTGGAACGAAAAGACACCTGAAGCCTTTGCACTACCTACAGAGATATGGCGTGAAACCATAGAGCGCCTGCAACGCTATGCCAACATCAAGGCAAAGATAGAGAATGGCGAGATCTCGGAGATTAACGACTTCATCACCTACAATCTCGACATTCGCCAGTTTGTGCAAGACCTGCTTGCACAAACAGATGACCACCTGCTGGTAAAGCACTTCTATGCTCAGTTGCGCAAGGTCACCATTCTTGACCCGACGTGTGGCTCAGGTGCTTTCCTCTTTGCTGCTCTCAACATCCTCGAACCGCTTTATGAGGTTTGTATAGACAGAATGCAAAGCTGGAATAACGACAATCCTAATCTCTTCAACCCAGAACTGGAGGAAATCAACGGAAAGTATCGCTCCAACATCCGCTATTTCATCTATAAGAACATCATCCTGCGCAATCTCTATGGCGTAGATATCATGGTGGAAGCTACGGAAATAGCCAAACTCCGTCTGTTCCTGAAGATGGTGGCAGTAGTCGATGTAGTTCCTCGTGATCCAAACTTAGGTCTTGATCCCTTGCCCGATATCGACTTCAATATCCGTTGTGGCAATACGCTGGTAGGCTACGCGACTGCAGAGGATTTGGAGAACGACTTGCAGTATGGTGATATGTTTGCCAACATGGAGTTCAAGGATAAGGTTCATACCGAAATGGACATTGTTGCCCATGCCTACGAAACCTTCAAGACGGTGCAGTTAGAGCAGAGTTCAGACCTTGAAACCTATAAGAATGCCAAGCAGGAATTGAAGAACCGCCTCAAGAAACTTGATGAGTTGCTGAACAAGAAACTCTATGCCTCAACCGTTTCTGGAGGTTCATTGAAATATGAAGACTGGCTCAAGTCTCATCAGCCTTTCCATTGGCTCGCCGAATACTACGACATCATCAATGGCAATAAGGGCTTCGATGTGATTATTGGAAATCCGCCGTATGTGGAATTTCCAAGCAAAGATGTCCAATATTCGTTTGATAAGTTACAAACTTCTGAATGTGGAAATTTATACGGATGCTGTATCGAAAGGGCACTTGACATTAGCATGGACAGAGGAAAGTTTAGCTTTATCGTTCCAGTTGCTATTTCTTGTTCGAAACGAATGAACGATGTTATTAGCATTCTTAAGTCAAAATCCGAAATTGTTTATTTTTCTCATTATGATGATAGGCCAGGAAAATTATTTGAAATGATAGAACATCTCCGAGCTTGTATAATTATATCTTCTAAAGACCAAGAGGAAGAACCATCTATTTTTTCTACTAAATATAATAGGTGGTATACAGAAAATAGATGTAACTTGTTCTCTAATTTATGTTATGATAATGTTACTGAATTTGTTGATTCATATACAATTCCTAAATTGTCATATTTGATTGAATCAGACATTAATAGATCTATACGAAATCAAGTGGATGCTATAGGTCTAAAACAGTCTAAAACAACTAATAATTATGTATATTATCGTGCTGCTGGTGGAGGCTATTTTTTGCTTATAAAGACTCAAAAGAGCATTACTTATATTAATGGCGCTCTTGAAGACGTGAAAGCAGAGAAAAGGATTGGGCTATTCTCTGAGATTGACAATTCTATCATTGGCGCTTTATTATCTTCTTCTCTTTTCTATTGGAATTACATAGCATATACTGATTGTAGAAATCTTCAAAAATCATTTATTGATACTTTCAAGATCCCAGCGTCTATTGTTGAGGACAAACAATTAATAATTGAAGGTAAGAAATTGTTTAAAGACTATGAGAAGAAAAAATATACAAAGTCAACGCATTACAAAACAACAGGGAATGATGTCGTCTATGATGAATACTATCCAAAAAAATCCAAGCCCATCATCGACGAGATAGACAAAGTCCTTGCGAAACATTACGGCTTTACGGAAGAGGAATTCGACTTCATCATCAATTACGACATCAAGTATCGAATGGGCGATGAGTTAAACGAAGGATAATAAAAATGTAGGAAAAAGAGTCTAAAGTAAAAAGAAATTCGTACTTTTGCAGCAACCAAGTATGGATATAAAAAAAAACGGATTCATCACCAGCATCTAATATCTGGGAGAGGAACTACCGGGACTGCGTTGCAAAGTTACAATTAATTATGGAAATAAACAAGAAATTCTTTGAAAAAGGTAATTGGATGGATGAATAGCGACTTGCCTGAATGGATTAGAGAGCAAGAGCATTTTAGTTGCGTTTGTCGTGAAATCCGAAACCAAATGGAATGGAATTAGTGGATGATGTGACACCTGACACGTACCTGACACCTGTCATACCCTACGACATCAAGTATCGTATGGGCGATGAATTATACGATAATGAATAATAACTAAGAACAAGTATAAAAATGTCTGCATTAGAAAGTGTTTTCGTAAAGAGAAATAATCTTGCTGCTCAAAACAGCAACAGTGAATCAATCTTCTCTAATCCTACCGTTTCTGTGGGGAAAAAGAAGAAAAAAAAGAAACATGGTAAGTCAATTAACGCAAAGAAACTAAGGAATAATCCAATAGATCCCAATAGTCCTAATTACGGCAGTCAATTGTTGAAACAGCAATTAAGAAAGAAGTTTGCAGGCTATGAATTTGGTCTCTCTGATTGGTAAAACTATTATTTATAAACTATGAAAGAAACATTAGCTGATATAGCTTGGGCTATAAACGAGCATACTATTACCGAACATCAAAACATGCCTTGTCAAGGCGGCGTGGCTCGCTATTATGTGGATTTGGAGGAAATGCCAAATATTCACCAAGTATTTCTTGCCAACGTAAAAGTGAGAAAACAGGTTTGGTACGGAGATGACAGTATCAATATCTGGAAGAACTCCAAACTTGGTGGTGCTTTGATAATGAAAGGTATTGGTGACAGCATTTATTATGGCAATCGCCCCCAACCATATAAAATGAAGGTTTATAATGCAGCCAATTATCGTCACTGGACGACAGGTAGCATAGACCAAGTTCAAATACAGCAAGAAGATAAGAAAAGATATCGATTCGCAGATTTGAAATCCTTGCTGAGTCAGTTCCAAGAAGCCAGACGTCAAGCTCAAGAGAATCAAAGACGCTTGCGTGAACTCCAATTAGAACGAGAGGAGATAGAACGCCAGCAAAAGAAGGCTGCCGAAGAAGAGGCTTTCCGCCTACAAAAAGAACAGGAAGAAAACGAAAGAAGAACTCGGGAGTATCAAGAAAAAGCAGAACTCTTAGAAAAAGAAATAGCGGAAACAAATGCAAAGATAAAGTTTATCAAGTCGTTTGTTAGGGATAGTTTAGAACTGCGCATTCAGCATATATTGGATCCAAGCCAAGAGGAAGCTAAGCGCTCTCATATCTATGACGATGTTCCTGTTCTTATAGATGGTGGTCCTGGCACAGGTAAGACAACGACAATGATACAAAGGCTGAAGTTTCTACTTTCTGATGAGGCATTACGTGATTATACGAAGTTGTCAGATAAGGAAATTGAGGAGCTGACCAATCCTGCTGCGATAAACTCTAAATGGGTGTTCTTCTCTCCAAATACGCTTTTATTGGAGTATCTCAGAAACAACATGAGGGAGGAGGAATTGATTGCAAACGATGGTAATACATTTACCTTGGAGCAGTTCCGCAAAAAGATGTTGTTAGAGTACAAACTTCGAAATCCAGAGACAGATTCGCCTTTCAAGAATTATTCTTTTAGGGATGGAATACCTCAGCCTCTAATTCATAATGCAAAACAAGCAATTCAAGACTTTGAGCATTTCTGCATAGATAATATTACGAGTATATTGCTGAAGGCTTATAGTCTACCAACAGCAGACTATGAATGGCACTCTACGGCAGTAGAGATTAAATCGTATTGCAAAAGAGCTGAGAACGTTAAGGATATGGCTGCGCTGGTAAACTTGTTCAACTCGTTGCAAGATAATCAAAACAAAAACGTCAAGGACATTGAACAACAACTAGTGAAGATACTTGGTGCGGTATCTGTGGAAGTTCAGCAGGATATTCTTAATGACGAAACAACCACCGATACAGTCAAAACTTTGTTAGAAAAATGGAATAAGGATATGTCGTCTCAAAATGATGAAGAAATCTTGGAAACAGAAATGACAGAGGATGACGATGCTGAAGAAGAGTCTGCGAAGCTGAACTTTGAGGCTGATTTGTATCGGAGATTGAAAGCTCTGATACGGACAGTTGCAATCAACGAGATAGACTCAAAGAAGAAACTAACAGGGCGTCAAGCCGAACTTTATGCTGCTGTTTCAAAACATATTAAAGAAGAGTCTCTAAAGAAGGTTGGCAGTTTGGCTTGGTTTGTCAAGAATTATGCAGCACTTACTAAAGGTATAGAGTCTAACGTATTCAGTCAGATGCCAAGACTTTACAAATTGTACCGAAAGAAACAACTGGAAACGAACTCTTCTAATTACGACCTTAAACTCTTGAAGAAGATTATCGAAAAAGGAGGTAACAAGCATCTTCATGCAGACGAGCAGAATTTGCTGATTGGTTTTATCAATAACATGCTTTATCGAATTTACAAGCGCTCTTCTGTAAGATTCAATAACTTGAAGCACAAATATGCATTAGCATATAAAGAATGGGCAAAGCCTGTTATAGGTGTAGACGAAGCAACCGACTATACAGTCCTCGATTACTACCTTATCAATTCTTTCAGGCATTATCAGTTTAATTCTGTAACGCTGAGTGGAGATATCATGCAAGGTATAACAGAACATGGTATCAACGATTGGAAGGAATTATCTAATTGGGTATTACCTGAACTTGCCACATTTGAATTGAAAGTAAGCTATCGCCAAACACCAACCTTGGTAAGTCTGGCGCGAGAGATGTATAAAGACGAAGAAGGCCATTATCCCTCATATAATTCGGATAAAGAAAAAGATGGTGACAATGAACCAGCACCAATAGCATGCGTATTAGACGATGAAGAAGAAAAGGCAGAATGGATTGCAAAACGAATCATCGAAATCTATAAGGCATACGATAGCAAAATGCCGTCTGTGGCAATCTTCGTAGGTGATGGAGAAAATGTTTCTAAGTTTATCAATACAATCTATGATACCGATTTGTTAAATGGTATTGATGTTGTAGATTGTACAGGAGGACGTGCACTTAATAGGTCGGATATCGTCAGGGTATTCCGCATCTCAGAGGTAAAGGGAATGGAATTCGAAGTTGCATTCTTCCATAACCTGGATGAAGCATTGCGAGGAAGAGAAAGTGGGATTATGAAGAAATATCTATATGTAGGTCTTTCACGTGCGACAACCCATTTAGCTGCAACTTTCTGTAGTTATGATGACGCTAAGGATGTTTTAAAGTATTTCGAAACAAAAGAAAATAACTGGAAATTGTAAGGAGATTATGGTTCCTTATGAGAGAGGAATTAAAATATTTGCTCCAAAATTTGGAAGTTTCAGAAAAAGTTCCTAACTTTGCACCCAGATGAGAGTTGCATATAGGCGCGATAGCATCAAGCTCCGCAACCGTCGATTTATAAAGCCGTTGGTCGAGAACCTACGGCTTTAATTCGTTTATGATGGTCTCAATCTCTCGGCGTGTCTGTTCTTTGGCATTTACTACAACAGCTTCCCCCTGGAACACAACATAACAAGCCTCCATCATTCCTGAGATAAAATCAGTCTTTCTACGAGAGATATATCTTGATAACTCAAAGGGGCGTACTTGACAGATATGCTCGTCAAGGTCAATGACAACAATCTTGCACCCTTGTTTTTTGGCGGACTTAAACCCTGCGGTAATTCCCTTTTCTGACATAATACCCTTGCGGTCACCCAAACGACTGTTAATCGTATATTCTGGATTTTTGTGGCCTAATTCAATGGTATGTGTGTTGATAATAATATAAACATCAGGAAAAGAATGTAGAATAGCACGCGCAGCTCTGATATTGCTAGACAATTCTCGCTTATCAGCACGAGTACTGATAAGTAGCCTTTCGCCGTATATATCATCTGGTATGAATTCTAATACTTGTTCCATAGTGCAAAGGTAAAAAGAGTTTATGAAATATGCAACTATTGTGGAAATAATTATTCAGAAATTTGGACAATATGTAAATAATGTATATCTTTGCATAAAGAAATGTGTATATGGACATGGAATATCTTGGCAACAAGGAACTGCTGAAGCAGCACAAGACGGCATTCTTAGCATCAAGCACCATACCGCCGGATATGGTGCTTGAATGCTACGACTGGGCAACAGCGAAGCATGAAGGGTGTGTGGTTAGCGGCTTCAGCAGTAAAATGGAACAGGATGTGCTGCACTTTCTGCTAAAAGCCAAATGTCCTGTTATCCTTGTATTAGCCAGACAGATGTACAAGGTAATTCCTGAAGAATTGAAAGAAGCAATGGAGGAGGGTAGGCTGTTGATTGTCTCCGTATCGAATGCCGTTCGTCAGTCAAAGGCTACGGCCCATGCCCGTAACAAGTACATCTGCAATATTGCTGACAAGATACTCTTTGTGGGAGTGAACGAAAAGAGTAGCTTATATAAACTGAGAGTAGATTATAAAGATAAGACAATAGATGCCATAGGGTGAGTGGCATCTGTGTGAACCGCAGGGACGGATATTTGCTCCGCGTCCTGCAAAACAGCAAAATAACCTATCGGCCTCACTGCCCTGGAACGGGCGGTGGGGCTTTTTTTTATGTCAAACATTTTTTAAAAAACAAACAACAATGAAACGAGAAAAGTATGAATCGCAGCTAAACCTGCGTAGAGTGATGAGGAAAAAACGTAAGTGATGTATGGCTGGCCAATCAGACAGGCTATAGTCGTCAGACGGTGAACAACTGGATAAATGGACGAAGAGATATTACTGTCGGTCGACTGCATGAGGTTGCGGGTGCACTTG
>Ga0310695_10010601_pt1 | contig 13420 bp, 13 predicted proteins | sample RumenRJG_04DNA_FD_203882 | JGI IMG/M metagenome (GOLD analysis project Ga0310695, IMG submission 203882) | Bovine rumen microbial communities from Lethbridge, Alberta, Canada - RJG_04 (v2) (version 2) | ecosystem: Host-associated > Mammals > Digestive system > Stomach > Rumen | place: Canada...
GCTGCCTGACAAGTGGACTAAACAAAATTAGATGTAGTAAGTACCCCATGGCGAATCTGTCATGGGGCTTATTTTTTATGGGTTGACGCAAACGTGGAGACGCTTACAATGAGGGTTATAGATTGACCAATGGCAGAGAAATACCAGTCTATAAAGACGAGGTTTTTATCATTTAGAGGTTGGAGAGTCCATTGGTCACATTTTCTTTTGGACTCTCTTTCTTTTGTAGGCAAAAAGCGGAAAACTCAGCCATTTTCAAAACTGGTTTTGAAAATGGCTGAGTTACCTTAACCGATTACAAATTGTTTATCTGGCAACGATTGTATCGACCACCTCTATGCTTGTTTCTGGCTCTTCGTATTCACGAACCGACATGGGCTGCAAACCGTATAAGTCCACCAACACGTCAATGGTATTTGCCATAATTGGCCCACACATACCACCTGCACTGGAAGGGAGTCCTTCCTTCTCCATTACTAATCTTCTGACAACTCAGCAAGGTTGTTCCTAAAAACGGTACGAACGACCCCAAGCATCTGGAGGGAATTGCGGAGATTCTGCTCCAGAGAATCTTCATTGGCATAGAAGAACTCACACGTGGCCGTCACGTTCTTGAAGGTCTGGTCTATATAGACCTTTGCCAGCTTCAGCTCACGGGTCATCTTATTGCAGACCGCCAGAACCAATGTTTCCTGTCCCTCATCAATCTCGTGGAACTGAGGCAGCATCACCGAGACGTATGGTTCATCTTCGTCACCCGTCATCACATAGATATGCTTCATCTGGTAGCAAAGCATGATGTCACCATCGTTATCCATTTCTGGTGAAAACCCCATCTTTTCAAGGGTCTTCAGTATCAATTCTTTCTTGCTCATCTTGTTACCTCCGTTTTTTGGTTGAGTTTCATCCTCATTCGTATTTTCTCCACCAACATTGTCGAGAAGAGTCTTAATTCTATCCGTTATGCTCATGTCCGTTCCTCCTTTATTTATTCGACATCTTCCTTGTCATTGGAGTCATCGACTATATCTTCCGAATCCGACTCCGACTCATTCTCCTCAGAAGCAGCCATTGCCCTGTGCAGGAACATGAAACCTGCTTCCAAGTGCAGAATCATTCGAGAGATAACCTGTTTCAGGTCTTCATCACCAAACAGCTCGCGTTCATAGAAAAGCCACATGCTGTCATTGAGCTTGTTGGCTTTGACGTACTTCAACGTACCATTAATCTTGTCCATCAACTGGTAGAAGGTCACATTGTTCTCGTCGTCGATGTCAAGAACGGCAGGAAGAGATATGTTCAGGAAATCATCGTCCTCATCATTGGGCATATAGAGATAATGCTTACCTTCGTACTGAAATCCATAACCTATTTCCAAGTCTTCTACCTCAAAGCCAAGAGCTTTGAATGCTTCTAAAATCTTTTCTTTCATAACTGTCTGTATTTGGTTCGTTATTAATCTGTTAATTTTTACAAATGGAATCCGATAGTAGCCTGTTTGCAGCCTTTGTCCTTGGGTGAGAACTCGCTACGCACTCGCTCGAACTCCCTCAGTTCACGGCTGCTGACAGACGGTGACTTATGGGAAATGGAATCTTCAAGCAGCGATTGTGTGATTACCTTGTAAGGTTTGTCTTTCTCCTTGATGCTGGCATTGAACATCTTTCGGGAGGCTGTCTTTACAATATAGCTGATGTCACTGCAATTATAACCATTGGTCAGGTCTGCAAGCCGTCCATAATCAATGTCTTCTGCAGACGGCAGTTTTGACAGCTCCAGTTTGAACAGACTCTCACGTGCTTTGGCATCAGGCATATCGATGTAGATGATCTCATCGATGCGACCTGTTCTGAGAACCGCTTTGTCGATACGTTCAGGATGATTGGTAGCTGCCAGCACATAGATTCCCTTATCTGCCGCATTGTTCAGCATACACAGGAACTCGTTGGTCTCACCATTCTGGTAATTACGGTCATCGTTAGAACGCTGTGGCACCATGGCATCGAACTCGTCAAAGAAGATAAGAATCGGTGCCTTGCGCTCAGCTTTACGGAATACCTCGCCAATTTTCTCCTGTGTCCCATGTACAAGGGTTGATGCCAAGTCATCGGGCACGATCTTCATGAAGTTGATACCCACCTCTTCTGCAATCTTCTCGGCAAAGAACGTCTTTCCACATCCTGCAGGGCCGTAGAACAGCAGACTTGGAGGTGTAATGCCGAATGCCTTGGCACATTCTTGGTTATTCAGTACATTGATGAAGCCCTCAGTCACCATCTGCTTCAATTCATCCATGCCAGCCACATCACCAAATCCATTGCTATGCTTTGGGGCAGGCTTCTTTACCTCAGTCTGTACCACGGCTCTTTGGGGAGCCTTCTGCTCCTGTTTCTCAGCGACCTTACCTGTTGCCAGCTTGCGGAGCCATTCCTTTTCTGCATTTGTCTTGATGTTCATACTTCCTGCTGTTTACTTGTTTATGGATATAGAGTGTCAGAAGTAACCAATATCTATCGATAACAATAATTTTTTTATTCATGCTGTATCTTTATTACAGTTTCTTTACTTCTTCCACCCCATTGATGGCCGACACCTGGGAAATGATAGTCTGCAACTCTCCGAAGGAGTGTACGCTGAAACGGATAGTGCAATGCACGATGCAGTCCGTGGTTGTCGTACTCAATGAACCAATAGACAGGCGAAGTTCGTTGGTGATGCAGTTAATCATGTCGCTCAACAGGTGGAAGCGGTCGATAGCAAGAATCTGGATAGCTACTGGATAGAGCGCGTCCTGGGTTTCTTTGTAATCAACGGACACAATAGAGTCACCCTGCTGGGAAGCCAGTCCGATGGCGATGGGACAGTTGCGCTTGTGAATGGAAATCGTGCCATCTGCCTCTTTGAAACCGATGACCTCTTCACCAGGGATGGGCTGACAGTGGTTGCAGAAGTGGAAGCTCGGCTTCTCCTGCTTGGCGAAGTATCGCTTCAGAAATCCCTTGGCCTTATAGGTCAAAACATGCTCCGTCCAGTCCTTCTGAGGCTGGATGTCGGGATTGGTAACAATCTCCACGATGTCGCCACGATGCAGCTCCGTCTTGATGGATGCCAACTGTCCGTTGATGCGAACATAGTGGGCATGTTCCCCGATGTGGCTGTGAATCTCGAAGGCGAAGTCCAGAGCTGTTGCTCGCTTGGGCAGATTGACAGGCAAACCCTTGGGGGTGAAGACCATGATGTCGTCGTTGTAGAATGTCGTCACCACATTCTCTATGAAGTCGCCTTCCTTCTGGTGGAACTCCATATCCTTCAGCACCGTGCGGAACTTCTCAATCCAGCGGCGCACGTTGTCTTCGCTACGTTCAGCTACGACTCCGAGCTGTGAAGCGCGAACCATACGCTCACTGCTGATGTGTACCTCTTCCCAACAACCGTAGTCACAGAGCAACTGTACATGGAATGACTGGTAGCCGTTCTCCTTCGGCGAATCGATGTAGTTGATGATGCCACAGGGCTTTTCGTTGAAGGCATCGGTCAGACGGGAGTAGATGCGCAGAGCCATGTCCTTTTCCTGCCGCTCATCCTCACAGGCGTACATCACCTCCACAATATGACGGAATTGGATGTGGTTGAAGTCATCCCCCGACTTGCGCATCTTTCGCCAGATGCTATAGGGAGCACGGTAGATGGTCTTAACCTGTACCTTTATGCCTTCGTTGGCCAGAACCTCACGAATCCTGGCAGTGAAAATATCCAGCCGTTCCTGATGTTTTTCCCGATCCTTCTGAATCAGGTTGGCAATCAGTTCGTACTCATGAGGACAACGATAACGGAAGCTCAGGTTCTCCAATTCAATCTTCACGTTGTACAGTCCGAGGCGATTGGCCAAGGGCGCATAGAAGAAGTCGGTCTCTCCGGCAATCTTCATCTGCTTGTGAGGTGGCATACTACCCAATGTGCGCATATTGTGCAGGCGGTCGGCAAGCTTCACCAACAAGGCACGGATGTCATAGTGGATGGAGTTGAGCATCTGCTTGTAGTTGTCCACCTGCTTGGAGATTTCATAGTTTCCAGTGCTCTTCTTGGTTACGACACTGACCAGGAATGCCACATCGTCACCGAAACGCTGACGAATGTCATCCATCGTGTAGTCTGTGTCTTCCACCACATCGTGCAGGAAAGCGGCAATGACAGGATTGGCACCCAACTTCAGTTCTTCTGCCACAATGGTTGCAACAGCAATGGGATGTATGATGTAAGGCTCACCCGACTTGCGCTTCTGTTCTGCATGAGCTTCACGGGCCAATTCGTATGCTTCGTGGATTCTTGCCATGTCCTCGATAGATACTCTCTTTTCCATTTCGGAGAGTACTCTCAGTACCTTCTCCACAATCATCATGTCGTAATTTTGCTTCATAACCTTACATCTTTAAATCGTTATACTTCTGTCTTCTTATCTGTATATGCTTACAGAGTGTGCCAAGTAACCGTTTCCTATCAGCAAAAATAAAAAATGCCACCCAATTACTATTGAGAGGCATCTTCATGAATGCTTTATGTTCCTCGTCTTATTCATAATAGTATAGGTTACTGTAATTAAATATGGTCAAATCAGACCGAACATCGTCAAGGCCTCTCATGCGTATGGATGTCTCGGACAGTCCAAATCTATCAATGCAATCATTCAAACGACGAGTAAACTTCTCCATTTCCATATCTATTTCCTCTTTCGTAGCATTAATATCGTAGTCAATTGCCTCCTGTTGTTCAGAGATTATCATCCCCGAAAACAAGCCATGCAAGCCATACCGTTCTGCAAATTTGTTTGCATGACACCATATCCCAATACATGTCTTTTCACGTAGGAACTGTACATGACGGTCAGTAATCAGGAAGCGTTTGTATTCTCCATTCTTATTTGGCTTTGAGAATAGTCCAAATTGATTACCATGCCCCAACATCATAATGGAGTCTTCTCCACGAATGGCACGTATGATGTCGCCATTGGTGCTTGTTTCCGTGACATGTGCAGAAACGTCCTCTCGCTGCTCATATAAGTACGAGAGGACTTTGGTCGTTGGGTCGTTAGCGTGGATAACAGTCATTTATGGATATATATGAGATTATCTTTCTATATCGAACATTATGCACCATCTTCATATTCTCACTTCACTATTCAGGAAGTTCTATGTATTCCGCATATTCAGGAAACCACTTGTCAAGAATAGAATCCACTTTTAGCTCTATCTCAGGAGTGATGTTCTTGCGCATTTTCTGGATGGTTACTGATAGCGATGCTATCTCATCGAGCCAGCCGATTATTGGTAATCTTTTAGCATCGAGTATGTCTATAGGAAACACAATGTAAGATATAGTGGAAAATATCATCAGTTTGTCTTTCCACGGTGTATTTTTACTCAACATCACATAATAGAGAAGCAGTATAGGACGTGTGGTTGCCCGTCCTGCTTTCCTTGCATAGTCGCCGATTCTGTTCCAAAGAACTACATAATTGATAACACTTGAATTCATATACATTTATTTTATGATTATAACTTTATTGAGTACCAACGAACTTAATTCTATCATTTGAACTTGTCTTTTTCCAAAATTTGTCCAGTTTCTAAATAATATGTTATGGTGTCACCTCGTTCCGTTATACATTTTGCAAATGGACTCAGAATAGATGTTGGCACAATGACACGATAGTTGCTAGGGATAATTTGATAATATCTGCCTCTCAAACCAATTTTGGTTGATATTAAATCCCCTTCTGTTGTCCGTTTTATTGTGTACATATATCTACCATTGTATCTTCCTCCATCATAGTTTGTACCACGAGTACCATCAGTGTAAGAATAGATATTGTAGCCTAATGAAAGGAGTGGTAATGCAGTAATCATCAATAGTATAAGGAGAGATGCGAAAGCTTTCTTAGAATTAACCAATATATATGTACATAAAAATAGTACGATTACTGTGTATGTAGTAAGAAATGCGATATATACTCTATCGGTCACGAACTGCGACTGATTGAACATATAGAGTGCAATAACCAATAGAACATATTCTATCCAATGTACCTTACGCTTCACATATCGGTTGATGATGTAATATGCTGCAACAGGGGTGGCCAACAATGCGTACTTTGATAGTACAACATCCAGTGTCAAGCCTATTAACATAGCGATGAAGGTAAGTATTCCCAATTCAACAAGTAGCTGGCCTACCTTATCTTTGAAGATTGCAAGACAAGTTATATCGTACCAGCGATAGTTGTTACAAACCAACTGCTTTCGAATTGCCTGATATAGATATACAACGACAGGAGTCAGCCATGCCCAAAGGAAAATAATATTCAATATTCTCTCACCAATTATGTTCTTCTCTATTACATCGTAATCTTGTATGCCAAGAACAATCGATGGGTATTCTGCCATTCTAAAAATGGTATTATCAAATATGCCGTTGCAATAATAAACTCCAAATAAAATGACAAATACAATAATTGGCACAATACTCCACTTCTCCTTACGGTACAGAAGTATCACACTGTTGAATCGCGATAGTAATGCGATGTCAAGTAGCAGGAATGGCCAGTACTGCACAAATGCCAAAGTGTGGCTAATGCAGAATACAACCACGAGCAGCAACAGTACGTCAATTACAAAAAATCCTTTTCTCAATATCTTCATGATATTTCCTCCTATAATTGAAATTCGATTAATACACCAGAAGTATCATCGGTTGAATATTCGTCGCAGTAACCTATAATGTTTGACATCATCGTGCCTATTGACATATTCTGTGAAAGCAGTTCCTGCAAGGCATTCCCTCTATAGCAACCATAAAGGCCATCCGTGCAAAGCAGAAGTCTGTCACCATCTTTGACCTTAAAAGTTTTAACTGTGGGCTTTTCCAAGTCACGGAAGTTGAATATACCTTTTGAAACATACGGCCATCCTTCTGCGCCAATGGTGATATGGTCGGTTGTCTGATATAGCAGACCTTCTCCTTTACGATAGAAGTAAGCTCTGCTATCTCCCAAATGGGCTATAGTCAATTGGTCGCCATCTGTTGCTGCCAGTACCATTGTTGAGCCGGCATCATAGCGTGTGAGTTTATCTAACTTGGCCTTAGCCTCTGAAACTGCTTTAGCTATGAGTGTGTTGATACTTTCTTTGGCCCAGTTTTCATCCCAAACCATTGCAAAAGTATCAACTACAGTTTTGCTGGCTTCTGTTCCCATATGCAGACCGCTCATACCATCACAGACAACAAACAACTCTTTGGTGTTATTGCCGTAAGACCTGGTCACAATGGCATCCTGGCATTTGTGGCCGCCGAAATTACATACTGTGCAACTTTCTATCTTCATAGTTATTCCTCCTTTGTATTATCTTCTTCTTTCTTAGGCATAGCGATTGACAAAAACTGATTGTTTGATTCCGCTATACCAATCACACCTCTTGTTTCTGGTTCATCCCATCCGAAATATGTGTAATATTCACCTTCCATCTCCTTTCTGAAAGAGAACCACAAATCAGAATATTCTATACGAGTCACATTTTGTTCTTTCAGTAAATCGTAGATGCCACACTTGCCTTTTTTGTAAACAACCACATACCGGTCATCGAAATTTCGCATGGTCATACTATCCAATTCCTCAAATGGAACCTGTGGAATTGTATCTTTTATGGATAATACTGATTCACATGAAATAGTGTCAACCGTTTGAATGTCCTCTGCAGGAAAGAATTCCCCAGTCTCAATGTCAATGCTATCCACTCGCTCTATAATTTGTGCAGATACAGTTATGCTAAACATATAAAGCATAAATAAGAATGTCTTCTTCATTGTTGTCATTTTTGTTTTATTTATCAATATGTTAGTTGTTCACCAGAAACCAAGTTATAGATAGAATTAGAAGATATTGTCGTCCGATCTATCGTACTACTTCTCCTTTCCCATTAATTACTAACTTGTCATAGTTAGTGGTGGTGCAGAGGTATAGGTCGTAGCCAAGAGCTTCTATATCCTTATATAATGGCATCGATACTTTATGACCATTTGCAGTCATTAGCCCTTCATAACCATCACCAGCAACGTAAGCTCTAAGACGAGCTGTAGCCTTAGGATGATATGAGTCTTCCAGCTCTTCCACGAGGTCTTCGGACACTTCTACTGTGGTATTCTTACGATACATGATTTCTTCCTTTTCATACTCCAACATACGAACATTCGAAATATAGAAGTCGTTGATTAGATCTCCATTCTTATTATACTTGCGAATGGTATGGTCAGGCATTGTTACGTCAATGGTTCCTTCACTAATATACATAGAATTGCATTCCATAAGAGGTAGAACAGACTTCAAATTGCTATCAAGTACGCTGCATTCACCATGTTTCTTTACTATCCATAGTCCAAAGTCATTTGTCGGATAAACAGAACTATACTCTAGCGGCAAAACTATTTTTCCTGTTACATCCATAAGACCACACATTTCACCATCGTTCGTATCAACAACACAGTAACCTCCATGAAATACATAGCCCTCCATATTAGGGATATAAGGCATAGCCTTGTCGATAACCACTTTGCCTGCCGTATTAATAAACTTGATATGACCGCCAACATCCACGCTGGCAAGACCATCTGAGAATATCCAGGCATGTTCATACTTCGGTTCAATGATTACCTTACCTGTGTTTTTGCTGAAATAGCCACGCTTCTTGCCGTTGCTAAAGCAAATCAGGGAGTCTTTTCCTGTCGGTTTGGCAATCCATGCTACATTTTTAACATACTTCTCACCAGTTCGAATGTTGTAAATGTACCCCTTGCCATCCTCATGGTTATGGAAGTAGATGTCACGACTTATGTATGTGTTTGCCCAGCAGTACTCGCTATCGCAACTGTAATGCTGGCTTTTATACCATCGACATGCTTCATCTCCAAAAGCATAGACGAAGACAATGGCGATGACACCCATAACTATAGCTGCGCTTGTAGCAAACAGCCCCCATATACACTTGGCAAACTTGCCTTCTTTTTTGTAGCCGAACAGCCCAAAGAACCATCCGAATGCTTGACATAGGCCTCTCCACAATACAGTGAAGAACATTTTTGAAGAAACTTTTTTCATAATCTTGCATTTACACATCGTGAGTTAATAATACCAATAAAAAACGACGGAGAATCCTCCGTCGCTTATAAAGATATTATAATTATCGTTATCTATCAGCTATCCATGATTTTCTCTACTTTGCTCGAATACAGAATAATAAAGCAACATTATGTGGACGCGTTTCCTTGTCGGTACGAACTTCTTCACACTTATATGCGACAGGTTCTTTAATTACAGTATTTATTACTGATATAGAATGCATATGCGAACCTGCTTCATTAGTAGAACCTGTATCTGAACCAGAAGTTCCACTAAGCCATTTCACTACAGAAATATCGTCACTAAACAAACTTGGTTTTTGTACTTCATGTTTACTTCCGTAAGTTGTATGTTCATGACTTCCTGAACTATCTACTTTTAGAGCACTCGCATCAAATGTGTGTGTGTGCAATTGTACGGCATCGTTCTGAGAAGATCCGAATTTTCTGTTTTTGTCAATAGGTGAGTCCTTACCACACCAACCTCTCACAAATCGTCCTCGCAAATCTGGCAGACAAAAGCACTTTTTTCCTTTACGCCCAAAACATGTACCAATTACGGAATATAGTTCGGGGTACAATTCTATTTCTATTGGCTGACCATCGCACGGTAGCCAACCGTCGGGTATGCTGTTGAAAGCGAATGTCTGTATGGTTCCTACAGGGCAGATTTCACGCTTCACGCGTTCAATCTCTTCCCTAAAATCTCTTTTTAACTCTAATAATACCCGATTGTCCATGTCAAATAGTCTGTTGATTAAATTGAAATTACTTGCTTGCCCCACTTTATCTCTTACACCAGCGTGAATATGATACCGTTCAAAAGATGAAATATATTCGTCCCTATTGACCAACTCGTCATTTGGCAGACAAATTGCATACCAATACCACATTAGGTTGACAATGTTGATGCCATTAGGTTCTAATGGATAATTGGATGGTTTATAGAACTCCAGTAGCGACAAATCTTTTTCAGCAATGTCAACATTTTGGCTATTGCTGCATTTCCATCGGTCAGTATTTACACAGTTGAGAATGAAATAATATGGAATATTGTGTAATTGTAGCTCTTGCAAATCCCTGTATGATTCGCATTCTTCCCCCATAGCTTTTTCATTGGAGGCTATTAGCAAGGCAAAGTCAATAGTTTTTAGCGCTCTTCTCGCTGCACTATTGTCTGCCGCATTTGCCCCAAAACCAGGCATATCAATTAGTTCATAGTCTTTTAAAAGTGAACAGTTTAGAAAGACATCAATGACCTCAATATCGGTGTCAGTATCATGTTTGTGTATATCATCAATAGCTTCGTTGTACACCTCTCCGTTGACTTTACAATACACAAAATGCTCATCTTGTTTTTCTGCAAACCGATAGCATACCACCGTGTGGGTTGTGGCTACCCCTTTTCCCACAGTAGCTACTGCTCGCTGCAACAAACAATTAATCAGCAACGATTTTCCCGATTGAAATTCGCCTATGATTCCTATTCTAAATGGTTTCATACGTAGCCAAGTGCTTTTGTTGATAGTTGGAGTATGCTATTAATTGGTCGTTAAGACGTTTCGTTTCCTCTAAGGCTTTGAAACACAGTTCCTCACGACTATCATTAGGCTGCATAGCCAAGTCGCGTTCATTTTTCATTTTCTGAATGTCAACCTTTTGTGTTTCAATATATTGAGAAATTATCGACTCCAATTGTTTTCTAACCAACGACTTGAAGCCATTCTCAACTTCTTTAGTTTTTATCTTAGGTATTAGCAGCTTCCCTAATTTGCTTACACTCTTTTCTCTTGCCCAATCTGGAGCAATTATTGCAATAAAACCACCCATAAGGCCAAGAATCCCCGCTATAGCAAACGCTATCAATTCTGTTACACCTGTTGGGTCTGCAAATACTAATGCTATGTAGCCTGCAATCATTGATATTACGCCAGCAATGATAGTGCAAACTTCTGACACAAAGCCCTGGAACAAAATAAGTCTATCAGTGTTCTCAGACAAAGCACTTGTATCATATGGACTATCCGAGTAATCAATGTTTTGAGTAGGACTCAAATCTTTGGCCAAAACAAGATAATCTTGTATCTTGAAATTATCATCATGGAACAATTCATGCCACTCTTGTAACAACTTAAGTTCCACATTATCCATAACAGGGGCAAACATGTTTGTTACAGTCAGATCTTGTTTACCTTCAATTAAACGATTTAGGTATTCAATCTTTCCACTAACAATTTTGAGAACCTTTTCTTCAATTAAAGGTTTAAGTTTTGCAACTAATTTTTCCTTAAATTCGCTCTTCTTGAAAAGAGACTTTATTGACAATATTGACTTTTTATTGTCATAAATCACACCTGCAATGTCTTGAGACAATTCTGTGTAGAAATCATCAGTAAACAATTTCTTATATTCTTCTTGGGTCATGCGTTTGACAAGTGGGTTTCCTCCACCAAAAACGACCTTTCGTATAGATGCAGAAACCAGATTCTGAAAATCATTAGCTTGCTTGATACGATTCTCCCAACGCGCACCCATTTCTTCCTGTGAAGAGATATATGGTTCAACATAACTTCGGTATATACTATTCTTGATTCCTGCAAGCTCTTGCTTCATCAGCGAAATGCCATTGGATACGATTACTGCATACGATTCATTGTCTTCAACGAATGTCTTTAGTGCAACTGTTACGTTCGAGAACCCGCTCTTCTGAAGACCATTCTCATAACTGCCTTTCAACAAGCGCTCGTAAGCACTAATGTGTTCATTCCACGCTTCATCAAAATTGTCGTACGTCCTTTCACCTTCGGTATCGTAGTCTTCAATCTCTACTGTCAATAGATGTCGATAGTCATTAATTGATGCCTTGCCTGAATCATATAGGGATTTGATTTGGAGTAAATATGACAGCTTGGCATCATACCGGGTCACAATCTTGTCTGCCCCAAACATCCCCTTAATAGTTTCGCAATTAAACTCATAAACGGATTTTTTTCCTGGACGTATATTGTTTGCTATAAACAGTTTCCTATGAACATCTGGATAGTCATTCTTAATTTTGTATAGTGATGCACATACGTCTTCACGCATTGCCTTGTCAAAAGGCAACACATACATAATTGCATGAGCTTCAACCATGGCACGTTCTGTTACCATCGTGTCGTAAGCACTATTGAAGAGTCCTGGACTATCAATAATGGTACAGTTGAGGTTTCTTAAGGTTTCCGATGCTACGAAGCAATCCACAGACTCGATGAATATAAACAATATTTCATCCATCTTAAAGCCTGCAACTCCTTTCTTCTTCCAAATAGATTCTCCTTTGTCTGGGAACTTTGTTATTTCGGAAGTTTCTACAAATGAACTTAGGGACTGCTTCATTTGTTTTAGTTTACTGGTATCATAATAGTGCAGGACGAAATCACAAAGCATCAAAAATTTCGTATCACCCTGTCCAATATTTGAGGATTTGCTATTGCGTATCTTTTGGATCTCTACTTTAAGTTGATCACGAGAATATTTACTGTCAAGGTCGAAATCGTCCCAATTGTAGTCTTGTATGTATTGCTTGATACGATTGAATATACTTAAAAACTGATCTTTCCTTCTCCAATGGATGACGGTATGTTCTTTCTCGGAATATGTCACGGTGACAAGAACAGCAGAAGTGGCTATACCTTTGCCTATGGCACAAACATGGCGACCGTCACACAAAGCATCCACTGTAGTAGACTTCCCTGACTGGAAATCACCCATGATGAGAATCTTGTATTTCCCGTTTTTGCAACTATTAGCCACTCGAGAAAGCGTTTGCTCGTGTGTTTTACAATCACCTATTGATTGATATATCTTTGGTTCGCTTGTTTCCTCAAATAGTTTAAGAGATTGCTCTTGCTCTATCGTTGCGACCAAATCTTCTTTAGCTTTGCTAAAGTCTATAACTTTGTCATATTTATCCGTGACAGATTCTTTGTTTGGCTTTGTTTGTTCATCAATAACCTCTTTTTGAATACTACGAATGTCGTCCAATAGTTTCTTTCTTCGTTGAGAAAAATCTACATTACTATCGCAGAATGATTTAACATCACTATCGTTAGAGATTATGTCTCTAATTTGAGAAGCAAGGGTCAAAAATGTCCTAACAGACATTTCTGTATTTTTACGTTGACGCTTTAAAAGATTGATTTTTTCTTCAGCTTCATCAAAGAGCTTCTTTATTATATTTTCTTCCATAATGCACTAAATTAAAGATAAACCT
>Ga0310695_10010603_pt1 | contig 13416 bp, 12 predicted proteins | sample RumenRJG_04DNA_FD_203882 | JGI IMG/M metagenome (GOLD analysis project Ga0310695, IMG submission 203882) | Bovine rumen microbial communities from Lethbridge, Alberta, Canada - RJG_04 (v2) (version 2) | ecosystem: Host-associated > Mammals > Digestive system > Stomach > Rumen | place: Canada...
GCTTGGCGATGGTCTGGTGATCGTAGCCGTCGAGGAGGTCGAGCGCAGAAGAGTATGTCTTGACGACATCCAGCACCTGCTCCGTGTCAAGGCTGTTCGATACACGCTTCATCACCTCCACCGCCTGACCGAGCTGTTTCAGGCGCTCACGGTTGAGCGCATAGCCGCGCACGATATACTCCTTGAGCACCCGCGTCGCCCAACGGCGAAACTCCACGCCTCGAGGAGAATGGACTCGATAGCCGACGGAGATGATTACATCGAGGTTGTAGCAATCAACATTCTGAACGCGCGTCTTGCCTGGGATTGCACCATGAGGAGTGACCATTGCAAAATTTGCAATAGTCACTTTGGGGTCAATCTCGCCATCGGCGATAGCGTTCTTTACATGACGAAAAATGACCGTCTTGTCCTTTTCAAACAGCTGAGCCATCTGTAATAGCGACAACCACACGGTTTCAGCCTTTACCTGCACCGGCATTGCGAAGCTTCCGTCCTTCGCCTCGAAAAGCACAATTTCGTTTTTCATCTCTGTTCGCTCCTTTCAGTTGCACGAGAATCTCCAAGACCTGCCATTTCGCGTCGTAAGAGCCGATAGCAGGCGACGTGTCTGGCAACCACCACGCAGACCGTATTCGTGCCGAAACGAATAGGCGACGATTCACTGTCTATCGTCGTTCCGTCACGCAGCTTGTACCGCCGCCGTTCCCGCTCCTCATGCCGAACATTGTCGTTCCAAACGCGCCCGTCCCGGCTCGCGCCCTCTTCGACAAGCCGCGCAATCTCGGCGGTCGTCGCGGCGTCGCACGGCTCAAGTGCCCAGTGTTCGATGTCTATTCTGCTCACACACCCCGCCGCGAGCGCCAGGGATGAGACGAGGATCATTCGTGCAAAGGATTTCATGGGTTGTTCCTTTCTTGATGAATGTGGAAATGTGGAAATGTTGCCAATTCCAATGTTGCCAAATCCAATTGGGAATTGGAATTGGCATTGGCAACACTTCCACATTGGCAACATTTTCCACCTCTATTTTGCGATGAACCATTTCCATGCGGGAACGATGCGTATGCCGTCCTCTTCACCTTCTTCATCCCATGTGACGATTTCGCATTTCCGGATGCCGGTTTCGGTTCTGGCATTGCGCAACGCCGAAATTTCCCGCTCGCGCGTCTGCCCCTTTGGCATCTCATACGAGACTTGCACAAGGCGCATTTCCTTCGTAACTTTGTCCGTAACGAAGAAATCCACCTCTTCGCCTTTTTTCGTGACAAAGTATTCAATTTTGTTGAAGCCTCGGCGAAGTTCCATGAATACTGCATTCTCCAGCAGAAAGCCCTTTTCGGCGTCGTTCTTTGCCTTGAGTGCACCGATCATACCCGTATCGACAAGGTAGTACTTGTCGGGGTTCGTCCTCCGTACGGCCAGCGAATCAGTCCGCAGCGGAACTGGATATGCGAAGTACGAATCAGAATAATACGACAGATAATTTGACAGCGCCTCGCGGTCGCTTGGCAGCGACAATTGGCGCAGGACGCCCGATATCGCCCGCACGGAAATCTTTCGCGCAAAATTGTGCAGCAGATACTGAAGGACGTATTTCAGGGCTTTAACGCTCGCGATTTCATGGCGTTCTATGATGTCGCGGTATATTACGGCTTCCGCATAGCTTTGAAGCATCATTATGCGCGTTGTCGCATCTGTTTTCTGCACGTCAGGGAATCCTCCGACCGCCATATAGTCCGCAAATGCCTTTTTGAGCTTTCCGCGCGTGCGAGGAGCATCGGGCAATGCGGGCGGCTCAGGAAACACGCCGTTGAACGACAGGAACTCCGTAAATGACAACGGGAATATCTCTACCTCGGCCGAACGTCCGCGCATTTCAGTAGCTATGTCCTGCGAAAGCATTCGCGAGGAAGAACCGGTCAGACAAAGCTGGATGCGATGCGAATCGATGAGTCGTCTTGCAAAACGCTCCCATCCAGATATGTTCTGCAGCTCGTCAAGGAAGTAATAGCACTTCTCGTCTGCTGCGGCAGGGAACATTTCGGAATGCAAATCCACTACCCAATGCAAATCCTCTGATGTCATTGCCGCAAGTCGTTCGTCATCAAAATTGATGTGGACAATCCGTTCCAAAGGAATCCCAGAGGCAAGCAGTTCCCGCATCCGAAGATACGTGAAATATGTCTTGCCGGCTCTGCGCATTCCTTTGATGACCGTCGCGTTGTTCCGGACTTCGGGAAAACGTCCCTGGCGGCCAATGGCGTCGGTTGGAACGCCATCCGTGCAGAACTGCGACATAACCTCGCGCAATGCTTCCTTCACGACAAACTCTCCTTTTGATTTTGTGTGCGCATTATACCATATATCACATCGCCGCGTCAATAGGATTGGCTGTATTTTCGGCCAATATAGTAAATATTTGGCCGTCACTTCTGCCAAAATCCGCACCTTGCAACCGCGAGGGCGAGGTATGAGACTTGGATACTGGATAATTACACATTTGCACATTTCCCATCGCCGCGCAACACTCAGCCCCATGCACTGTAGACAGGGGAGCAGGGGGCACACACTTGTTGTCGTGCGCGGTCATTTGATCACAACCCGCTCAAGCGGGGGAATCGTGAAGCGGATCCGGCCACCGTCCGTCCGCAGGTTGCGCGGCGCGCCGAACAGCACCCGGCCGCCCGCGAACGGGAGCGACACCTCCGCCTCCTTGTCGCGCGCGTTCACCACCACGAGGCGCCGCTCCGTCCCCCGCGTCCACGCCATCGCGTAGACGCCGTCGGTGTTCTCCGCCAGCAGTTCGCCCTTTCCGTCCAGCACGAATGGCACCAGCTCGCGCAGTTCGGCAGGAAAGGCCTTCACCGCCTCCAGCAGGTCCGGAGCCTTGCGGATGTCGAAGCTGCCGTCGTAATAGGTATAGTAGATGATGCCCTTTACGCCCGCCATCAGGGCGAGATAGCTCATTCCGCGGAACTCGCGCGCGTCGGGCCACCGCGGCCACGCCCCCTTCTTGTCGTACTTCTGTCCGCCGAACGACTGCCCCACCGCCCACAGCGCGGTGTCCACCTTGTTAGCCGCCTCCTTCGCCTCCTTGAACCGACGGTACACCACGTCGACGCCCCGCTTCGGCACGGGATACGGATCGGGTGCGAGGACGTCCGTCCCCGCCGCGTAGTTGGCGTACTGGCTCGGTACGCAGATCACCGTGTACGCGAGGTGGTCGGGATCGAGTTGCTTGAACCGGTCGTACCGCGCGAACATCTGCGCGGGCGTGATACCCTTGGGAGCGGGCTCGTCGCCGGGGTTCCATCCCAGTACCGCCGCCTTCCCGCGATACTTGCGAATCACCGATTCGGCCTTGTTCACGTTGAACTCGGTAATCACGCGAACTCCCAATTTCGCGCATGCGTCAAGGAACGCGCCGTACCCGTCACACTCATACTCGTCGCCGCGCATGCCCACATGGACCGTGTTGTATCCCCACTTCGCCACATCCTGCGCCATGGCAAGGCGCTCCGCCGCCGGAATCGCCCACGAGACGTCGTAGAATCCAAGCGGGAAGAACGGCTGGCCGTTCTCCAACAGCACGTGGTCGCCGCGCATCCGGTATTTCGGTTCGGGATGCGTGAAGAACTCCGCCTCGACGGCCTCACCCCAGTCGTAGAGCTCCCGCCTCCCCTTCTCCATCGAAACAAGGAACCCGTCATGGTAGACGAGCCGCGCCTGCAACACGTGCCGGGCGAAAGGAAGGCCGGTCGCCGGAATCGTCCATGTGCCGTCCTGCGCCGCGCGTTCGTGCCATTCGCCGCCGTCGATCCGCCACGCTACGCCCGTCAGCTGACCGCGTCCCTCCGCCGGCGGACAGATCGTCACCTGCGGCAAGACGGCGTCGCCGGGATAGAGGTGCTTCCGCTTGAACTTGATCGAAAGCACATCCGGAAGGGTCTCCTCCCACGAGCAGGAGAAAATCGTCTCGCCGTCAAGCGCCACCTCCAGCCGCGACGCCACCACGCCGTTCCGCACGAGCGCGCACGCGGGCGCGAGCGTCACCTCGCCTGACGGCGGCACCGCGGCCTCTTCGACCGCCTTCGCCTCAGCCTTTCCCTTCGCGCGGCCGTTCCGCGCGGCGAGCGTCGCCGTCACCTTGCGCGCGCCTCCCGACGCGAATTTCAGGCGAAGGCGGCTGACGCGCTCCGCCGGGCTGCCGCCCGGCAGATTCGGCTCGAATGACAGGACCTCGATTCCCTTCTCACGCAGACGCCTGTCGGCCGCGACTTCATTAGCCTCCCCTTATGCCATGACTGTTTAGAATATGCGCTTGATCATATTTCTCAGGCGTAAGGCACTTGAGATTACGCTCAGGGCAATCAAGCGGACACAGATACCAATATCCATGTTTGGGACAGCACTGACGATGTTTCCCAAAGTCGACAAGGCGCCCATTGAAGTCGCCTCCAAGAACTTCCCCGTACACGGCAACATTGGAATAAGGTCCAAAATACCACCAGAAGGAGAACCCTCGGCGGGTTATCTTTTCGGCTTCTTGAAGTTTTGTCCTTGCGGGAAGCGTTCCCTTGATTTTGTAATACTCGGGATGTTCTGTTCGCGTATCCACAAGAATAAGACCATCATCCTCGGCAATATACATTTCGCGGTTAAGCTCATAAACCGCACCGTCGTCAACTTTAGAGGTCCACTTAAATCCAATGCATCCGCTTAGCAAAATGCACAACACTGAAGCAATCACCAGTTTTTCCATCGCGGTTCCTTTTCAAACAACTCGGTTGCGGAAATAACCGACATTATTTTACCCCAGATCTAGTCGTCTCATCTTTTCCTTGTCGCACCCAGATGAGTTGGTCTGTATCATAGCCACGCCGTTGCGCCTCTGCGAGAAGTTCGGACTTCGCGGTTTCAGACAGTTCAGGCGAGCGGGAGAGCAGCCATAGGTAGTCCGCACTGCTGCTGCCGACGAGCGCGCGGGTGTAGTCCTTGTCAATCAGCATCACGCGGTAGTCGGCGTAGAACGGGCCAAAGAACGAGACGCGCAGGAGTCCGGGCGTGTCTGTCGTCTTGCCTTTCCCGATCGCCGTTTTCGGCTTGCCATCCTTGACGCCGGAGTTCACGACCTTGATCGTGCCGTCCGCATTCTGTGTATAGTTGGCCTTCGCTTGCTCCACGCCGCGCTCGAAGCTGTGATCGAATCGGGCGATCTCATACCACTCGCCGAGATAGCGGTTCAGGTCAAGCACTGCCACCGGCGCATTGTCAACCTTCGGAACGCTCAAGCATCCCGCCGCCAGCGCAAGGGACAAGACGAGAATTGTCTTCGTCAGTTTCCACATCCTTCATCTACTCCTTTCGCTTGCTGCCGCAAGGCGCGGTCCGACCATTGCCGATTGGGAACGGGACGGCGTGATTTCGCCATCTATTGCGACACGGAAGGTCTTGCCCTTGCACTTTTCAACAACGTCTTTAATCCCCCACCCGAAGGGCTGCGACTCGATGCTGAACACAATGACTTGTCCGCGCCAGCGGTCGTCGATGGGGAACACGCCGTCTTTGCTGAACTCCAAACCATGGTTGCCTTTGATGCTCAGAGCACAGTCTTTGAGCTGTATCCTGTCAACAGACTTCTTTGCCTCAACACCTTCGCGAATCACCTCGCAAGTCTTTCCTCTGTACCGCCACGCACCGGCCAAGGTCGTTTCGCTCAACTCGTTCACCCAATCCGCCTCCACAACCGGATTTATCAAAAGCCCACAAACGGTCGGAAAACCGAGGAGTACTGCATTTGGCCATGCCGCCTCCCATGTAAAGATAAGCAGACTGTCGTAATAAAGATACCTCCTTCGATCGCCCGTAAACGCGGGGAAGAGGCCAACCGACATGTATTTCTCATAAACGAATTCCTTTACCGGGCGTTCATCCACATTGAACTTGCCGACTGCATACACGACGAGACCAATACCGTCGCAATACGGGACTACCTCCGCCTCAACACCGTCAAAAGATACGCATTCAACATACTTCTGATTGCGGTCCCATTCCCCGGTAGGTGTTTTACACTCCTTCCCGTCCAGCTTGATCGAAGCGTTCAGGAGGTCATAAATGCATCCATTGGTCAACAGGACGACAATCGACAACAGCACAACAACGCCAGACAGTTTCTTTGTCATTATACTGTTCCTTTCATTCATCATCGTATTCCTTCCTTCGCGTCCTTTGCGGCCAAACATCATTGGCAATTGATTATTGGCATTGGCAATACTTTCACGCTGGCAGCAATTCCCTACTTTACAGCGAATCTACGTCCTGATGTGCTTTGTCCCACGGCCGGTTGATTGTCATCGTTTCGCATTATCCTGCGGAATCGAATGCGAAGAGAGCCAAGCCGCTATCTCCTTCTGCGATTTCTCCGTCAGCACAAAATCCCAGGTGAACCCATCCCACCACACCGTCTTGCCATGGTGCAACGCCGTCTGTGCAAGCTTCTCGCCGCCCTTCCACCAGTCGATGCCCGGACCGCCATCGCCAGCAGATTGGAGAGTTCGTTTAGGCTTGTCGCATGTGGCTTCAGCCAGCCGAAGTCATGCCATTCCTGCAAGCTCATTTTCGCCTCCCTTCAGGAATATCTTCGGCGTGGCCATGACCTCCGTCAGGAAGTGGTCGCCTTTGGCAAGTCGTTTCTTGAATTCCAGCTCCGTCACAACATACGGATTCACCTCCACGCCTGACGCTTCAGCGACTTTTCCCACCCTTGCCGATATGGACCTCAACCCTTCATCCCCTATTACAAACACATCAAAGTCGCTGTCGGCGCGTTCAGTGCCCCTGGCCCTTGAACCATAGATGAAAACGATCGGGCAAGGGGAATCCGCGAACGCCTCCGCCAGGCGTGCCTGTGGCCCAACGGTCTTTTCCACCAGTGTTTCAAGAGGCTGATAGATGGGGGATTGGGTGTTCGCCCAGTAGTCCACCCTGTTTCCGTCTTTTTCCTCACAAAGAAGCCCTATCGCCACCAAAGACTTTGCCTCGCGCATCAGACTTGGTGCGGTAAGACCCACCTTCCGTGCGAGTTCGCGTATATGAAAACGCCTGCGCCGTCCGTCGAACAACGCCGTAAAAAGGGCAACTTTCCCTTTTGAACCGAATATGTCATCCAAGACCAATCTCTTTCTCCTTTGATGCAACCTTTAAGGCAACAATCATTGCTTTTTAGGCAACGGAAAACATTGTATCAAATTATCTGGACGAGCGTCAATCCCGTATGTCACAAATTTTATTGTCTCTTGTCATCATCAATAAGTCTCATGGGGAAGTTCATTCAATAAAGCGGAATGGAGAAATTGAAGGCATATCGCAATGAGCCATCGTCCATCGTTGAAGGTTCGCACAATGGCGCCGAAAGCGTCAACATTCGGTCGTGCGTGGACGACAGCGAGTTGTCCTTGGGTGACAGCATGATTTTCATGCGGGCTTTCGGCGCAGGTGAAAACATTGCGTCGAGCAATCCCCTGTTTCGCTCCTCGCTCCCCTTGCGTGTACGCGCGGCAAAGGTCAGCGAGGGATTTTTACCGTCGCGTTCGCGGTAAAGCCTAACCTCCCGCACTTCATCACCAGATTGGGGACGTTTGGCTATTGTCGTGTAGCCCCGGCTTATTGGATATGCGACGCTCAAGCGCGAATCGGCGGGCAAGGCCCTTTTTGCGACTACGGCACAATCGACGCGTACCTCGTTGTCGCGCCGGAACCGATATGTTACAGAAACCTTGATGTCCTCGGACGGAACGACGAAAAGGCTCTCGACAGCCGCCAGAACATCCTTCCCTTTACCGTTTTCACTTGACTCCAGGCCCTCATCTTCCATCTCGGTCATTGAAACAAATTCAAGCTTGGCCTTTTCGCCGTTCATTGTCAGCGAGATTTCGCTTTCACCATTCACGTAGAATTCTTCGGCCTTTGACGTGTTCCAGCAAATGCGTTTCAACGCACCCGTCAAGCGATTGAACGCATACTCCCGAAAGCTCAGCTTGTTCATGTTCACAACCTCAACGACATTACTCCCCGCACCGCAAGTTGACACATACCAGACATGCCAGCCAGCATCCGTCCAGTCGCCAAGGCACTTTCCACTCGCGAACGCGAGGGATAAGACGAGAATTGTCTTTGTCAGTTTCTTCACTTCATCTACTCCTTTCGCTTGCCGCCACAGGGCGCGTCCCGCCCACGCCAAGCCGCTGTCGTTACTCTCATCCATCGTACACCTCCGCTGCGGCTTTCCTGAAGACGACATTCTCGCCTTCCAGACTGCCTGGAAGGAAGATGCCATCGTAAGTCCACGGAACGGGCATCCACAGGAAAAAACCTTTCTCGTCCTTGCCTATGAATATAAAGGCCGGATCAAGGTAACAGGCAGCGCCATCGTTGGCGGTAGCAAGTCCTTCGAGTCTGACCGTGTACTTTATCCAACGTTTCCCGGCCTCGCCATAGTTGAATTCGTCTCTATATGATATCTCTTCCGAATTGTTTGTCCTGATTACCCAACGTTGGAAAAAATCGAACTCGCAGCGTTCTCCTCTTCGCCATTTCTCTAGCGTCAGGGCGATTTTTTCCGCGTCAGGAAGGCTGCGAGAGTTGGTTATCAAACGCTCCGCGACACGCTCCCGCTCGGCCGTTTCGATGGGTTCCGTAAACAGAAGCTTCTGGCGGACGATACGGGATTGGGTTCTACTGAACCAGTTAGGGGGATAATAATCCACATAGCAGTTGTGAACACACCAATTCCCCGGCATGAGGCAAATCCACAGGTTCGTTTCAATGTATTCGCCGTCGCAGAACGATTTCGGCTCGGTGAACTTCTCCTTCAGGAACTCTGCGCTGCTCTTTTCGATTTTCCAAACACCATACAAATCCTGCTCGCGCAACTGGTCGCCTTGATAGTACAGGATTCTCATTGTTTTAAGATGCAATACATACGCAACGGTAAAAGCTATGGACAGACAGACGATCAATATGCTTATTACCGCGTGGCGCACGGGCCATGTGACTGCATCGCGAATGATTCTGACGAAACGTATCATAGCGGTCGCGCCTCCCATACACTTAACGTCTCGGAGAACGTCCCTTTAACATTAGGCCTCGCCGCTTCCAAAGGCCCGTTGTAACCGAGCGCAAACAGAGTGTGCATGTTTCTACAGCTTATCGATTTCCTCGACGGTGAGGCCGGTTGCCGCTGCAATTTGCTCAATGGCAAGGTTCATGGCCTTCAGGTTGCGAGCGGTTTGCTGTTTGTCCTGTCGCAGCTTCTCCATCGCCGCGTCAGCCCGCGCTGTCGCCGCGTCAACCCGCGCCACCGCCGCGTCGCGCTCGGCCAGTGCCGCATTGCGCTCGGTCAGTGCCGCATTGCGCTCGGTCAGTGCCGCATTGCGCTCGGCCAGTGCCGCATTGCGCTCGGCCAGTGCCGCATTGCGCTCGGCCAGTGCCGCGTCACGCGCACGCGCCGCACTTTCAGCTTCTGCGACTTCCTCCCTCCGGCGGCTGACGTAATCCCAGAAGCCATCGTAGGCGGCCATCTCCTCCTTGCTGTAGGCGGACTCCCTCACGATCTCCAGCGCCTGCCCCGTCTGCGGATTGTCGAGAAGGTCTTGCGACACCTCGTCCGCGCCGTCGCGGTCGATTTCTGTCAGGAAGCGAAGCCACAGGACCTGCATCTTCTTCTCTGCAAGGTTCTTCGCCTTGAACTTCGGAAGCTCCACGAAGACAAGGTGCAGACCGTCCAGCACCTTGTCGGAGTGGAGATAGTGGACCATCCGGTAATAGTGGTAGTACTCGTCCAGTCCCGGCTCGAACGTGTGGTTGACTAGATTGAGCGAATACACGGGCTGAAGCGAAGCGTACAGTTCCCCCTTTTCAAGCTGCTTCACATACGCCTTCGAGGCGTTGAACAAAACGCGCTGCCTGAAACTCGCCGTCCAGCTCATCTGCATCTCGACGATGAACTTGCGTCCACCCGTCTCCTCGCAGCGCACATCCACCGAAGTGTCCTTGTCGATCGGAGTGCGCGGCACGAGTTCCGGCGGCAAGTACTCGATCGACTCCACCTGCTTGCCAGGGTCAAGCGGCAACAAGGCATTGAGGAGGCTTATGACGAGATTCTTGTGCTCGCCAAAGACCTTCTTGAAGGTCACGTCCGCCTTCGGATCAAGATACTTCTTTGCCATGTTGCTTTCCTTTCATCCGCTCGAGGCTTATTCTCCCTAAGCGGCACGTATTTTACACTATCCTTCTTTTACATGTCAAGGATCGGCAACGGAATTTTGGAATTCGTGAGTTGAGGATTCCCCTACGCAGAGCTAGATTTGTGCAAAGGGTTTCATGGTGATGTCCATTCAATAAAGCGGAATGGAGAAATTGAAGGCATAACGCAATGAGCCATCGTCCATCGTCGAAGGTTCGCGCAACGGCGCCGAAAGCGTCAATATCCGGTCGTGCGTGGACGACAGCGAGTTGGCCTTGGGTGACAGCATTATTTTCATGCGGGCTTTCGGAGCGCGTGAAAACATTGCATCGAGCAATCCCCTGTTTCGCTCCTCGTTCCCCTTGCGTGTGCGCGCGGCAAAGGTCAGCGAGGGATGTTTACCGTCGCGTTCGCGGTAAAGCCTAACCTCCCGCACTTCATCACCAGATTGTGGACGTTTGGCTATTGTCGTGTAGTCCCGGCTTATTGGATATGCGACGCTTACGCGCGAATCGGCGGGCAAGGCCCTTCTTGCGACCACGGCACAATCGACGCGCACCTCGTTGTCGCGCCGGAACCGATATGTTACAGAAACCTTGATATCCTCAGACGGAACGACAAAACGGCTCTCGACAGTCGCCAGAACATCCTTCCCTTTGCCGTTTTCACTTGACTTCAGGCCTTCATCTTCCATCTCGGTCATTGAAACAAATTCAAGCTTGGCCTTTTCGCCGTTCATTGTCAGCGAGATTTCGCTTTCACCATTCACGTAGAAGTCTTCGGCTTTTGACGTGTTCCAGCAAATGCGTTTCAGCGCACCCGTCAAGCGATTGAACGCATACTCCCGAAAGCTCAACTTGTTCATGTTCACAACCTCGACGACATTGCTCCTAGTGCCGCAGGTTGACATATAACAGACATCCCAGCCAGCATCCGTCCAGTCACCAACGCACTTTCCACTCGCGAGCGTGAGGGTCACGACGATAATCGTCTTTGTCAGTTTCCGCATAGATCATCTACTCCTTTCGCTTGCCGCCGCAGGGCGCGTTCCGCCCGCCGCCACCATGTGCCGCCGCGTACCCGAATTCCGACATGGACATCTATTGGTCATGTTTATCCAATTCCTTACCAGACCAAGCGAGATGTTTATCAAAAAATTGCTTTATCGATTTAGGCTTGGGCTTGACCTCGACCACGCCGTCACAACGGAAACACATATACGCCCCGACAGATTCCGTCACCCGCTTAAGCGCGTCCAGCAGGGAGATGTTGTTGGCGGAAAATTCCGGCACAACGGGATATGCGTCACCCTCCTTCGCTGGAAAGACGGCGAACAACACGGCTTCTCCTGAGCCATCGAATGGAATGGCGCAAGCTTGAAAGAAAAGCATCGCGTCCATCAGAGTCGCAGGTGGACGCAAAGAGACAGATGGAAGACGAATTTCCTTCATCCTATTGTAGACATCGAAATCGGCGACAGGTTTCCCAAGCGGCGAGAGGACCTGTCCGATGTGCGGGCATCTGTATCGTTCTTCAAGCTTCTTCGGATCGGCGAAGTCGCCCAGTTCTTTCCATGCGATTTGCCTCTCGCCCTTGATCCTCTCCGGACAAGGATGCAGATCGCAAAGCGCGTTCTTTACAGCCCCCGCGATGGTATCCACATAACGATCAATCGTAGGAGGTATGTTCGATGCCGTGCCCCGGCAGACATACAGGCGTTCAGAGCCGTTTCCGATGCGTCGGCTTGCGTAGTAGCCAATAAAGTTGTTCAAAGCATAATGAGTCACAACTTCAATCTTTATTTGGAGATAGCACGTCTCGTATGGCGATGACGGATCCTTTTTCGTGTGCCACTCCTGTTCCACTATGCGGACACACATGGCAAGCCCCCCGTCACGTTTGTTCACATCCCTTTCCTTCCCGAACCGCCCGGTCGCCTCAATGGCCGATCTTACAGCGTCGCGGACAACTGCCGCATCAGGCACTTTGACTGACGCACTCAAGTCAGGACGAACGACATTTCCATCTTCGTCCTCGGCTTTGCGAATGGCTTTATCGTATGCCTTACGATCAACAAGCCTCACCTTGCGCAGACGATCCTCCAATTCCGGCATTTCAAGCGAGAAGCAATCGCTTTTGATTTCAGGACATTCAATGATTTCGTCCTGTTTGACCCAGATGAGTTTTTGGGCATCGTAGCCACGGCGGTGGATTTCATCAAGGATTGCGACCTTCGCATCTCCATCAAGCGATGGCGTGCGCGAGAGAATCCAGAGATAATCAGCACTGTCGCTGCCGACGAGCGCGTATGTGTAGTCCTTGTCGATCAGCATCACGCGGTAGTCGGCGTAGAACGGGCCGAAGAACGAGACGCGCAGGAGTCCGGGCGTGTCGGTCTTCTTGCCCTTCCCGACCGCCGTCTTCGGCTTGCCGTCCTTTACGCCGGAGTTGACGACGGAAATCGTTCCGTCGTCCTTCAGCGTGTATTTTGCCTTCGCCCGCTTTACACCGCGCTCGAAGCTGTGGTCAAAGCGGGCGATCTCGTACCACTCGCCGAGATAGCGGTTCAGGTCAAGCGCCGCGATCGGCGCATTGTCCACCTTCGGAACGCTCACGCACCCCGCCGCAATCGCGAGGGGCAAGCCGAGAATTGCCTTTGTCAGTTTCTTCATCCTTCATCTACTCCTTTCACTTGCCGCCGCAGGGCGTGTTATTCACATTCGATTTCGTCCTGTGCTGACTTACGACAACGGACGGATACTTCTGGAATACCTGAACCCGCGGACTTCCATCACATTGCCGTGGACGATATAGAATATCTCAAAGTTGCCCACGGGGATGCGATAGTATGGCTGGCGCACATCCGGCTCGCGGTAACAAGGCTCAAACGACTCTGGCGCGAACAACCGCTCGTCTATCGCGGCATACGCCTTCGCGACAAGATCGTCCGCCGCCTGATAATTTCGGAACGTTCGCTCGATGTATCGCACTGCGGCATCCAACTCGTCGATGAACGTCGGTCGAATGTCAAGCGTGTAGTTTTCTTCTCCGAGCATGGGCGCGTTCCTTCAACATCTTCAGAGACTCTTCGCGCGTGTAATGGCGTTCATCCGCCTCGCAAAGGTCGTCGGCGCGGTTGAGTTCGGCGATTACCGGATCACACCACGACT
>Ga0310695_10010604_pt1 | contig 13416 bp, 6 predicted proteins | sample RumenRJG_04DNA_FD_203882 | JGI IMG/M metagenome (GOLD analysis project Ga0310695, IMG submission 203882) | Bovine rumen microbial communities from Lethbridge, Alberta, Canada - RJG_04 (v2) (version 2) | ecosystem: Host-associated > Mammals > Digestive system > Stomach > Rumen | place: Canada...
AGCTCCGCATGGCATAGCTGTCGTATATGGCGTCCTCCGTACCTTCGTCGGAAAGGCCGAACCAGATCTGCAAAAGGTACATCCGAAGCATCAGTTCGATTCCGCGCACGGGACGGCCGCGTTTCCCAGAGGGATAGAACGGGCGGATCTTCTCCACCCATTCCGTCCAAGGGATGATTTCATTCATCGTTTTCAGAAACTCTTCCCGCTTTGTGGTCCGTTTCCTTCCGCTGTATTCCTGGTCGCTGAAGCTGAGCTGGCTCATGTCGTCCTCCTGGTGGAGATTTCGATTGACTCTATTATACCACTTCTTGATCCTGATTTCTATACTGATTTATTCAGTGGTTCCTTAACTTCACATTATTGATGTAGCCTGTCCCTATCCATTTCAGAAGTTCTTGCCAGGCTTCTTTCAAGAAGCCGCGTAACCCCTTAGTAGGGATTTAGTATCAGAATGCAGAATGCAGAATTTGCGTTTGTTTCACGTGAAACAATCTGCCCGCCGCTGTACGGAACCTCCCGGCTGACGGCCTCCCAATTCCTCATTCCTCACTCTCTTCCGCTTTCTCGAAAATCCCTTCCGCCAGATCCTTCGCTTCTCCCAGGGCGGACGCGGGGACGTAGATCTTCTCCTTTTCGAGCACAGGGCCGACGGTCCAGGCCAGTCCGGCTCCGAGCCTGCCCTTCTTCATGAACGGGATCCCGTTCTGGGTCAGCACGTCGGTGAGGACTTCGCTCCAGATGCTGTCGAATTCCCCCAGCAGGCAGGGATCGTCCGGTTTCAGTTCCCGGATCCGGTTCTTCTTTCCGCACTCCGGGCAGACGTCTCCGGAGAACACGGTCATGCAGCGTTCGCAGTACGGCATGGGATCGCCTCCTTTCCCTTCCGGTTTTATCTTATCACATCCGCGGCTCCCCGTCAAGTCCCCGGACGGGCGGCTCCGTGAATTTTGCCGTTTTTCCCGCGGCAAAGAGGGGATTTTCTGTTGTAATTTTCCTTTTCCTGTGGTATAATACGGGATAGAAGCCGGATCCTTCCGTTTTCCGGCGGCGGCGCGGCTCCCCGATCTCTCGGGCAGGCCGGACCGTTTCACGTGAAACATCATCTCATCCACACAAAGGAGAATCATCATGATCAAAGTCGGAGTCATCGGCTGCGGCACCATCGCCAATTCCGCCCACATCCCCTGCTATATGGACTGCCCGGACGCGGAGATCAAGTACTTCTGCGACATCATCCCCGAGCGGGCCCAGGCGGCGGTCGAAAAATACGGCTGCGGCATCGCCGTCACGGACTACCACGACGTCCTCGCGGATCCCGAGATCACCGCGGTCTCCGTCTGCACGCCGAACAAGATGCACCCCATCATCGCCATCGACGCCCTCCATGCCGGAAAGCACGTCCTCTGCGAAAAGCCCGCGGCCCGCACCTACGCCGAAGCCCTCACCATGCAGGCCGCCCAGCACGAGACCGGCCTCACCCTGAACATCGGCGTCGTCAACCGCTTCAACACCGCCGTCAACGAGATCAAGAAGCTCATCGACGCGGGCGAGCTCGGCGAAGTCTACCACGTCTACGTCTCCTTCCGCGCCCACCGGTCCATCCCCGGCCTCGGCGGAGCCTTCACCACGAAGGAGATCGCGGGCGGCGGCGCGCTCATCGACTGGGGCGTCCACTACCTCGACATCGTCATGTACTGCACGGGCGACCCGGAACCGAAGACCGTCTCCGGCAAGGCCTTCTGCAAGCTGGGCGTCGACATGCCGAACTACGTCTACGAGAGCATGTGGGCCGAGAACACGAAGGATCTGAACGGCACCTACGACGTGGACGACTCCGTCACCGCCTTCGTCCGCACCACCGGTCCCACCATCACCCTCAACGGCGCGTGGGCCCAGAACATCGGCGTCGCGGAGCAGTACATCGACTTCCTCGGCACCAAGGGCGGCATCCGGCTGAAATACGGCGGAGACTTCACCGTCTACACGACGAAGGACGGCAAGCTCTACAGCTACAAGCCCGAATACGAATCCACCCCCATGTTCCAGAACGAGATCAACGCCTTCGTCCGCTGCGTGCAGACCGGCGAAAAGCTCCCGAGCCACATCGACCGGAACATCCTCACCTCCAAGCTGATGCAGGGAATTTATGATTCCAGCGATCTCGGGAGAGAAGTCACGTTCTGAGCGAACGAAAGACTCCGCCTTTCGAAATCAGCAACGACGGTCCCGGTGACCGCGTCGACCGGCTTGGTGACTGCGTCGACCGATCCGTCGGCGGAGAAAAGCTATACCTTCTCGAAGGTAATAAGGAATGAAAGGCTACGCCTTTCAGATTTAATGTCCCTACGCGGGACAGGCGCCGGGAGGGACACCATCTCAGGCCGAAGGTGCCCCTCCCGAGGGTCCCCCTTGGCCATATAGCATAAGACAACAGCTCGTCCCGTCAGCTTTATTCGACTGTGCATCCCACGTCCTCGCGCGGTCTTTGTTCGTGCAGCTGAAACATGCGCAGAACAAGTTCTGCGGCCTCCGGCGGAGATTCAGGCGCGCATTACATGGGACGCGCGGATGGAAAGCTGAAACTGTTTCTCCGTCCTCGCGCACATATTCAGATTCAGATCCGCGTGCAGACAGAACCGCGGGATCGAAAATCTGTCCGGGCGAAACATGAAGTTTTGGCGGCGGATGTTTCACGTGAAACAATTCTTCATTCTGAATTCTGAATTCCCTCTTCCCTCTTCGCTCTACTAGCCACTAGGCACTCCCAACTAACAACTAAATCGGAGGAATTCCGTCATGGCTTCCGTGAAAGTCAAGCGCGCCGAGCCTTACAAAGTCGGCGAAGTCTTTGCGAAGCGGTCGTTCGAGAACAACGGCTTCACGCTTCCGTACCGCATCTATGTCCCGAAGAACTACGACTGCGGGGAGCGCTATCCTCTGCTCGTCTTCCTCCACGGGGCGGGGGAACGCGGCACGGAGAACGAACGGCAGCTGATCCACGCCCAGTATCTCTTCAACGATCCGTCCTCCCCGGTCTACGACTCCATCGTCCTGGCGCCCCAGTGCCCCGAAGACAGCCAGTGGGTCCTCTGGCCCTGGGAAAAGGGGAACTATTCGATCGAGGAGACCCCCGAGAGCCCCGGACTCGAGACGCTCTGCATGCTGATCGACGAGGTGCGGGATTTCTACAACGTGGACGACGACCGGATCTACGTCACGGGCCTGTCGATGGGCGGGTTCGGGACCTGGGATCTGCTCTCCCGTCACGGGGCGCGGTTTGCCGCCGGGATCCCGGTCTGCGGCGGGGGCGATCCCTCCTACGCGGAGCTCCTCAAGCGCATCCCGATCCGGGTCTTCCACGGTTCCGAGGACGGCGCGGTCCCCGTTTCCGGCTCGCGGCAGATGTTCGCGGCCATCAAGAAAGCGGGGGGCGAACTGATCGACTACACCGAATTCGACGGCGAGGGCCACGGGATCTGGGACCGGGTGTACGAGGACCGGGACAATATGGACTGGCTCTATTCCCAGAGTCTGGCCGAGCGGCGGAAGAAAGCCGAAAAGAAAGCCAAGCTCGTCCGCGGCGCGCTGATCGGAGGCGTGGGAGCCGCCCTCTCCGCCGTCCTCGTCGCGGTGGGGATCAAGAAGAAAAAGAAAAAGTAAAAAAGAAGATCCGACCGTCCGGCCGTACTCCGTTAAGGGTATGGCCGGAGGCTTTTTGAGAGGAAAAGTGAGGAGTTGGCTTTGTTTCACGTGAAACGGACGGGGCAGAGTGCGGTACGGGATTTGAGGTTTTTGGATGGGAGCGCTCCGCTGGAATGGAAGGGACGCGCGGTTTTTCAGCCGGAACATAGAGCGGTCTTCGCGCATTGTTTCGAATTGCAGACGGAACGAGCCGGAACATGGCGGCAACCCGGCTTGATCGCCGACGTGCAGCTGAAACATGCGCAGAACAAGTTCTGCGGCCTCCGGCAGAACTTCAGGCGCGCATTGAAAAGGGACAGAGTGCGGGTGATCGGGATAATGTTTCACGTGAAACAAGCATCTGAAATTTCGGCAGATGCACGTCCCGTTCCGCCTCCACGTTGTCATTCTGAGCGAAGCGAAGAATCTCCCAACTTCAAGGCCAACCCATCCTCCACGTGTGGAGATTCTTCGTCGCAGGCTCCTCAGAATGACAAAGAAAAGCGGAACGATGGGAGTCTGCCGCCCGAAACCACGATTGTTTCACGTGAAACATAATCACTCCTCACTCGTCTACCAGCCACTAACCACTACCCCCTAACCACTCCCTCTCCTATTCCCTCCCCTATTCCCCCGCACGCATCGTTCCGATTCTTCCCGGAAATGGGATGGTCCGGGGCGCGTCGGGGTTCCCCGTGCCTTTCGGCGGTTTTCCGACCTCCTTCCCCCCGCGCGGTGCGACCGGTTTCGCCGGGGCGGACCTGTATAATCGGGGCACGGACGGAGATCCCTCCCCCGGCGAGTGCGCATCAGCCGGGAAAACGGACCGAAAGCGGACTCTCCGTCCCTCAACGTCTGAATCGGAGGTCTTCCAAATCCGTCATGCAGGAACGCATCAAAACGAAAAACGCCGCGGGGAAAGCGGATCGGGCCGGTGAAGGCAGGGGCGGCGCCGCGAAAATCCCCCTCCGTGCTTCGGCGAAAAACGCCGTCCGGGGGAAGCGGATCGCCCTCGCCCTCCTCTGCTTCTTCGCCGCCCTCCTCTTCGCAGGGACCCGCGCCTTCCCCGGGACCTATCCCTTCGGCATCGCGCTGGCGGCGTCGGCGGGGGGCGTCCTCTCCGCGGTGTCCGTCACCCTCGGGTCCCTCGTCGGATCCGCGCGCATCCCGGCGGTCGGGGGGGTGTACGCCCTCGCGTTCGCCTCCCTCTTCGTGCTCCGGCTCGTCCTGTCCCGCTGGCTCGCGGAATCCTCGTCCGGCCCGAGACCCCGCGGGAAACCGGAGGACGGCGGACCGCTCTTCTCCGCACTTCTGCCGAAACTCCGGCGGTTTATCTCCCTTCTGCTGGATGAGGCGGACGAGGGCAGGCAGTCCCGGTATTCCGCCCCCGCCGTGACCGATCCCTCCCGCTCTCCCCTCTCCGTGACCCAGGGAGGAGATGTCCCCGGGTCGGGGAAGATGAACGTCGGGACCGTGCTCCGGGAGCATATTCGGATCCGCATGGCGCTTTCCGCCTGCGCAGCACTGTTCGCCGGAGCATGGTCGGTCGTGGCGGGCGGGTATGAAACCGTGGACCTGTTCGGTGCTGTTTTCTCCGTTCTGGTGACGCCCCTCTTTACATACCTGTTCTATGCGGCGTCGGAGCGGAATATGCGCGTCTCCTTCTTCCGGGAGTTCGGGGTCCTCGCCGTGCTGGCGGTGACGGCCATGGCTCTGACGGAGATCTCCTCCTCCCTCTTCGCCCTGCCTCTGAGGGCTTCGGGGACGATCGAGGCTCTCACGGGGGAGGGGGCGGTTTTGAGGCGGAAGACGCTCTTCGACGTCGGGGCGTTCTTCACCCTCTCCGCCTCCCTCCTGCTGGCCCGGGACCACGGATGGCACAGGGGCGCGCTGGCGGGTCTCTGCTGCGGGGTCGTCACCGTTCCCGTGCTTGCGCCCATGTACCCCCTTTCCGCGGCCGCTTACGCCCTTCTCGACGCGCTGCGGCTGCCCTCCGTCTTCCCGGTGGTGGGGGCGGGGGTGGTCTCCGTGGCCTGGGGGATCTTCACGGGCGGGGTGGACGGGTTCACGCGGGTCCTCCCCCCGGCGGCGGTGACCTGCGCGGTCCTCGTGCCCCTGTTCCGCGGGGATCTGTTGAAAACCCCCCGGGATCTCTTCGGCCTCTCCGAAAATCCGGCGGGGACGGCGCGCTTCGGACGGACGGGGGACGCCTACGGGACCGAGATCCGGGCGGGACGCACCGAAAACCGGGTGGATTCCCTCTCGGAAGGACTGCTCTCCGTCTCGGCCCTGCTCCGGGGACTGGCTTCCCGCCTCTCGAAGCCCGCGCCGGCGGAACTGAGGGCCGCGGTGGAACGGTGTTTCGAGAACCGCTGTTCCCGCTGTTCCGGACGGGAGGAGTGCCGCCGGAAACGCCTCTCCCGGACCGAGCCCCTCATCCGCGCCATGACGGACTCCCTCGCCCGCCGGGGATCCGTGTCCTCCGCCCTGATCCCTCCCTCCCTCGCCTCCCGCTGCCCCGAGATGGGCGGGATCCTCGACGACGTGAACCGGGAGGCCGGGGAAAAGCTCGTCTCCCCCGGACGGGAAGATCCCCTCTCCTCCGCCGCCTCGGACTGGGAACTGGCCGGGGAACTGCTCTCCTCCGCCGCCCGGTCCGGCAGGGACGCCTTCCGGGAGGATCCGGACGCGGAAAAGAAGCTGCGTCGCCTCCTGTCCCAGAGCGGATTCGGCGCGGAGTCCGTGCGGGTCTGGGGGTCCCGGGAGAGACGGATCCTCGTGGGCGGCGTGGATCTGCTCTCCACCCGGATGGGCGCGGACGACATCCGGCGTCTGTTCGAGAGCTCCGTCCGCCAGCCCTTATCCGCCCCCGAATTCGAGATCGACGGCCCCACCGTCTGGATGCGGATGCGCTCCGTCTCCGTCTTCTCCTGCAAAACCGGCTCCTTTTCATGCGCGGCATCGAGCGTACATAAGTACTGGTGCGAATCACGCGGCTGCGGTGCAGACTCCGGTGAACGGGATCCGGAAAAAACGGGAGAAACAGAAGCGGAAGCCTCCGGGGAAAAGCCCCGCGTCACCCTCACGGACGAGGAGCCCGGGGAGATCTCGGGGGACGTCATCACGGATTTCGAGGCCGGGGGAAAACAGTACATGATCCTCTCCGACGGCATGGGCAGCGGAAGGGAGGCCGCGCTCTCCGCCGGGATGGCAGTCTCCCTCCTGGAACGCCTCATCACCGCCGGGGCCGGGACGGAAACAGCCCTCAGGATCCTGAACCGGGTCCTCCGGGCGACGGGGAGGGAGTGCTCGGCCACTGTGGACGTCGCGGAGATCGACCTTTACACGGGAGAAGCGCGGTTCGTGAAGAGCGGCGCGGCTCCGTCCTTCGTCCTCCGGGACGGCAGTATTTTCCGCCTGCAGTCGAAAACCGTCCCTGTCGGGATACTGCGCGCGCTGGACGCCGAAATGATCCGTTTCGACGTGCGGGCAGGCGATACGGTCGTCATGGTGTCGGACGGAGCCGCGCGATCCTACGACGAAGACCCGTGGCTGCTCGACCTCCTCTCCTCCGACGAAGGGATCCTGCGCGGAGACGAAAGATCCGCCGCCGCCGCGGTAGTCGGAGAGGCCGCTCAGAGAGGCGGGAGAGACGATATTACTTGCGGAATCGTAAGAGTAGTCAGGAGATAAAAGTGGTTAGCGGCTAGTGGTTAGTAGAACCGTTGGGAATTAGGAATGAGGAGGGAGGAATGAGTTAAATATTCAGAATTCAGAATGATGAATTAAGAATTGTTTCACGTGAAACTTCGACCGTCCGGGGTGGATTTTTCATCCGCCCGGACGGGGTTTTTTTGTTTCACGTGAAACATCATCCCAACCGACCGCACGTTGTCCCCCCTTCCATGCGCGCCTGAATCTCTGCCGGAGGCCGCAGACTTGTCTGCGCATGTTTCAGCTGTACTTCGGCGATCAAGCCGGGTTGGCTCCATGTTCCGGCTCGTCAAATCCGCAATCGGTATAAGTGCGCGGGGATCGGTTTGGAATCCGGCTGAAAGACCGCGCGTCCCATCCATTCCAGCGAAGCGCTCCCATATAAAAAAACTATAATCCCGCACCACACCCCATCCCGAACCGGACCATAGCGCTCCCATCAAATAAAACGCAAATCCCGCACCGCACCCCATCCTGCCGCAGATCATTTCCGCCCGCTCATTGTTACAAAAAATCCACACATTCAGCCGATTTTTCCGCTATAATATTCCTATACGGCACTCTCCGAATAAAACGAAAGGACTTTTTCATGAAACGCCTCATCACCGCATTCCTCGCGCTTCTGCTCTCCGTCTCATGCTTCTCCCTCGCCGGATGCAGCGAGACGGGCACGCAGAACGATCCCGCAAATCCCGCGGGGACGAATTCTTCCGAAAACCCGACGGCCGACGAGCCCGAGGAGACCGAGATCACCCGGGCCAACTACCCCGACACCCTCTCCCCCGACCTGGATTTCGCCGGAACGACCCTCAACATCCTCACCTTCGGCCTCGAGAACTGCCAGAAGTACGACGCCCTCGGCGAGCTCAACGGCGACGTGGTCCTCGACGCGGTGTACAACCGGAACATCACCGTGGAGGACCGGCTGAACGTCAAGTTCAATTTCATCGCCGGATCGGCCGACTGGGGCGGATTCCCCGGCGAGGTCTCCCAGTTCCTGCAGGCCGGGACCGACGACTACGACCTCATCATGGAGGAGTCCTCCCAGCTCTTCTCCCAGTCCATCCAGGGCTACTACTACGACTGGCTCACCCTCGACAACGTGAATCTGGAACAGCCCTGGTGGTACCGGGACATGATGGCTGAGAGCCAGTTTGACAACACCAAGCGGTATTTCCTCAACGGCGATATCTGCCTGACCGTCTTCTTCGGCGCCTCCGCCATGTACTACAACAAGCCCCTGTTCATCGACTACTTCGGCGACCCGAATCAGCTCTACGACGCGGTCCTCGACGGGACCTGGACTTACGACAAATTCGCCGACTACTGCCGCGGGGTCTACACCGACGTCAACGGCAACGGATCGGCGGACGACGCGGACATCATGGGCTTCCGCTTCGAGCAGTGGGGCATCCCGAACTACATGTCCATGTCCACCGGCCTGACCTACGTTCTCCGAGACGAGGAAGGCTTCCCGATCCTCGACATCTACAACGAGAACGGCATCCGCTGGGGCGAGACCCTCTACAAGCTCCTCTATACCGACAATATCTCCATGCTGGGATCCAAGGCGGACACCTTCCGGGCCGGCACCTCCCTCTTCTACCCCGGCATGTTCGACACCGCCATGACCCTCCGCGACGTGTCCTTCGAATACGGCATCCTGCCCTACCCGAAGCTCGAGGAGGGACTCGACTACCTCTGCGGAGCCGCCACCGCCAACGGATGCGGAGTGGGGATCCCCGTGGCCGCCAACCCCGAAAGGATTTCCGCCTCCACCGCCTCCGTCGAAGCCCTCTGCGCGGAATCCTACCGTCGGGTCGTCCCCGCCTGGTACGAGACCGCCCTCAAGATCAAGTACGCCGACGCGAACATCGACAGCCAGATGGTCGATATCATCTACAACCACATCAACAGCCCGTTCATCATGATGGCGGACAAGGCTCTCGGCACCGGATCCGTGTACACCAACGCCGTGTTCGGTTCTTCCAACGAAGGCGCCTTCGCCAGCTGGTGGGCGAAAAACGAAAAGCTCCTGGTCAAGAAGCTCGACAAGGCGATCGAGAGCTACAAGAATCTGCCGTAAATCTTTCTTTCCGGGACTGCCGATTGCTGATAACCGTTCCTCCTCACGGGGATCTTCTGTGGGGAGGGATTTTTTGTTGTCCGCGGCGGGATGGGGTGCGGTGCGGGGGTTTTGGTTTTTTGGAGGGGAGCGCTCCGGTCCGGTTCGGGATAACGTGCGGGTGCGGGGTTATAGTTTTTTTATATGGGAGCGCTTCGCTGGGATGGAAGGGACGCGCGGTCTTTCAGCCGGATTCCAAACCGATCCCCGCGCGCTTATACCGATTGCGGATTTGACGGGCTGAACATGGAGCCAACCCGGCTTGATCGCCGAAGTGCGGCCGAAACATGCGCAGAACAAGTTCTGCGGCCTCCGGCAGAGATTCAGGCGCGCATGGAAGGGGGACAATGTGCGTCGATCGGGATGATGTTTCACGTGAAACAATCGTGATTTCGTTTTGTTTCTCCTGAGACGATTCTTCATTCAGGGAGGCTGTCCCCCGTCGTTCCGCTTCTCTTTGTCATTCTGAGGAGCCTGCGACGAAGAATCTCCGCACGTGGAGGATGGGTTGACCCTGAAGCTGGGAGATTCTTCGCTGACGGCACAACTGCGTTGGTGCGCACGACTGCGTCGGTGCGTCAGAATGACAAGCTGGAGGCGGAATGGGACGTGCAGCTTCCGATTTTACGGAAAAGACTTGCGGAAATTCCGACGCCCGAAAATCGTTATGTTTCACGTGAAACAATTCTTAATTCATCATTCTGAATTCTGAATTTCATTCCTCATTTCCGTGCTGACGGTTCTACTAGCCACTAACCACTAGCCACTTCTATCATGTGAATTTCACTAATATCTTAATAATAATTAATCTAATTTTCTCCCTTCCTTCCCCGTTCAAATTCTATTATCCTCTTGACATTCAGACCGTTTTGTGGTATAATTGACCGGTATATAATCATAATGTAAAAAACCACCGGAGAACGGTTCATGAATAGAGAAAAACAGGCCTCCGACGGGCTGGACGAGATCCGGGCAGCCCTCGACGAGGTCATGCGGGAGCGGTATACCGGGACGAAGCAGTCCTATCAGCTCTGGTTCGGCAGGCTGCGGCTGGAGCTTTTGGACGCGGAACGGGCCGTGTTCGCCTGCGAGACCAAAATGAAGTGCGGCATCGTATCGGAGCGCTATTCCGACCTCATCGCGGACTCCCTCGAAGAAGTCCTCGGATACCGGCCGGAGATCGCCGTCACGGTCGACCCCGCCCTCCGCACCATCCTCACCGCCGACGGGGCCGTGCTTCCAAAGCCCCGTACCGGCGGACAGAACGCGGATCCCGCGGCGGACCCGGATCCCTCCGCCCCCTTCACCCTCCCCCGGAACCGCGACAGCCTGCGGATTCCCGGACAGCTCCCCGATCCGCTTTCCCGTCAGTATGACGAGCGTGACGACGACGGCGAAGACGACGGGGATGAGGGCTGGCAGACCGGCATGGGGGATATCGACGCCATACGGTCCACCGCGGAGGGGAACGGAACGGAGCGGCAGGAAGACGGCGGACAGGGCTGGCCCGACGAGGACGGAGAACGGGAGCCGGATTACGTGAACATCGGCGCCCCCTCGGTCTACCGCATCGTGGGGCATACGGGAGCCCCGGCCGCGAATTCCGGCGCAAGCAGGCCCTCCGTCCCCGGATCCGCCTCGAGACCCGTTTACAAGAATCCCGCCGGAGGGGACGGGGGGAAAGAAGATCTCGCTTCCTCCGACGACGGACGGCAGACGGCAAGCCGGGAAAACGCCGGGTTCAGCGGCGGCATCCCCACCCCTTCCCGGACCGTGCCCCCCTCCTCCCCCGATCTCCAGAACCGGCTGCTCAACGGTCCCGGCCGCGACTACACCTTCGAGACCTTCATCGTGGGCCGGTCCAATCAGATGGCTCACGCGGCGGCCCTCAGCGTCGCCGACAACGTGGGCATGTCCATCAATCCCCTCTTTATCTGGGGTCCCTCGGGCCTCGGCAAGACCCACCTGATGTACGCCATCGCCAACCGGGCCATGAAGCGGGATCCCGGGTTAAAGATCGTCTACGTCAAGGGCGAGGAGTTCATGAACCAGATGATCGAGGCGATCCGGCGGGATCGGAACCAGGCCTTCCGCGACAAATACCGCAAGGCCGACATGCTCCTCATCGACGATATCCAGTTCATCGCCGGGAAGGAGAGCACCCAGACCGAATTCTTCCACACCTTCGACGCCCTCTACGAGGACCGGAAGCAGATCGTCATCACCTCGGACAGGCCCCCGAAGGAGCTCACCTCCCTCGAAAGCCGGATCCGCAGCCGCTTCGAAGCCGGACTGCTCGTCGACATCCAGCCCCCGGACTACGAGCTCCGCATGGCGATCCTCAAAGAGAAGATCAGCCAGAACCACGTGGAGGTCCCGACGGACGTCATCGACTTCCTCGCCACGAACCTGCAGGAGAACATCCGCCAGCTGGAGGGCGTCGTGAAGAAGCTCGCCATGAAGCACATGATCTCCGGGGACCCGGTCACGATGGAGATGGTTTTGAAGACCGTCCCGGAGTACATCCGATCCACGGAGCCGCTGACGGACACGGTGGCGCGGATCATCGCGAAGGTGGCGGCCCACTACTCCGTCACCCCGGACGACATTCTCGGCAAGGACAGAAAGAAGAACATCCAGACCGCCCGGAACGTGTCGATGTACCTGGTGCGGACCGTCACCGGCGCGTCCTACCCCCAGATCGGCGTATTTTTCTACCGGGACCACTCCACGGTGCATTCGAACATCGCGAAGGTGGAGGCGGAGCTCGCGTCAGACGCCGTGTTTGAGGCGAGGGTCGCGCAGATATCGAAAGAGATACAGAGAGGGTAAAAAATCGCGGGGTGAGGGAATTGTTTTCGCCGGAGACCGGTCCGAAGCAGGATTTCGTTTCTGCGGGGGATGACGGTTTTATGGGAGGGAAAAGGAGTGGGCACAGGACGCGCGGACGTTCTGCCGGAACAGGATGCGGTCCCCGCGCACTTCCGCCGATTCAGACATGACGGGCGGAACATGGCGTTCTCCCCGCGCGGTCTGTGTTCGTGCAGCTGAAACTTGCACGGGACAAGTCCCGTGGCCTCACGGCGGCATTTCAGTCGCGCATGGAAAGGGGACAGAGTCTGGGCGGTTGGGGTGATGTTTCACGTGGAACAATTCCTTTTTCTGCCGTTGTTTCTGTGAAACGATCCTGCTTTTCTCCGTCAGACAGGCCGCCGCACGTCCCGTTTCGTCCTCACTTTGTCATTCTGACGCACCAACGCAGTCGTGCGCACCAACGCGGTTGTGCTGTCAGCGAAGAATCTCCCAGCTTCAAGGCCAACCCATCCTCCACGTGCGGAGATTCTTCGTCGCAGGCTCCTCAGAATGACACAGTAAAGCGGAACGATGAGGGGCAGCCGTCCGAAACCGCGATTGTTTCACGTGAAACAAAGCCAAGAAAACCATTGTCTTTCTTGATCCGCGCGAGGATGAACAAACAGATCCCGCCGCACGAACACGCGTCCAACGCCCAATGCGCGCCTGAATCACCGCCGCAAGGCCGCAGGATTTATCCTGCGCATGTTTCAGCCGCACGTGCGAAGACCGCGCGGGGTTGGCTTCATTCTCAGGCTCGTCACGTCAGAATCTGTCAAAGCGCGCGAGGAGAAAAAACAGGTTTTCGATACAGTAACGCGCGTCCCTTCCATTCCAGCGAAGCGCTCCCATATAAAAAACGCAAATCCCAAGCCGAAACATTATCCCGAATCAACCTTAACATAAAACCACCACCTCACTCACCCCCCGGAAACCGGCTGACTTCCCCATATTTTTCCACACCGGCGCCCAAAGCCGAAATCCGGACGGAAAAACGGGGCAAAAAACACCTCGGACTTTTCCACAATCCGGGGAAAACT
>Ga0310695_10010605_pt1 | contig 13415 bp, 10 predicted proteins | sample RumenRJG_04DNA_FD_203882 | JGI IMG/M metagenome (GOLD analysis project Ga0310695, IMG submission 203882) | Bovine rumen microbial communities from Lethbridge, Alberta, Canada - RJG_04 (v2) (version 2) | ecosystem: Host-associated > Mammals > Digestive system > Stomach > Rumen | place: Canada...
AATGGAGAATTCTTTTAACACAATGCGCTCCCTCAAGAGTGTATTTAAGGTTGTTGTTTTCGTCTTTATCAAATTCAACACCGTGTTTAATCAGGTCTTTTATTGCTGTTTCGCTATTTTCGGAAATGAATTTTACGACCGTTTCATCAGAAAGTCCGTCACCTGCTTTTAAGGTATCTTTTATGTGTAAATCCGTGTTATCGGAAGTGTTTTCGGACATAACCGCAACAATACCGCCCTGAGCATATCTTGAATTTGATTCTTGTATTTCTGATTTTGTAACAAGTAAAATCCTTATATTTTCATCACCAATTTCCGAAAATTTAAGAGCGGCATAAAGCCCTGCTATACCGCTTCCCACAATTATTCCTGTATATTCGGAAAAATTCATTTCAATTTCCTCTCAAGGTTTATTTTATTTCAAAAATATAAAAACCGCAATAAAATCAGTTATTTTTATTAATTCGTAAATATTTGAAATAAAATTCCGGAAAATATACTAAATACGAGCAAAACAAGAGTTACAAAAATTGAATTTTTTAGACTTGAATTTTTTTTATACAAAACCAAAAGTCCCAATCCTGCACCTGATGAAAGACCGGAAACTACCGAACCAAAACTGATAGCACCTTTAATATACATCATTGTAATCAATACCGATACGGCACAATTCGGAATTAAACCGAATATCCCGACCAAAACAGGCTGAAAAACCGTATTATTCAGCATAATTTTTGAAATATTTTCAAGTCCTAAAGTTTCAAACATGTAATTTAACACAAGGCAAACTGCCAATATAAATAAAAATATCCAAAAAGTATGCTTTAAAGGGTGAATAAATAATTCTTTGATATTATTCATTTTTAACGAATGAGAACAACAACCGTGAGTTTTTTCAATGCTTATTTCATTTTCTTTTAAATCGGTTTTGTTATGTTCTTTTAATATAAAATCTGTTGAATAACCGATAATAATTGCCAAGATAAGTTTAATTAATACAACTTTACCGACAATATGTATTTGCTCGGGATAAGCCATTAAAATCGGTATTGCTTCATCTGAAGTCGCAACAAAAACTGCAAGCAAAGTACCTGTTGATATAAACTTTTTAACGTAAAGCATTGCCGCAACAATTGAAAATCCGCATTGTGGAATAATTGCAAGGCAAGTACCGATTAAAGGCCCAACTTTTTGCGAATATTTCAAAATTAAATGAATTTTTTTGGAAAAATAATTTTCAAAAATTTCTATAAAAACAAAAATTATAAATAACCACGGAATTAAATTAATACTGTCTTTTATTGCATCAAGAGCAAAATCGGGAATCATTCCCGTAAGTTCGGATAATTTCAATATAATATTGTCCATATTTTTTCCTGAAAACTGTCTGTTTATATTTATAATTTAAAACAAAAACCAAAAATTTTTCAAATATAATCAAAAAATACTATAAATTATTCAAAAATAAGATATAATTTATGTATAGGGGAAATATATGTTTGTCTTAATTTTAAGTTTAATTATTTCTTTTGCGATTTTCGTTTATTTTTTACCGACAATCATTGCTTTTGTGAGAAACAAAAGAAACAAAGTCGGAATATTATTATTAAATCTGTTTCTGGGAATGACTTTTGTCTTTTGGGTTATAGCCCTTGTTTGGTCTGCCCTTGAAGAAGATAAAAAGTAATAAAATTAATTTTCTTCTATAAATTTTTTAATATTCAATAAATCTTGTTTTGTAAGCCATCTTGGAGAGTTAACTTCTTCGGAATGATTTCTCAAAAGATACGAAGGGTGTAAAATTACCGTTGCGGGAATTTTTCCTGCAATCATAAATTTTTTACCTCGAATTTGAGTTATTTTAATGTCTTTACCTAAAAATTCTTTTGCCGCAACAGAACCGCATAAAACAATTAATTTTGGTCTTACAAGATTGATTTGCGCCTCTAAATATTTACTGCAAGCCTCTTGTTCTTCAATTGCAGGTTCTCTGTTTTCGGGCGGACGGCATTTTACCGTATTACAAATGTAAAAATCATTTTCTCTTGATAATCCCGCTTCCTTGATTAATTCCGTCAGATACTTTCCTGCCCTTCCGACAAAGGGAATTCCCGATGCATCTTCATCGGCTCCCGGTGCTTCTCCTATCAGCATAATGGGAGCATTGCCAAATCCGTCTGAAAATACAATATTTGTCCTCTTTTGGTGAAGTCCGCAATTTTGACATTGATTGCAAACATTTCTCACCTCAAGAAGTGACATTTCTTTGATTTCAGCACTCAATTCTTTTTCATTGAAATTTAAATAAACAGGATTCATAAAATAAAACTAACATTTGTAAAAAATAATGTCAATTAAAAACAAAACGGTGCTTAATTGTTTAATAAAGATATGTAAATTTATGTAACAATTTTCAATAAAAATTTTTTTAGAATTAAAGAAAAAACCATGAAAAGCCGTATAAATACATGGAAAACACAAATTCCCATGTGTAGTGTGTAAAATGAAGGTGTAAAATGGATTGTTCAAACAGTTGTGATCCGGTAAAAGTTAAGAATTATAATTTGGATAAGCCTAAAGGGCCTAATCCTTTTGCAGAAACAACTGTTAATAATGATGAACAGTTGTTCAATTATGATTGTAAATGTAATTGTGCTTGTTCCTCTATGAATGATCAAATGTTCAATATGGGCAATGCTTTTGGTTTTATGAGCATAATGAATAATGCAATGCAAATGCGTCCGTTTATGCAAATGGCAGGAATGATGTATGGTATGGCATGCGGTTATAATGGCCTTGCTTTATTGAGTTTCGTAAATAATTGGACAATGATGTATGACATAATGTCCGGTTTTAATGCAATGCAAATGATGAGCGGAGCAGTTGGTTCAAACGGAATGATGCAAGCAGGTGGTGTCGGCGGTGCTTACGGTATGGAAGGTACGGTTCCTTCAGGTAATTGCAGACCTCATGCTCAAGGCTTAAATAAAGAATTTTTAAATGAAGTTAAAGCAATGGCAGGTCGTTTAAACTGTGATTATAGAGATTTGCTTGGTATTATGAATGCGGAATCCGGATTGAATGCTCAAGCAGTTAATAAAAATGGCGGTGCAACAGGTTTGATTCAGTTTATGCCTGCAACCGCAAGAGGATTAGGTACTACAACCGAACAATTAAGAAACATGTCTCCAATTCAACAATTAAAATATGTTGAAAAATTCCTTCAAAATGCAATCAGTAGAGCCGGAAAAACAGGTCAACGTATTTCTGCCGGTGATTTATATACAATGGTATTTATGCCTGCAAAAATAAATAAAGAAATAATTTGTCAGGCAGGTTCTAAGGAATATAAATATAATAAAGGTTTAGATACTAACAAAGACGGTGTTATTACAAAAACCGAACTCGGAAACAGAGTAATAAGTAAACGCGTTGATGAATCTATATTCTGTTAGCCTATTAAAATTGGTTTTTTAGAGAAAAAAAGACTGTAAAAGTATTTGTTCGTCTTGAATTTTGGTCATTGCAAAAAAAAGAGCCTTTCGGCTTTTTTTAATGGAGGGGGCAAATAGACAAAGTCAGAACTTTTTTACTTGAATCTGTCAATGATGAAGATTCTTTTTTACGAACTTTGCAAATTGCTTAATTTGGTGCAAACATTTCATTTTTTGCACCCTACAAAACTTTTTCATTTTCTTAATTTGGTGCAAACATTTCATTTTTTGCACCCTACAAAACTAACGAATTTGAAAGACTGTTGAAATCTTGTGCTTAACTGAACAAATTAATTTACAATTTCTTGTTTAGGAGAGGGAATGATATAATTTGTTATTATATTTGATAGATGGATTTGCTTTTATGAATTTATTGTTATCTTTTGGATTGTCATATATCATTCCTATATTGTTTTCCGTTCCCTCGCTGCTTTTAGTTATTTGGATTATTAAAATTCTTTCAGGGGAAAAGTTTAAAAACATAATTTTTGTTCCCATTATAATTTTATTGGTATTGTTATATTTATTCAGTTTACCTATTGGAATGGTAATAACAAATCTTATTCATCTGAAGACATATGTAATTTTTATTTTTGTTAATACTCTTCAGGTATTGAGCTATACTTCGCTTGTACTTTTACCTTTGTGTATAATTTATTCTCTTTATAAGTATTTCAAGTATAAAAAATTTTTTAAAAGTTTTTATTTATCTTTATCTGTTCTTTTGATTATTCTTTTAGCAGGATTTCCAATTTTTGTCGGTGGAGCAAATATTGATAATTGCAAAGAGAATAATAAATTTCCCATATCAAAAATTAAAAACTGGAAAATTGCAGAGCGTATCTCTTTGCTACCAATTCTAAAAGGATATTATTCAGAATTTCTTCTTCATTCACTTGTACAGTATGATTATAATGAACTTGGTTATGAGAATGAACAAGAATATTTTGATGAATATATAAAATATTTTGAAATAGCCCAGAAATCAGGTGTTGAATCTCATATTTTTCCTGCGGTCAGTTTTTGCAAGAGATATAAACAATATGATAAAGCACTTGAAATTCATAACAGTTCAAAATATAAGCCAAAGCCCGAGTTATATATTTATACGAAAAATTATGAAACTGCTTTGGAACTTTTGCCCAAGAAAAACGAAAAAAACACGCCCGATCAGTTTCAGATGTTCTTTGCAATTTATCTTGAGTTAAATGATTTTGAAAAACTTAATGAATATCTTGAACTTTATAAAAAAGAATATTTGAATGAATCTTTCTTAAGCAAGCTGAATGACAACAACAAAAAAATAATGTATGAGATTTATTTTAGAGCTCTTTGTCTTTCTGAATACAAACAGGGAAATATTGAAAGTGCAGAAAAAATCTATATTGAACATCTTAAAGATAAGGATAAATACTTAGAAAGAAAGTCATTTAAAGAATATATTGAATATCTTTCTGAAAATTTTCTTCGGGTTGCAGAAGGATATGAAATAGGTTCTTCTTTTGCAAAGTAGTTTTGTGTATTTTTTGCACAAAAATTAACTTAAAAAGTTTGAGAAGGTAGGGTGCAAAAAACATAGCGTTTGCACCGAAAAAAACATGATAAATTGGTGCGAACGTACCTGCCTTGATTTTTGTTTTCGTTATTCGGCGTTCCCTCACTTTATTCGGTCACTGCTCAAAAAACGCTTTTCGCACCCTGCTCACTTTTTTCTAAATATATGACTTATATTGTCGGATTGAATACAGGATGTAGGGTGCAAAAAGGAAACGTTTGCACCAAAATTAAACAAAATGGCTGGATTCTTCACTTCGTTCAGAATGACAGATTTCCGCACTAAAAAAGAGCCTTTCGGCTCTTTTTTAAAATGGTGGGAAGCAATGGACTCGAACCATCGACCTCACGCTTATCAGGCGTGCGCTCTAACCACCTGAGCTAGCCTCCCTTTTGTTACTCTATTATAGATATCATGAAAATTTTTCAAAATCAAGTGATGTTATTATTTATTATTGTTCTATTCGTCTAATACAGGTCTTAACAAAATTATCGAATTTAAATTCAACTGCAAAAAATCATGTTGCTCTACTTTTCTGTTTGGAAACTTTCTGTGAATTATGGAACAATCTTTAATAGCAACAAATCTCTTTCCGCCATTTAAAATATCTGACAATAATCTGTTCTTCTGTCCGGTTTTAGGCATAAAAACTTTCCCTGTAATTTCATAATCTTCCGTAATTACAAGTACTTTTTCCGACCAAATTCCGGATATAAAATCTTTTTCTATACTTTCAGTTGATTTTGTTTTTATTTTTTCACGCATTTTTGCTCCGTTCTAATTGAGTTGGTATGATTGGAATAACGGTAAATATAGTGCCAGTGCAAGGAAACATACCAAAGCACCGATAAATATAAGCATTACAGGTTCAATCATCTTTGTCATTGCATCTACAATTCTGTCTAATTCCGCATCTATAAACTTTACTGATTCTTTCATCAAATCTCCCAAACGACCTGATTGTTCACCTGTCGAAATCATAAATAATATCATTTGAGGAAATATCTTTGTCGTTCTCAATGCTTGTGAAAGGTGCATACCTTCTTTTACTTTTTTAATAGCTTGGGTTACTTTTTTGTTCATTGATGAGTTTTCAAACGTCATATTCGACAAATACAAACAGTTTACAACAGGAATACCTGCTTCATAAGAAACTTCTAATACCGATAAAAAGTTAGAAAAAGAAGAAAATTTGACCATATCTCCTAAAATAGGTATAGTCAAAACAATTTCATCAATTTTCTTTCTTGCAGGTTCAAAGTTCCATATATAATAAATTGACCAAGCAATAGTTCCGAAAATGACAGGTATTAAATACCATTTTGCCTTCAAAAATTCTCCCGCATCAATACAAATTTGTGTAACAATAGGTAAATCTGCGCCTGCCGTATCAAACATTTCTTTAAATGCAGGGAATACAAATATAAGCATGATTAATACAACTAAATGTGCAAGAATAACTACAAATACAGGATATGCTAATGCGGAAAATACTTTACCTCTGGTTTCCGATTCTTTTTTCATAAGTTCCAAAAGTCTTTCAAGAGTTCTTTCCATTTCCCCTGATTCTTCACCTGCTTTAACAAGACCTATATATACTGCTCCAAATATATCGGGAAATCTTGCAATGGTATCTGAAAATGTAGAACCTGCTATAACCTGTGACCTGACTTCTCTTGCAAGCATACGAATACGTCTGCTGCCTGCGTCCTGTTCCATAAATATTAATGCTTCAATGACAGGAATACCTGCTTTTTGCAAGGTTTGGAATGTTGAAGTAAAGTCCATTTTTTCTTTTAAAGTTAACGCTTGCAAATAATTTGAAACTTTTTTGTTGATTTGATTTTCGTTTTCGGCAGCAGCAGAATCGGAATATAATTTTGTGGGTAAATAGCCCATATCCTTAATTGCCTGACGAGCAGCCCGCGTGTTATCGGCTTCAACCTTTCCGGTAACAGCTTTTCCATCTGTATCTAATGCTGAATATGAATATATCGGCATTTAATTCTCCTACTCATTAACAGGTCCGAGTACACGAACAAATTCGGAAATAGTCGTATTTCCTTCAATTATATGGTGAAGACATGATTGCTGCAACGTTTTCATACCTGTACCAACAGCTGCTTCTTCAATTTGAATATCGTGTGCACCCATTGCAATTAATTTCTTTATTTCTTTTGTTATAGGCATTATTTCATATATACCTAAACGTCCGTTATAACCTTCGTTTTCGCATTCTTCACAACCACCGGGTTTATATACCGTCATTTGTGTGAATCTTTGAACATCTTCTTCATTAGCCATAACTAATCTTGCTTCTTCTTCCGTAGGATGATACGGAACTTTACAATTATCGCACAATCTTCTGACAAGACGTTGTGCAACAACACCTGTTAAAGTTGAAGAAACAAGATAATCTTTTGCACCCATTTCTATCAATCTTGTAACTGTTGCAGCAGCAGAGTTTGTGTGGATTGTACTTAATACAAGGTGACCTGTTAATGCAGCGGCAATTGCAATTTCAACAGTTTCAAGGTCACGGATTTCACCGACAAGTATAATGTCAGGGTCTTGTCTTAAGATTGCTCTTAAACAAGATGCAAAAGTTATACCTGCTTTCGGGTTAACTTGTGTTTGGTTAATCCCTTCGATACGAATTTCTATAGGATCTTCGATTGTCATTATATTAACTTTTTCATCATTAAGATTTCTTAAAATTGAATATAACGTTGTGGTTTTACCTGAACCTGTAGGTCCTGATGCAAGAATAATACCGTTAGGAGCATTCTTTAAACGTTCAATTCTTGCTATATCTTCAGGACTTGCCCCGATTAATTTTATTTCTTTTTCTGTTGAACCTATGGATTCTGCGGTCGCAAGAATACGGATAACCATTTTTTCTTGAGCACCGACAGGAATTGTGTTTATACGGAAATCGTAACTTTTGTCTTTGTATTTTATTGAGAACGTACCGTCTTGAGGTCTTCTATGCTCAGCAATATTCATTTTTGAAATAACTTTTAAACGAGTAATAATTGCTAACTCTGTTTTTGCAGGAAGTTGAAGCATTTCTCTTAGAATACCGTCAATACGATATCTTACGGCATATCCGTTGAGTCTCGGTTCAATGTGAATATCGCTGGCTCTCATATTGATACCGTCTGTGACAATTTTATTAACAAACTTAACTACGGCAGAATCATCTTGGTCAATTGCTTTTTCGGCTTGTTCCCATAATGTTTCCTGAACACCGAACTGAACAAGTTCCTGCTCCATCTTTTTAATATATTGGTTTGTTTCTTTTTTAGACTCATTGTAATATTGCTTAATACAATTCAAAAATTCATAATGGGTAATAAGCATTACTCTCGGTTTTAACCCTGTTAAATAAACAATGTCGTTAATAACTTGTTTATTATTTGGGTTAACCATGCCGACAATAAGATTTTTACCGTCATATTTTATCGGTATAACCAAATTTAATTTAACAAAATCATCAGGTAAAATAGATAAAATTTTTCTGTCTAATTTTAATTGAGCGGCGGTAGCAGCTTCAACACCTCTTTGTGCCGCTAAAACTTCTTTTAAGTCTTCAATTGCAATGAAGCCTTTTTGAACAAGTACTGAACCGATATGGTTTCCGGTTTTCTTGGATGTAACCAAAGCATCAAATAATTGTTCTTCGGTAATCAATCCCATTTCAATAAGGACTTCTCCGATTTTCTTTTGAGGAGCATCAGTAGGAATTTGATGTTTCGTTTCTTCCGTTTCGGAGGACGCAGGAACAGAAACACCATAATTTTCTTTTTTGGCAGGTTGCTGTTGTCCTTTTCCCGTATATACTTCATCAAAATCCATATTTGCAGCATTTGCCGCTATTTGAGACATCTCTTTTTGCGATACATTGTGATCTTCTATAATAGATAAAAGTCTTTTGAAATCAGAATCTGATATTTGAGTAAAATCGAAAGTTCTTACTCCGGAAACTACTTGTACTATCAAATATTGAATTTCTTCCTGGTTCACTCCAGGTATAATCGCAACTCTGAATGCACCATTTTTGAAATCAATAGGAATAAAACCATTCCCGATAAAATCTTCATACTTGAATTTTCGTAAGGTGGTGTAATCTATTTGTTGTTCTATATCATTAATATTTTCAAAAACTATAGGCATATCTAAAAAATATTATAACACAAATTTTTTATTTCAAACAAAAAAAAAGGGGATTTCCCCTTTTTTTATAAATCTATTATATCTTCAGTATCCTCAAGTATTCTCGGAGTGATTAAGACAACCAATTCATTTTTATTCTTTTTATTGGTAGTATTTCTGAAAAAGACACCTAATCCGGGAATGTCACCAAGTATAGGTATTTTGCTTACATTCTGAATTTCGTTTTCATAGATTAATCCGCCAATGATTAATGTTTCCCCGTTTTTAACTCTTACGGAGTTTAATGTAAAGTTTCTTCTTTCAAGTAATGTAGCGGCTGTATATGATTCTCCCAATTCGTCTTTTAATTTTTCGGTATGATATGGGTTTGCGTATTCTGCTTTAATATTTAAAGTTACATAACCGTCTCTTGAAATAAAAGGTAACAATGTCATTTTTAAACCTTGGTCTTCACCTATTGTGTAAGTTCTTTCAATGAGTGTAGATACGGTACCTGCTGTTGCAGCACTTGAAGAAATGTTTGAGTCAACTTTTTCTACATAGTCTTGAGTCATGTCTATAACAGATTCTGCACCGTTTGTTATAACAATTTTAGGTTTTTGGAGAAGACGACCTTTTCCTGTTTTTTCAACCCAAGTAATTGCATCGTACAATTTTCTTGTTCCTGTTCCGAAATCCTGACTTCTTCCGGCATTTGGTCCCATAAAGAATATTTTACCGAGTTTTAATGCACCATCAGTAAAACTTACCGGGAATGTTCCGTTATCAAAAACCCAGTTGTTGCTGAATTCTTGAGAGCCTTCTTCGTTAAGTGAAACGAGAAGAAATTCAAGAATTGCTTGAGGTTGTTTCTTATCGTGTAAAGTTATAAATTCATTAACCATTTGAATTTGCTCTTTTGAACCTCCGATAAGATTAATGGTTCCCAAACCGGAATTATACATTACTGTTATCGGAATTGAATTAAAAGATGCTAAGCCTGATGAAGAGGAAGCTTTATTTGTCATTTTGCAAGCAAGTGTTCCTGCTCCAATTTCCAATACATTTGATGCTGCTCCTGTAAATGTTCCTGCAAATTTTGATAAGCCTGAATCTGAAGAAGATGTGCTAAATAAAGAATCACAAAGTAAAGTTGCCATTTCTTTAGGTGTAACATGGTTAATTTTATAAGTGGTAATTACAGGCTTTTTATCAAGTTTTGTAATAATTGCTTGAGCCATAGTATAGTCTGCTTCGGAGCCGAAAAGTAAAATTGCGTTATCAGACGGATCTGTAACTGCAATTTCTCCCGAGGAAAGACCGGGTTTGCCGGATTGGAAGATATTTTTATTTAAAAAATTAGCTACTGATGCTGCATCTGCATATTTTATCGGAATAATTCTCATATTGTCCCTTGCGAAGGAACTTGTCTTTGCATCTGAAACAGACATTACTATCATTGTGTTTTTACGGATAAAGAATGTTAGTTTTGATGCTTCCATTACATAGTTAAATGCTTCTGATAAAGTGGTATCAACCAAATCCATTGTTACTCTGGATTCGATATCACCCTGAAATACAATATTCAAACCTGCCTTATCAGCAAACATTCTTAAAATCTGTTTTACATCGGTATCTCTGAATGACAAAGTTATTTTAGAATTACCGTTAGGTATATTTTTTCCTTTTATCGCTGTTACACTTGCCCCGTTTGAATCTGTTAATCCTTCCAATCCGTCAATATTAGCGGCAAAAACATTTGAACCGAGTATCCCTGAAAAGAATATTGTAGAAAGTATTGCTGACGGAAAAATTTTATCTCTTATTTTTTTTATCATGTTAGATACCCCTTTTGGTTTGTTTTAGTGTGTTGAACCGTAAAATTTATTTCTTAAATTGGAAATTTCAGTAGAATTAACAACTTTTTCCGAATTTAAAGGTTGTCCGACCGATGCTTTGTATATATTTGCATCTGATTGTATTATAACTTTATTTTTTGTTATGTTAAGAATGTAAAATCCATCCAATTCATCGCCTATTTTAACTAATTGATCTAATCCGTCAATGTTTATTATTGCAGAAGGACTTTTGTTATCGTACATAATTCCGGTTACTTTTGTTGATAATAGTTTTGCAACATTTGAATCTGTAGGTGCAAGTGAAGGGGGTTCTATTATTTCAAATCCTGTTGAACTGCTTTCTTTTTGTAACCCTGCTGCAGTTTTAACTCCTTGAGGAAGGAAAGGATTTTTTCTTCCAACTTCACCTATTACAACATCTACTGTATCATCATTTTCTTTTGACATTTTAGCAGGTTTCGGACTGTCTTCAATTTCTAAATTTGATTTATCTTCAACAGTTGCTTCTGCTGTTTTTTCTGTTTCTTCTTTTGGAAGTACAGGTTTTTTTGCCTCTGAAGATTCCGGTGCATCTTCGTTTTCTATGTCTATAACTGTTAATTCTTCTCCATTTTCGTCAACAATTGTCTCGGATTTGATTTCGGGATTTTCTTCGGAGATTCCTGTTTCATCAACATTTTCAATACTTGCAATAACGTTTTCCGAATTTTTTTTCATCATTTTCATTCCGAGAAAACCGCCGGCAACAAGAACAATCAGAATTACTGCAGCAATTCCTCCGATGAGAATTTTTTTCTTTAAAGCTTCTTCTTCAGAATCTTCATCACTTTCGTCTTCTTCATCTTCATCTTCTTCGCCATCTTCAGAATATTCTTCACCATCAGACTCTTCATCATACTCTTCGTATTCAGATTCATCATCAGATGCGGTAACTTCTCCATCTTCGGAATATTCTTCTTCATATTCCGAATTTTCGTCATACTCTTCGTATTCTTCATCGTATTCATCATCTGATGAAGCGTCTTCTTCGTAACTTACTTCATCTTCCGACTCATACTCTTCGGAGTTTTGATATTCTTCATTTTCCCAATTATTTGAATTATCAGACATTTTATTTCTCGTTAAATAATCAAGTCTATACTACAATATCTGTTTTCTATTTATATCATACAAGAAATGTAAAATATTTATACAATTCTTTATATATTGTAATAATCTGCCTTTAGTTAACATTATATTGTAAGTTATTATACAGGACATATTAATTGTCATAAAATAGTACGAACAGAGGATAAGTTTTTAGTGAACAATATATTTGTCATTGCTCCGGTAAAACGCCCGAGAGATATTTCAATATTTTCAAAAGAAACTGATTGCAAGAATTTTTATGTCTTGCATGACAAGTTTATTTACGGAAATTTTTCTGAAATAGAAGAATTTATCTTTACGGCTCATTCAAACGATTGTAAAATTTTTGTAAACTTTAACCATGACATTTCAGAAGAAGATACGGATTTAATTAAAAGATTCATATTATTTTTAACATATACAAAAATTGACGGAATTTTTATTAACAGTTTTTCTGTTCTTGAGGCAATAAAATATTTATCTTTGGATTTTGAGATTATTGCGGATTCTCATTTTAATATTCACAATTTATCAGGAATTAATTTTATTAAAAATTATGGGAAAAATTACCGAGTTGTTTTAACTGAAGAATTTAACTCTAATAACGTACAACTGTTAAAAGAAAGCACGAACAGAAAATATATCGTTGAAAACAATAATCTTCAATGGTGTGCTAAAGATATTATTTCTTCTAAAGCGCTTGATTCGGTTATCATAAAAGGTTCTTTCGAGTCATCAGAGGAAATTCTTGAAGAAATAAAATTCACCGAAAATATTTTAAAAAATTCCGGTAAAAATAAAAAACTTTTCGATAAACACGGAGAAGGTTCCATTCGTCAAAAAAATCCTTTAATTACGGAAATTTTTAATTCAAAAAGAAAAAAATCCGAAATTTCAAAATTTATAAAGCCTTTCAAATGGAAGCATGGAAGGGAAAAAGTTCTTCCTTTAAGTGAATATAAAAAATTCTCAATTCCTAAAATTAATCTGAGGTTAAGTTCTTTTTCTCAAATTCAAGCACTTGAAAAGTACATCAAAAAGAACGGCTTTAATCCCGTTTATTCAATTGAGTACGGAGAAATAATAAATCCTTGTGATTTGTCAGAAAACAGTTTTTCTGAATTAATGACAAAAGTAAAGAATTTTTGTGATAAACACTACATCAAATTTCAGTATTCAACACCTCATGTTTTGCCTGAAAATGATTTTGACAGAGTTTATGAC
>Ga0310695_10010608_pt1 | contig 13410 bp, 9 predicted proteins | sample RumenRJG_04DNA_FD_203882 | JGI IMG/M metagenome (GOLD analysis project Ga0310695, IMG submission 203882) | Bovine rumen microbial communities from Lethbridge, Alberta, Canada - RJG_04 (v2) (version 2) | ecosystem: Host-associated > Mammals > Digestive system > Stomach > Rumen | place: Canada...
CGGGGTAAGGGGAAGGTGTCTGCATACAAGTCATGTCAAGCGTTTCTAAGCCTAGAGTCAGACACAATCGTCACAAGCAAGGGCTAAATCTGACACTCGAAAAATTATCTGCGGATTTTAGGTATATATGGCAATAATATAGGATTAGTTCATGTCGAGGATTTGACAGGAAGAATCATCTACAAGGGGCCGTTGTATGAGGAGCCCACAACCTGTATGCCGCTGGTGCGCGAGGGAGTGGTGTGGCACTGGTCATGGGACGAGGTGGACGATCAACTTGATAATGATGCATACTTGTATTTCAATCGTCGTTTGTATGACTTCAAGATTGAGTTCCGAGGTGATACAATACTTTGTGGAATTCCGTATAAGAAATGCTATGTATACCAAACTGACACGCTGAATGTCTTTAACCAAACTCCTTACTGTTACGCTCGTGAAGATCGAGGCATGGTGATGTTCACTCCTGACGAAAACAGAGGGGCACACTATCAAACTGGTGAGTATTTTGACCAGACAGGTGAGATGATAATCTACGACTTTGCAGACTTTGAGGGTTATATTACTAGAATGGATAGCAATGCTATCGTTAAATCTGTTGATTCAGTACTTGTCGGCAATGACTTGGTTCCAAGATATAATGTGTCGATGTATAATCATGACTATTACTTTGTCGAGGGGATCGGTGCGGACTCCGAGTATTCTCGACTATTCGACCCATACCCTTACAGCAATATGCCAACAGGTAATGTGAGCCACTGGGATGGTCTCATCAAACTTACCGACCTTGATGGGAACATCTTGTACAAGGGGCACAACTATGATCGCTTCTGCTATGAACAAATTGGTTGTCAGCCACTTGTTAGAGAAGATCGCACATGGGTCAATCTCTATACCTACACTGATCTAGAAAACAATAAAGAAATTGAGTTCTCCTACCAATTGTATTTCAAAGGGGACACAATCATAGACGGGATGACCTACAAAAAGTGTTTCCGCGTAGCCATAGACCCAGAGAAAGCAAGTCAATGCCCAGCATTCTTCAGCGATTCAGAGCCTATTGCTGCCATGCGCGAGTTTGACGGACAGGTCTATGCCCGTTACTTCAAGGAAGAGCCCGATTTCGACAGAACAATCATTTCAGAGGCACACCGACTATATGACTTCTACTACTATTTATATCCCAACGCTTGGGATTCGGTCGAAGTTGATGGGCAATTGTGCTATGTAGTTCAAGACAAGGATTTTGGAACAGTAATCAGTTCAATTGGCGTAGACAATGGCATGAGCGGCGACTTGCTGTATCCCCAATATAGTGTGTTGCCAGGCATGCAATATGACGACATCCACTTCCTATACACGTTGAATGGTGAAGGCAAAATAATATACTTGAGCAATTATTACGAGGAGTACAGGGCATCGCATCAAAGCGACCTTAATGGTGATGGCGTGGTGGACATTGCCGACATCAACATCTTGATCAAAGTGATGCTGGGCTACGATGTGCCTGTTGGTCATCAGGGGCATGACACCATCCCGGTTGAGACTGCCGAGAAGATCATGGACATGACAGGCGATGGCCACGTCGACATCACCGATATCAACATCCTCATCAACAAGATGCTGGGCAAATAGGGGCGCACGCAGATTGCGCATATTATAGGGACAGAAGACAACAAGGACAATGTAGATAACGATATCGGTTGTTCTTGTTGTTTTCTTTTTCTCATGCAGATTGTGCACATTTATCCACACCGCAATATTCTGCATAATCTGCGTTGGATTATCGGTAAAGTTGGTCACTATAGATGCTTTTCGGCCTTGAAAAAGAGTTATTTGCCGTTTTAATGTTGCTTGTCACACAAAAAAGTTGTACATTTGCTATCTGTAAACGATTAAATAGCAACATATATGAGCAAGACTTTGACACGAACACTGCTCACGCTCTGCCTGATGCTGAGCATGGAACAAGCCTGGGCAAACACGACATTCACTGGTGGCCGCACCGACTTCCGCGACGAGACCATCTATTTTGCCATCACCACGCGGTTCTATGACGGCGACCCCAGCAACAACACCTACTGCTGGGATGGCGCTAAGGATGCCGCAGTACAAGACCCCGAGTGGCGCGGCGACTTCAAGGGTCTCATCAATCGTCTGGACTACATCAAGGCACTGGGATTCACTGCCGTATGGATTACTCCGGTAGTCCAGAATGCGTCGGGCTTTGACTATCATGGCTATCATGCGATGGACATGAGTCGGGTGGATGCCCGATATGAGAGCGAGGACTGCAAGTTTCAGGACCTGATTGACGCGGCACACGCACGCGGCATGAAGGTCATCCTGGACATTGTCATCAACCACACAGGCAACTTCGGCGAGGGGCATCTGTGCAAACTCTTCGACCGCGACTACAGCAAGCCGCAGAGCGACCTAAACCAGTGCATGGTACCGTGGACAGTGAGCCAGGGCGGCAAGTTGCAAGACAACTACCTGAATCTGCCTGGCGCACAACAGTATGCCGACCGCTTGACCAAGATGAAGAACACCGACGGGCAGAACCACGACAACCACAACCTGTGGCACCACTACGGCAACTTCAATTGGGACGAGCCCAACCGCTGGTGGGCCCAGATAGCGGGCGACTGTGTGGACTTGAATACCGAGAACCCCGAGACCTACCAGTACCTGATTGACTGCTATGGCAAGTTCATCGCTATGGGTGTTGACGGCTTCCGCATCGACACGGGCGGTCACATCTCGAGACTAGCATTCAACAAGGTGTTTGTTCCCGCCTTTCAGGCACTGGGCGAGCAACACAAGTCGAAGCGTCTGAATGGGTGCCCGTTTTATATGTTTGCCGAAGTGTGTGCCCGCTTCAGCGATGTGACCTATCGTGGCCAGCCATCGTTGTCGCCCTACTTCTACACCTGGCAGAGCGATGCGACCCTGCTGAGTCAATGGGATGACGACCCCACCTACTGGCAGAATACCGCCATCTATGAGAGCACCGACCCCGCCACGCTGCACAACCAGAGTCTGTGCCTGCTGGAGCATGAGGCCAACCCCAGCGAGAGCAGCCAGCCTCGCAGCAACAACGCCCTGCTGGACGGCAATGACTACCATACACCAGACTACAGCCGTGCCAGCGGCATGGGTGTGATTGACTTCACGGCACACTGGAACTTCCAGAATGCTGGCCGCCTGTGGGGTGTGCTCGACAAGGACAACCTCTACAACGATGCGACCTATAATGTGATGTATGTCGAGAGCCACGACTATGGACCCGACAGTTTCGAGCGATTCAATGGCGGTACCGACCAGTGGGCCGAGAACCTGTCGCTCATGTTCACCATGCGCGGCATCCCCTGCCTGTATTATGGCGGCGAGATCGAATTCCGCAAGGGCATCGTGATGGACAAGGGCACCGACCTGGCTCTGACCAACACAGGGCGCGCTTACTATGGCGGCTACCTGACGGGCGACCTTGAGGTGAGCGACTTCGGCGAGGTGAGTCATGCCAGCGGCAATGTCGCCGCCACGCTGAGCCGCCCGCTGGTGCATCACTTGCAGCGCTTGAACAAGATTCGCGCCGCCGTGCCCGCCCTACGCAAGGGGCAATACAGCAAGAGCGACTGCCAGTCGAGCGGCGGTTATGCCTTTAAACGCCGCTATACTGGCAACGGCATCGACTCGTATGCCCTGGTTGCGCTGAACAGTGGCGCCACATTCAGCCATGTGCTGAACGGCACCTATCGTGACTGCATCACCGGCGACGAACAGGTGGTGACCAACGGCACACTGACCACACCGTCGTTCAGCGGCAAGGGCAATCTACGCATCTATGTGCTGGACGGTCCAGGCAAGGTGGGTAACGATGGCCCCTATCTGTACAACAACAGCCCTGTCACTCCCACTCAGATAGCATATGATGGCCATGAAGAGGACGGTGACCCCAACACACAATACATCACCGGCGGCTATACACCCCAACCCATCACCGACCTGCAGGTCTATGAGCCGGTGGTTGACGAGGACGAGTTGAGCGTGTTCTACGAGGCTCCGATGACGGCAGGGCGCATCACCACCTGGGTGTGGAATAGCAGTGGCAACTACACGGGTGGCAGTTGGCCAGGTGTGCCGATGGAGTTGATGGGCTGCACCGCCGACAGCACACGCAAGGTGTATAAATGGACCTACGATGGCGACCTGACCAGCATGCCCACTGGCATCATCTTTGTTGTCGATGGCACTCAGACCAACGACCTGACATACCGCAATCATGGCTACTACGTCGACGGCGTGTGGCACCATGAGGTCACCAACTACACCACGCCCGCCCCCACCCTGACTATCGACAAGGAGAGTGGCCGATATGACGAGGCTGTGACAGTGACCATCACTGCCTCGCAGTCGACGGCAACCATCGTCTACACCACCGACGGCAGCCGTCCCACGCCCAACAGCAAGACCGCCACGGGCATGGTGACACTAACGTTCACCGACAACACGACACTCACCGCAGGTGTGCTGCAAGACGGCAAGGTGCGCAACATCATCACACGCGAGTACATCTTCCATGGATTTGAGCCTAATAAAGCGACAATCTATCTGAAAGATCCGACTACCGACCCCGACAATTGGAGCCAAGTCTACTTCTATGCGTGGGACGGTAACGGCAATCTGCTGGGCAGTTGGCCAGGTATGCTGATGAGCGAGGCCAGCACGACAATGGTCAAGGGCACTAAGTTCTACTTCCATGCCTTCGACATCACCGCCGAGGACTATACGTTCAACCTGATTTTCAGTCAGGGGGATGGAGGCCATCAGACTATAGATATCACGGGGCTGAACCGTGACACCTACTTCGAGATTTCCTCGACGACCAACAAGTACACGGTGCGTGACATCACTGCCGACTACACCGCAGTCAGCGGCGATGTGAATGGTGACGGCACAGTGGACATCGCCGATGTCAATGCCGTGATCAATGTGATGCTGGGCAAAACCACTACTAACCCGTGTGATGTGACAGGCGACGGCACCGTCGATATCGGCGATGTCAACGCCGTGATCAACATCATGCTAGGCAAATAGGGGTCTCACGCTGGTTGCGCAGATGTTTTTTTAGGCATGCAGATCGAGTAGAAGTTGCTGATTGATTAATCTTCAGACATCTGTGTAGAGGATCCGACTTTAGGGAGGAACTGGTTCACAGCACTGTAATCTCGTTGAACACACATTAAGAAGTTAGGGACGCGTTGCTGCGCCCCTAACTTCTTAATTCTTAATTCGTTAGTAGGTGAGTTTGGCAATGACGGGATAGTGGTCGCTGGGGGTGCGATGGCGGTACTGCTTGACGCGGAGTTCGGTGGGTCCATTGGCTGTGGCCGACTGGTCGACACTGTCGGCCGTGGGTGTCCAGTAGCCGTTGGTGAGAATGCCGTAATGCTCGACCTTGAATCGCGGCGAGACGAAGATGTGGTCGATGCGCTGCTCGGTCTTGAGATTAGGATCAAACGCGATGTAGGTACCATTCTCGGCAAAGCGTTGTCGAGCAAACGCATAGGAGTCGCACAGGATGCCGCTATCGCTGAATGTGCGGAAGATTTCGTTGGTCTGGTCGACATTGAAGTCGCCCGTTAGGATAACCGGCGCTCCCTTGGCAATAGTGCGGATGCGTTCGACCACCAACTTGGCAGCCTCGCGGCGTGCAATCACGCCGATGTGATCCATGTGGAGGTTGAAAAAGTAGAACGTGAGTCCTCCCTTGCGCATCTTGAACTTGCCCCACGAGCACACACGACGACATGCGGCATCCCAGCCGAAACTCACCTGCTCGGGGGTCTCACTGAGCCAGAATGTGCCACTGTCGAGCAGACGCATGCGGTCCTTCTTGTAGAAGATGCACGAGTACTCGCCCGCCTCCTTGCCATCGTCGCGCCCCACACCTGTGTAGTCATAGCCGTCGAGCATCTGCAACATGTCGAGCAACTGCGGGTGCGTCACTTCCTGGGCGCCAAAGGCATCGGGTGACTCAAAGTTCATCTGGTCGCATATCACCTTGCAGCGCGTGCGCCAGATTTCGCCTTGCTGCTCGTCACTGGTGGTGAAGAGGCGAATGTTGTAAGTGCCCACCACGAGGCTCTTCTGCGCCACAGCAGCAAGGGTGATGGCCAGTACGACCATGAGTAAGATTGTCCGTTTCATCTTCCTATAATTGAAAAATGAGAATCCTTTCTTTAATTGAGAATTGAGAATAAGTTCGGCAGGATTGCTGCGCTGTGCTTGCCCTTCAGGCTCACTTTCGGTCGCGAGCACTTCGCAGATTGTGCATTAAAGGTGGGCCAAGGTGGTGATGGCGGCCATGGGGTCGGGAGCCTTGAAGACGTAGTTGCCAGCCACGACCATGTCGGCACCAGCCTCGGCCAATTGGGCCCCAGTCTCGGCGTTGACACCGCCATCGACCTCAATAATCGCCTTAGAGCCTGTCTCGGCAATGAGCGTACGCAACTCACGCACCTTGTTGAGTGTCTGCGGAATGAACTTCTGACCACCAAAGCCGGGGTTGACGCTCATGAGGAGCACCAGATCGAGTTCGGCCACGATGTCGCGCAACAGACAGACCGGAGTGGCAGGATTGAGTGTTACACCGGCACGCATGCCCGCATTCTTGATTTGCTGCACCACACGATTGAGATGCGGGCACACCTCGTAGTGAACGTTCATGATCTCGGCACCACAGTCGCGCACCTCGCTCACAAACTTCTGAGGCTCGATAATCATCAGATGAACGTCGAGAGGCTTGTTGCAGAGTTTCTGCACATATTTCATGACAGGGAAACCGAATGAGATGTTGGGCACGAACACGCCGTCCATGACATCAAGGTGAAGCATGTGAGCGTCGCTGCGATTGATCATGTCAATGTCGCGTGCCAAATTGCCGAAGTCGGCACTGAGTAGTGATGGTGAAACGAGCATTTTATTATAATTGAGAATTGAAAATTGAGAATTGAGAATTAAGATCGCGCTGAGTGCTGGTAGTTCGTAACTCGTCTACTCGTAACTTGTAACTTGTAACTTGTAACTCGTAACATGTAACTCGTAACTCGCTACTTGTCTACTCGTTTAAACTTATACTTGTAGATGATGTAGCCGACGACCAGCAAGAGGAGAGCAAAGCCGGCTATCTTCATATAGTGGCTGTAGTGCTCCAGTTGGTCAAAGAAGAGGGTATCATCGGGCACCGCCAGATAGAGCATATAGCCCAGCGCAGCCAGGACGATGTTCCACAGTCCAGCACCCAACACGGTGAAGAGACTGAATGTGGCAAAATTCATTCGCGCCAGTCCGGCGGGGATGGAGATGAGATGGCGCACCACGGGCAAGAGACGTGCCACAAAGATGGACGCTGAGCCCTTGCGCTGGAAGAATGACTCGGCATGCTCCAGTTTTTCGCGGTTGAGACGCAACAAGTGCCCCACCCTGCTGTCGGCAAATGCATAGATGATGGGACGACCCAACAACACCGACACGCCATAGTTGATGATAGAGCCCAGATAGGCTCCAACGGTGGATATGATGATGACCATGACGATGTTGAGCGACGTGTTGTGCTGCAAGGCAAAGTAGGCAGCGGGCGGCACAATGACTTCGCTAGGCAGCGGGATGATGCTGCTCTCCATGGCCATGAGCAGAATCAACGCGGGGTAACTCATGTGATCCTTGAGCCAGAAATAGAGGTCTCGTGAGAACTCGCCTGTAGAGGGAGTTGTGCTTGCAGCACCATGTGTCACAGCCACAACGGCCGATGCCACCACGATGGCAGTGGCAACAATGACCATGACGAGTATCCAGATGTTTTTCTTCATTTCTTCTTTTCTTCTTTTAGAGGATGCCCACGACAGGACTGCAGGGCACTTTACAAATTATGAAAGGATTCCAGTGGCTTGGAGCATGAGGCGATAGGCTTCGGCTTTCTTGTCTAAGGCCAGCGGATAGGCTCGCGATGACGAGGGCATGCGCCAGAGGGTGAAGTCATGCTTCCCCAGCCTGCACGAAACAGGCTGGCCGATGGGCGGCAGACCGACACCCACCAGGTCGGCAATCACGCCGGTCGCCTTCTCGCCAGCGGTGACGACTGCACTGATGGTGGGATGAGCGTCGAGCAACGCACCGAGGTTAATGGGTTCAACGATATCCAGAAACTTGTCGCTGGCATTGTCCTTGAGCCGACGCACCGCCATCGCTGTGTCCCACAGGGCGATGCCATGCTCATTGAGAAACGCCTTGATGTCGGACAGCCTGAAGCGCTTGTTCTCATTGTCCCAGAAGTGGTCACGATCACAATAGAAGATGAGACCCATTATGCGCCACATGTCATTGATTTTGTTGGGATAGAAGAAATCCATTGACCATCGCTCGGGCTTGGGCGGGAACGTGCCCAGCATGATGATGCGTGGCACAGGCGGCACAAAAGGCGGCCAGGGATGTCGTTCGATGTCGATTGATTTGTCCATTGGCTTGCAAAATTAGTGAAAATTTAGTTAGCAAGTGATGTTTTTGGGAAAAGTTATGCTTACTGAACATTTTTTTAGTACTTTTGCAGTGCGAATAATCATTAACAACAAAAGATATGAAAAAAAGTACCCTTCTCATGCTGGCCATGATAGCTCTGTTGCTGGCCGGCTGTGGCTCGGGCAAGGATGTGCCTTACCTGATTGATGCCAACCAATTGCCCCAGGACTTGCTGAACGCTGCCGCCCGCACTCACGACCCCATCCTGATGCCAGGCGACATGCTCCAGATCAATGTCTCTGGCCCGGATGCCGAGTCAGTCAAGCCCTTCAACAAGACCGAATACCTGAGCACGACTCACAACATCAACACCGGCAACAGCCAAGACAACTCTATCTATTACTATCTGGTGGACAACAGTGGCAACATTGAGTTCCCCATGCTGGGCACGTTGCACGTTGGAGGAATGTCGGTCAGCCAGTTGCAGGAGCACATTGCCTCGCAAATCTATCCCCGCTATCTGACCGTGAAACCTGGAGTTGAGGCACGCATCCAGAACTTCCGTGTCTTCACGCTGGGCGAGGTGGGCAACCCGGGGGTGGTGCGTGCACCTAATGGCCGACTGAACCTTCTCGAGGCCATCGCCCAGAGCGGTGACTTGAACATCAAGGGGCGCCGTGACAACATCATGATTGTGCACACCAATGCCGACGGCAGCCGCCAAGTCAAGACGGTGAATCTCAACGACCCGAAGTTGCTGGTGTCACCTGACTTCTATCTGCAGCAGAACGACATCATCTACGTTGAGCCCAATGCCAGCCAGGCGCGCTCGTCATGGAGCATGCCTCCAGGTCTGTCACTCGGTCTGTCGTTGCTGGGCACCATCATGTCGGTGACCACATTTGTCATCACGCTGACCAAGTAAGAGATTCTTATTCTAATTAAGAATTAAGAATTAAGAGGTCGCGGAACGTTGAGTTCTGCGACCTCTACTGTTTTGGTTTGCAGTGGGGCAAACGTGAGCGGCAGGGAGGCATGGGTGACAAAGTGGCAGTTTGGGTGACAATTTGATTTAATTTAGTGACATTCAGGCAGTTATTTAAGGCGGCATAGGGTTTGCTTTTCGGTTAGTGGCTGGTGGTTCATGCGACCATGTGTTGCTTGACACCCCTCACCTGACCTCTCCCCAGCAAGGGGCGAGGAACCGCGACGAGGCATTGGCCAGCAGCGACATTCTAAATTCTAAATTACAAATTCTCAATTATATTGCATTATGAACTTCAATAATTTTACCATCAAGAGTCAGGAGACCATACAGAAGGCGGTGCAGATAGCCCGCCAGAATGGTAACCAAGCCATTGAGCCCGAGCATCTGCTCAAGGCCGTGATGAGCGAGGGCGACTCGGTTGTCAAGTTTGTGCTTCAGAAACTTGACATCTCCCCTACCATGATTGAACGCCCCCTGGAGAACGCACTGTCGCGCCTGCCGCACGTCAACGGCGGTGAGCCCTATCTGAGCAACGCCGCCAGCCAAGTGCTGGACAAGGCCAGCGAACTGGCGCAGAAACAGGGCGATCAATATGTGACCGTCGAGGTGCTGCTCATGGCGCTGTTTGAGGTCAAGTCGGGCGCATCGACCATCCTCAAGGATGCCGGCATCACCGGCAAGGATCTGCAGGCCGCCATCGGTCAGTTGCGCCAAGGTCGCAAGGCCACTGGCCAAGAGGCCGAGGAGCAGTATCAGGCACTGAGCAAATATGCCATCAACCTTAACGAACGTGCCCGCCAAGGCAAACTCGACCCCGTCATAGGCCGTGACGACGAAATACGTCGTGTGCTGCAAATCTTGAGCCGCCGCACCAAGAACAACCCAATCCTGATCGGTGAACCCGGCACGGGCAAGACCGCCATCGTCGAGGGCCTGGCACAGCGCATCGTGCGCGGCGACGTGCCCGAAAACCTGAAGCAGAAGCAGGTCTACTCGCTCGACATGGGTGCCCTGATTGCCGGTGCCAAGTATCAAGGCGAGTTTGAGGAGCGACTCAAGGCGGTCATCAACGAGATCACTCAAGCCCAGGGCGAGATCATCCTGTTCATCGACGAGATCCACACCCTGGTGGGTGCCGGCAAGAGCAGCGGTGCCATGGATGCCGCCAACATCCTCAAGCCAGCCCTGGCCCGTGGCGACCTGCGCAGCATCGGTGCCACCACGCTCGACGAGTACCAGAAGTACTTTGAGAAAGACAAGGCACTGGAGCGAAGGTTCCAGATAGTGATGGTCGACGAGCCCGACGAGGAGAGCGCCATCGCCATCTTGCGTGGCTTGAAGGAACGCTACGAGAACCACCACAAGGTGCGTATCAAGGACGATGCCATCATCGCCGCCGTTCAGCTGAGCCAGCGGTATATCAGCGACCGATTCTTGCCCGACAAGGCCATTGACCTGGTGGATGAGGCTGCTGCCAAACTGCGCATCGAGATGGACAGTGTGCCTGAGGGACTGGATGAGATTTCGCGCAAGATCTCGCAACTCGAGATTGAGCGCGCCGCCATCAAGCGCGACGGCGACGAGCAGCGCATTGCCCAGCTGGACAAGCAGTTGGCCGAGATGCGCGAGCGCGAGAACGAGTACAACGCCAAGTGGCGCAGCGAGAAGGAGCTGATCAACCGCATCCAGCAGAACAAGATTGACATCGAGCAACTGAACTTCGAGGCCGAGCGTGCCGAGCGCAACGGCGACTATGGCCGTGTGGCCGAGATACGCTACTCGCTCATCAAGCGCAAGCAGGACGAGAACCAGTCGCTGCAAGAGCAACTGCGGGGCATGCAGGGCGACAAAGCGCTCATCAAGGAGGAGGTTGACAGCGACGACATCGCCGAGGTGGTGAGCCGCTGGACAGGCATCCCGGTGACCAAGATGCTGCAGAGCGAGATGGACAAGTTGCTGCATCTGGAGGACGAACTGCACAAGCGTGTGGTGGGCCAGGACGATGCCATCCGTGCCATCAGCGATGCCGTGCGCCGCAGCCGTGCCGGCCTCAACGACCCGCGCCGCCCCATCGGCTCGTTCATCTTCCTGGGCACGACGGGTGTGGGCAAGACCGAACTGGCCAAGGCACTGGCCGACTATATGTTCAACGACGAGAACATGATGACGCGCATTGACATGAGCGAATATCAGGAGAAGTTCGCCGCCACGAGGCTCATCGGAGCACCTCCGGGCTACGTGGGCTATGACGAGGGCGGCCAACTGACCGAGGCTGTGAGGCGCAAGCCCTACTCGGTGGTGCTGTTCGACGAGATCGAGAAGGCCCACCCCGATGTGTTCAACGTGTTGCTGCAAGTGCTGGACGACGGCCGTCTGACCGACAACAAGGGTCGCACGGTCAACTTCAAGAACACTATCATCATCATGACCAGCAACCTGGGTTCGAGTCTGATACGTGAGCGATTTGAGCACCTGACGCCGCAGAACCGCAACGAGGTGATTGACAAGACGCGCGACGAGGTGATGGCGATGCTCAAGCAGACCATCCGTCCCGAGTTCTTGAACCGCATCGACGAAACCATCATGTTCACCCCGCTCGATGAGCAGCAGATCAGCCAGATTGTACGCCTGCAAATGACTGGTGTGCAGAAGATGCTGGCACACAACGGCATCACGCTCGAGTGGACCGATGCTGCCGTGCAGTTGTTGGCCCAGGCTGGATACGACCCCGAGTTCGGTGCCCGTCCCGTCAAGCGTGCCATCCAGAGCTTGGTGCTCAACCCGTTGAGCCAGGCCATCATCGGCCAGCGCGTCAACCGCGACCGTCCCATCGTGGTCGATGCCGCGGGCGGCGAGATTGCCTTCAGCAACTGACGATCCCCTGAATCTCACGCAGATTTCGCAGATAGTTTATGGCATGCAGATTTAGCGGATCTTGCGGATAGGCTTATTTCGCTGATTCTTTTTGGCATGCAGATCACGCTGATTTAGAGAATAGGTTGATTTCGCAGATTCTTTAGAAAACAACTTACACAACTATAACAACATACTTAATCGTTGTTGGTGTTGTGTGAGTTGTTTTTTAATCTGCTGTGCAGGGGAATCCTGCGAAATCAAGACTATCCGCTCCATCTGCAATACCTGCATGCACTAGAAAGCCTCACGCTGATTTTTCCTCATGCAGATTCAGCAGATCTGGCGGAGAGGTCTATTCGACAGATTTTTTAGAAAACAACTTACACAACTATAACAACATGCTCAATTGTTGTTGGTGTTGTGTGAGTTGTTTTTAATCTGCTGCGCGGTGGAAGTCTGCAAAATCAAGACTATCCGCCCCATCTGCAATATCTGCATGCCTTATTGAAACCACGAGAAATGCTGTGGCAAAAATCGCACTAGCAAGAAAGTTTTCCACAACAGGCTAAATTTCCCTGACAATCACGCCGCTATCTCAAGAAATTTCATTAACTTTGCACATGCATCAAGGTTTGCTTGGATACAGGCGAACCTACGTTTAAAATAATCTTCATGGCAAAGAAAAAACTCATCAAAGAGAAATCAATAGAAGAGGCCCTCTGGGAATCGGCCAATAAATTGCGCGGTTCGGTAGAGCCGTCGGAGTATAAACACGTGGTGTTAAGCCTCATTTTCTTGAAATATGCACATGACCGCTTCACCGAACGACGCAACGAACTGGTGGCAGACGGCAAGGAGGCATTTGCCGACAATCCCGTATTCTATAATGCCAAGAACGTCTTTTATCTGGAGCCTGAGAGTCGATGGGATTTCCTGATTGAGAACGCCAAGCAGAATGACATTGCCATCAAGATAGATAAGGCGCTGGCTAAAGTTGAGCAGAGCAACCCAACATTGAGAGGTGCCTTGCCCAGCAACTACTATGC
>Ga0310695_10010609_pt1 | contig 13410 bp, 8 predicted proteins | sample RumenRJG_04DNA_FD_203882 | JGI IMG/M metagenome (GOLD analysis project Ga0310695, IMG submission 203882) | Bovine rumen microbial communities from Lethbridge, Alberta, Canada - RJG_04 (v2) (version 2) | ecosystem: Host-associated > Mammals > Digestive system > Stomach > Rumen | place: Canada...
TATCATGGGATATACTTGCTACCACATTCCTGAAGTCCTCCTCAACGTTGACAAATGCGTTTCAGTCAGACTGCGTGCTCCGAGGACGGGATCGATCGACATCTCTACATATTACATGTCGAACTACGTCTGCGAGTATGCGCGCGCTCTGCTCGAGAGAGCTATCGAGGGAGGATTCCAGTTCCTGGACGGACTTGCTGCAGTCGATGCATGCTCGATGATGAACAGATTCTACGAGCACTTCGGTATCCTGAAATGCAACGACAAGGAGCACTTCTTCCTGCCGATACTGGACGTTCCTTACAAGACAGAGGACTTCTCCTACGATCACATGCAGAGACAGCTCGAGACAAGACTGCTCTCGGCGATGCATGAGAACCTGGGAGTGGACGTCTCTGACAAGGCCATCAGAAAGGCCGTAAAGGAGCACAACGAAGTCTGCAAGATCATCCAGGAGATCAGCGAGATGAGAAAGGCTGACAATCCGGTGATCACGGGTTACGAGTTCCACGTACTGAATCTCGTCACCTACACATGCCCGAAGTATCTGATCCTGCCTTATCTCAAGGAGACGCTCGCCGAGCTCAAGAAGAGAAAACCGGACGAGAAGCTTCCGAGAGCGAGAGTCGGCATCGTGGGCTCCGAGATCGACGATCCGGAATTCACGAAGATGATCGAGGACGCGGGCGCGAGAGTGGTATTCGACAGACACTGCTTCGGATCCATCCCGGGCAGAGAGGTGATTGAGCTTTCCGACAAGGAGGACGCGCTGCCTCAGATCGTACGTCACTACATGAACACTTCGGAGTGCGCGCGTTACATCGCCGACAACAAGGTCCTGCAGAGAAGAGAGACTGCGGACAGGCTCGCGAAGGAGTTCAAGGCGGACGGAATCATCTACGAGCAGATGAAATACTGCGACTTCTGGGGATTCGAAAGAGCTCTGGTCAGCCACATAATGTCGGAGGAATACGGATGGCCGGTGCTGTCGATCGACAGACTGTACAATGCGAAGGGCTCCGGACAGCTCAGAACGAGATTCCAGGCCTTCGTCGAATCGCTTGAGATCAAGAAGATCCAGAAAGGCAAGAAAGGAGGCAAGAAGTAATGGTACTGACAGATGAATTGACCGGCATCATGAACACTCTTGCCGAGACGGTCGGAAAGAAGACCAAAAAAGCTCCTGCAAAGAAAAAGATCAAATACCCTAACCCTGCGTTCTGGCGCTGCAAGGACAACATGGACCTCAAGGCCCAGGGGAAGAACCTCATGGAGGTCGGCAAGATCATCTTCGAGATGACAAAAGAGGCTGACGTGAAGGGCTTCTGCGCGAAGCAGGTGGAAAGATGCAGAGACGACCTCGCCAGATGCGCTCTAGAGATGAAGCAGGCGAGCGAGATGAGCCCTGAAGAGCTGAAGGAAGTCTTCCTCTACGGAGAGAGGACGCTCGGAAAGCTCTACCGCAAGGGCGACATGGTCCCTGTAAGAAGAGAGTGGAGAGGCGCTGCGGATACGGCGTACGACTTCTACAGATGGGGAAAGATGTGGCTCATGCTGCTCACTACATTCAGCAGAGACCTCATCCCTGCGCTGAACTCGACGTTCTACTACAGATGGATGATCTCGTACTTCTGCTGCGTGGGCTTCATGGACAAGAACACGTCCGGACAGAAGGGAAGCGCTCTGAAGATGTCCCACCTCATGACATACGACATCTTCCGCTATGTAGCTGAGAACCTGGTATTCCTCGCCAAGTGCGACAAGAAGAACGGAAACTCACACGAGCTCAACAAGAAGGTCGTTCTCTTCGACGAGATGACCATGGGACAGATCATGGCCGGATTCCCGGATCTTCTGGGCATACCGTACCAGCTGATGCCTGTATTCCTGGTATCCGAGATCGACCAGCTGACCTGCGTGCCTTACATCGACGCAGTAGAGAGCTTCGGCCTGCCGGCTGATACCTGCCCGGTGCCGAGTTCAGAGTGCGGTGCGCTCGTAATCGACGCTCTGCCTCACATGGGATCCTGCTTCATTTCGAGCTCGATGCCTTGCGACGGTTCGACGATGGCGTCATCTTACATGAGCAGAAGGTTCCCGGACCTGCCGGTATATCACCTGACGTTCCCGGTAAGATACGAGTACGAAGAGACGACCCAGGATGCCGTGCAGGACATCAAGGGCTGCATCAAGTTCGTAGAGGAAGTTACCGGCGCGAAGTGGAGCTGGGACGCTTACTTCACACAGATGAAGCGCTTCAACGAGGAGACCGCTTACGAGTTGCAGAAGTGGGAAGTCAACAAGACCGACTATCCGCAGATCATCGGGCCTTCGTACGAACTCTTCAGAAAGTGGAACTACGAGATGGACGGCGGCGCGGATCCGCGCATCATGAAGACCTTCGAAAAGGTCAACGACATCATGATGAAGGCTTACGAGAGACGCGAGCAGGCGTGGCGCAACAAGATGCGCTACAGAGGAATAGTATGGTCCTGCCCGGCCCACTACTATGCGAACTTCAGCAACTGGCTCGCAAACTGCTGGGGCATCGACATCCTCGTCGAAATGGAATCTCTGAACTTCACCAAGAAGCTCGAGACAGAGGACAAGGAAGAGGCTCTCATGGACCTCGCCAGACTCTACGAGCGCATGGTAATGAGAAGACATACCAACGGCGGTTACCACAATGTAGTTGACGAGATGTGGAGACAGGTCGAAGACTGGAGAGCTGAGATCATCATCATGTATCAGAACGTCGCCTGCAAGAACATGGCTACGCTCCAGGGTATCCTCGATGACACATGCAGAGACAGGAATCATCACATGATCTGGATCGAGCATGACCTGATGGACCCTAGAACGGTTTCCAGAAAGACCATGAGAGACAAGGTCAACGAGTACATGAGAACGGTCATGAAGGCTGAGCCTGTAGACCCGACGCTCTGCGACTTCGACGACGAACTGGGCATGTAAGGTTTCCTCTGATTGATACGGCGTTGCCGTGAGGTCGGAAACCTTGATCTCCGGAGGCTGAGCTCCTCCGATAGAGTTCCTCGACTATATGAAGTCCTCGCGTACGGCTCTCGCCTCGTCGCGGCTTAACGCAGCGGTACTAAGCTCTGTCTGCGCAGCAAGACGGCTCCTCAGTTGAATCGTCGCCAATGCGGCTGCTTGCCAGTCGCTAAGTGCCGGCTGCCGTTCAGCCACTCGGACAGCAATAGTCTCGGAAACTAATGGGTAAAAAACAGTTTCACATGCGGTTGAAATGATATATAATTCAACCGGCTTAAAAATACTTTTTTAACGATATATAAAGGAGAAAAAAGTTATGAAATATTATGGCGGCTGTGATGTAGGATCAACTTATACTAAGGCAGTTATTCTTGACGAGAACGGCAAGATCGTTGCTGATACTACCATCAAGAGCAAAATCAATTCCGAAGCTTCTGCCAAGCTGGCTATGGATGAAGTCCTCAAGAAGGTAGGTCTCAAGTCCTCGAAGGATCTCGAGTACCTCATCGGAACAGGCTACGGACGCAACAAGGTTCCGTTCGCTGACGAGAACATCTCCGAGATCTCCTGCCACGCTATGGGCGTCCACGTGACCGACCCGAGCGTAAAGGCTATCATCGATATCGGCGGACAGGACGTCAAAGGCATCGCTGTCGACACAGACGGAACAGTCAAGAACTTCGCCATGAACGACAAGTGCGCTGCCGGAACAGGCAGATTCTACGAGGCCATGGCAAGATCCTTCGAGATGACTCTCCCTGAGTTCTCGAAGCTGTCGCTGACTGCGAAGAACGTAATTCCTATCACGGCGCAGTGCACAGTATTCGCAGAGTCCGAGGTAATCACGCTCGTCGGCGAGAACAAGCCGATGGACGAGATCGCTGCAGGCATCCAGATGGCTGTTGCAAAGAGATGCTTCGTAATGGCTAAGAAGGCAGGCGCTACTGATTCCATCACACTTACAGGCGGATGCGCCAAGAATGACGGACTCAAGGACGCTATCGAGCACGTGCTCAAGCTCAAGGTCATCAACCTCAAGACCGACCCGCAGCTCATGGGAGCTCTCGGCGCTGCAGAATTCGCTCGTCAGAAGGGACAGGCTAAGTAGTAATCCGAAAGGAGAACTGTAATGTTTTTATTCAGAAAAAAGAAGAGTTGCTTCATCTGCAGGCTGTTCAAAACACTGTTCAAGGTCTGCCTGCTGGCAACAGGAACACTCTTCACGGTCTATTTCCTCAACCTCGACCAGAAGCTCCTTGCATGGGCTTACAGGAGAGTAAATGAGATCTTCGACCGCAAAGAGGTAGACATCAAATTCTAGATGCACTTACAAGGAATCCCCTGCACAAAGTGCGGGGGATTCGTGCAATCGGTCAGAGTTTTCACAACAGATCGATTCGTTTATTGACAGGACCGGCAGCTTTGTGTGATATCCGCCGGAAAAGCAGATTTTACACCATGGTTGCTCAGGGCTGTGAGGGAGAGATATGGAGCTATATAACACTATAATAGAAAAGATCGACGGGCTGCTCGGAACGACGCAGCCGAAGCGTTACGACTATGACCCGGCAAAGTGCTGGGAGGATGTGGGCGGCAACCAGCTCGTCATGATGAAGGAAGCGGCCTACGAGCTCGGCGGTGACAACAAGCCTGCTGTAAACTACGCGTGCGTTACATCGACGGAAGGCTTTGCCGACAGGGACGAGATCCTCGTATACGGCAAAGATCTTAAAGAAATCAGCGGCAGCGTTCCTTTCGCGAGGATCGCCATTATCAAGGTGAAGGAGCTCAGCGGCGAGAACGAAGAGGACACAGAGCCGCTGTTCAGGGCGATACAGGACATCGACTTCGTGAAGTATCACGTTTACCCGAAAGGCTACATGATAAGGAGCTCGTCAGACAGCTTCCGCGAGCAGGTCAGAGTGTCGAAAGAGGCAGTGAAAAGCGGCATCGATTTCGAGCAGGTAGGAAACTCCTACATCAGTCAGTTCAAAAAGAACCCGGATATCCTTTCTGTGAAGATGATCTTCCTGACAGCGGACGACGCCGACTACGCCGAGATGAGAAAAGATGCGAAAATGGTCCGCGACATCACCAAGACCCTTTCGAAGATACTCGAAGGAATGGCGACGGACTGCCACAGCTGCAATCTCAAGGAGATCTGCGATGAGGTAGAGGGCCTTAAGGAACTGCACTTCGGCAAAGAGAAGAAGGAATTCAAAGGCTGAACCGTTATCGCCGGGGCATCAGCGCATCATATTTCCATCTTTTCATCGCTGCAATATGCCGGCCCTATATGAATACCAGCGGGACGGCAGGTAAACTTCTGCCCGTCATGAACTGCTACCCGTCAAGAGGACAGTGAAAAATCAATAGATTTTTACAACCAGTAACGTCATTGTTGCTGGTTGTTTTAATGGTTGCGGTCTGCCCCCGGGAAGCCCGCGCTGCGACTGCGGCCTCTACTCAAGCCGCACAAAGCAGCTACAGGGCGAGGCTGACCGGCAGGCAGACACCGTTCGGCCAATGGAGGCCGAACGGTTAGCCGTATCTAATGGTGCCTGACCCCGTTAGAAGGACATAACTTAGACGAGGGTGTAATATGACGGCCGTCTTTGCTGTCATTACACCATTTTCAGTATAAATCTTCATTTGTGCCCTGCATTCGTTCATTCGGGTGTAATCCCGGCGGCCGCGGATGCAGGATTACACCGTATTCGCAAAAAACGGTGTAAAAAGCATCCTGAACAACCCGGATTTCCACCCGCGCGCCGCGGATCTCCTCTCAGCCCTCTGATTAAGAGCTGTTCGGTGTAATATCCATCGAACGGACGCAGATATTACACCATTCGTATATTCTCCATGTATTCTCTGTACATCCTCCACGCACTCTCCGTATATTCTCTATATATCTTCTGTATATCTTCTATACATCTTCTGTACATTCCCGTTCGCGCTCCTCTGCGCTCACGGGTTCTGCCAGCCGGTCGCACCGCTCTGCAGCTGCCGCCCGGGCAGTGCAGGGGCCCGGCGACAGCGCTGGCGCTCCCGGGGCAGAACAGCAACCCCGTTTTGTTAGGGCTATGGGCTTGCTATGCAGCAGATGCGGGACCCCTTGTGTATGGGTTGCCGGATTCCCGCATTTCATACACATTTTTGACGGTCCCGGTCCTGAGAACAGACCTCAGATCGGCCGATTTGTGTATGGACATATCGATTACGGAAAACGATACACAACTTTTCGCGAAATCATGTGTATCACTTTCGGAATATGCAGGAGCCCTACACAAGACAGCCTGTCCGTGAGGTCATATCCATCTGCGAGGAGGCACTTTGTGTATGGCTGGCTGGGAATCGGCGATCGATACACAAATCAGGACTTGACCACGGGTGTCACGATCGATGCATGAAGCAGGAAGCCGGGGGTCGCGATCGATCGGTTGAATGGATCGAGGTATCGAAGCTGCCGGAGGAGCGATGATGTGTAAACAGCGCGATCACAGATTAAGGGATAAAGGGGGCGTATAAGCTGTCCCGTTTTGATCAACATTTAAAATTAAAATAAATTAAATAAGCCGCAGCAATAGCGGCCGACCTTTGGGATTGGGCGCTATATTATGTTAAAATAAACATGAATAGGTTTTTGACAGTTTGTACGGAGTAACAGAATGAAAAAAATCAAGATCCATACCGAAGATACAAGAAATATCCAGATGTTATGGCGGATAATGGAGCAGCTCCGCGAAGCAAACCAGCTCGAGGACGCGTTGCACGGTTCTCTGGATCTGCTGCGTGAAGCTACCGGAAGCGAGAAGGGATCGATCTGGATGCTGGATGCATTGAGCAACAGGTTCATATGCATTATTCAGTCCGGAACGTCCACTTCCTTAGGTGAAAGCGCAGCGGTGGGAGAAGGCCTCATCGGAGAGGTCGTACAGGCCGGCGAGCCAAGAAGATACAAGGCAGGAGAGGCAAAGGATATAAGGCTGGCAGGAGCGGACAGCACGGACATCTCGGACAAAACCATACTGTGTGTGCCGATCAGCACGCCTGCTCACGTCATCGGATGCCTGCTCCTTACGTGCAAGGAAACTGATTACACCGAAGAAGAGCAGAAGATGTGCGACAACTGCTGCTCGATCCTCGCACTCGACATCGAGGACAAGGGTTTAGAGTTCAGGCCGTTCGAAGAACGCGAGCCTATCGTCTCCGTACGCGACATCGTAAAGGAATTCAAGAGCGGCGAGGAGACCCGCCGCATCCTCAAGGGAGTGAACCTGGATGTGTATCCGGGCGAGCTCATGGTAGTGCTCGGAGAGTCGGGCTGCGGCAAGAGCACACTGCTCAACATCATCGGAGGAATGGATATGATGACCGACGGCCACCTTCTGGTCGACGGCAGCGACATGTCAAAGCCTACAGAGGATGAACTTACGGAATACAGAAGGAACTATATCGGCTTCATATTCCAGTCGTACAACCTCATGCCTAATCTTTCCGCTATCGAAAACATCGAATTCATCGGAGAGATCGCAAAGGAGCCTATGGACTCAATGGAAGCGCTCAGGCTGGTAGGCCTCGAGGACAAGGCCGGCAATCTGCCTTCAGCCCTCAGCGGAGGCCAGATGCAGAGGATCTCGATCGCCAGGGCCCTGGTGAAGAACCCTAAGATCATACTCGCGGACGAGCCTACTGCGGCTCTCGACTACGAGACATCGATCATGGTCCTCAGGGTCATCGAGCAGATCGTAAAGGAACGCAAGACGACAGTTCTGATGGTTACCCACAACCCCGAGATAGCGAAGATGGCAAACAGAGTCATCAAGCTCAGAGACGGAAAGATCTCGAGCATCAGGGTCAACCTGCACCCGCTGAAAGCAGAGGATCTCGTCTGGTAAACAGGAGGGGCTGAGAAAGCAACGATGAAAAAGACCCAGCGAAAAGACGCGACAAGAAATATAAAGAAGCGGATCGTCTCGTACCTGTCGATAGTGCTCGTCGTCGGGCTCGGGCTCGGAGGTCTCTTTACGACCCGCTACATGGACGCCGGCATAGACAGGAAGGCGACGGAGTATTACAATGCGCATAATTTCAAGGACTTCGATTTTCTGTCTTCATACGGAATAAGCGAAGCCAATCTGAAGAAGATAAAGAGCGCCGATGAAGTGACCGACGCCGAGGGAGTCATACAGGCTGACGGCTCTATAACTTTCGACGGCAACAAGAGGAATATTACGATCATCTCGCTGACCGAAAGGATCAGCGTGCCTGATGTGACCGAGGGAAGGCTCCCTGAGGGAAAGAACGAGTGCATGATCGGCGAGGACTTCGCGGAGGTCGAAGGACTCAAGGTCGGAGACAAGGTGAGGATCTCGCTCACCGGTCTTACCGCGTTCAAGGACAAGATGAAGTCCGACATGGACATGGAGATGGACATGGACCCGGAGACCGCGGCCGCCCTGGGCATCCCGGTCGAGTCTGAAGAGGAGAAGGAAGAGAAAAAGGAAGACCCGCCTCTCTATTCAAAGGAGTTCACGATCACCGGCCTCATGCATCATCCTGATTTTCTCAGGCGCAAGTCAGTCAACACAGTCTCGGTGCCGCTTTCGGCTTTCAACCCGAAAGTGACGGAGGGACTGTACACGCGCGCCTTTGTCAGGATCGAGGAGCCTGAAAAAACGGGCATGTTCGACGATAAGTTCTTCGAAAAGACGGAAGGAACAAGAAAGAGCTTCGAGGAACTGGCGGATGAGCTTGAAAAAGACAGGACACAGGAGGTGAAGGATCAGGCCAACAAAACTATAGACGAAAAATGGGCTGAGGCAGAGAAGAAGCTCGGCACCGCGCAGACCAAGGTGGATGAGGGCGAGGCCGAGCTCAATACAAAGCTTGCGGACGGCCGCAACACGCTCAACGGTCTGCAGAACGAACTGAACAGAAGGATACAGGAGGCGCTCGATCAGCTGAGAAACGGAACTCTGACGATCCCTCAGGTCAACAAGACGATAAATGAAATAAAAGAGGAACTCAGAGGATACCAGACGATCATCGACGAAATACGCAAGCTGATCGACAGCGAAGCCACGAATCTGAAGGCCGCGTCAAAAAGGCTGAAATATCTGAACGATAACTACAGCAAAAGGGAAACGGATCCGAAATATAAGAGAGCGGAAAAACGCGTCGCTGAATACATAATAGAGGAGCAGCTTACGTTCGTATTGCTGAGCAAACAGGTGAAAAAACCGGAGGTGGAGGAAAAAGCCGCAAAGCTCGACGGACTTCTCGGAAATGAGAACTGTGAGAAGGCGCTGACTCTCCTGAAAGCGATCAATGTGGAACAGGCTGTCAAAGAGGCGCATAACGTTGTTGACGGAAAAGGCCATTTCAGCAAAAAAACGATCATACAGCTCAGCGGAGCGCTTGAAGCGGTCGAACTCCTCAGGGTACAGCTCGATGCCGCTCAGGAGAAGGTGGACGAAGGATGGGCCAGGCTCGATGAGCTCGAAAGACTGGCTCTCGAAAAGATCTACTCCGAAAGAGACAAATACCAGAGACAGATAGATCTCGGCTGGGCCACGTATTTTTCGGAGAAGAACAGATACGAAACGAAGCTCAATGAGGCTGTCGATCTGCTTGCGGTGAACCGCGAAAAGGCAGAGAAAAAACTCGCCGAGGCGAGAACCGAGGTGGATAAGATCGCGCCGTGCGAATACATAGTCCTCGACCGCAAGGGCAACGCCGGCTATGTCGACATAAAGGCCAACCTCGATGCGGTGGCGGACATGGGAGTGATCTTCGGACTGCTCTTCACGATAATCACCGCCATAGTGTGCTTCTCCACACTGGTGATAATAATAGACGAGCAGAAGACCATGGTCGGAACATCCAAGGCCTTCGGCTTCCATAAGAGCGAGGTCCTGGGCAAGTACCTTGTGTTCGGCGTCACATCTGCGATAGTCGGAAGCATACTCGCGGCTATCGGGGCGTTCGTGCTGTCCAACCTCGTGCAGATAAGATATTCCGCCTCAGGCATGTACCCGATCGGAGTAGCGAAGAACGTGATCACGCCTGTGCCGACGGTGCTCTTCTCGCTCCTGATCATCGCGGTCACGATAGCGGCGACGGTCATCGCCTGCACCGACATACTGAGGAGCCCTGCGTCCATGCTCATGAAGGGCGCTGTGCTCAAAAAAGAAAAGCCGGAGAAAAAGCAAAAGCTGACTGTGTCCGATAAGGGCGGGTCGCTCTATTCGAAGCTCATAATCCGCAACATGGTAGAGGACAAAGCGCGCGTGATAGTCACGATCGCCATCATAGCGTTCAGCTGCATGCTGATCGGCCTCGGCATTTCCATGAAGCTCGCCTACGACGGCATGATGAACAAACAGGTATCGGACGTCAACAGGTTCGACATCCGCATGGACATGAACGATGATGTCACCGCAGAGGATGAAGAGGCTCTGGTCAGGGTGCTCGAGAAGAACAATACAGACTTCATGCCGCTGACCTACGAGGCGACTATCTATGACTGGAACGGACGCCTTGACGGTGTCACGCTCATAGTCGCGAATCCGGAGAGGATAAGCGAGTTCTACGGCATATGCGATCCTAAAACGGGCGAGGACATCCCTCTGCCTGATGACGGCATCCTCATACAGAAGCGCATGCATGAGAGCTACGGCATGAACATCGGCGACAAGCTGGTCGTACGCGACAAGGGACTCAAAAAGCACGAGGCTCCGATCAAGGGAACCTTTGTAAACTATGTGGGTAGGACGATCGTGTTCTCGCCTGCAGCCTACAAGTCGGTATTCGGCGATGTCAACAAGACCAACAGCTACTTCATCAAACTGAACGGCGCGGACGCGAAGAAGGTCGAAGAGGAGCTTATCGCGGTGAGTGATAATATCTCGTTCACGACCAGCGATGAGTTCATGGTGAAATTCGACTCGGCGTCCAAGCTGTACAACATACTCGTATATATCACTACGGGCATAGCGATACTCATATCCTTCATGATACTGACCAACCTGGCCAATATCTACCTGACGCGCAAGAAGACCGAGCTTACGGTAATGAGGGTCAACGGATTCACTATCAGGGAGACCAAAGGATATCTGTCGAGGGAATCCATCATTACGACTGCTGCCGGACTTCTGCTCGGCGTGACAGTGGGAGCGATACTGACGCCTTTGCTCATAAAGGGGATGCAGCAGCCTGACCTCGAGTTCGTGAAATCCTTCCAGCCGATCGCGTGGGGCTCGGCTGTGGGTCTTGAGGCGCTGTTCTCTCTGATCATCAACACGCTGGTCTACAGGAAGGTGAAGGACCTCAATCTGAAGGACATCGCGTGATGTTCCGGGGCCGGGAAACATGGCAAAACAGACTGATACTGCAGCAAAAGTCAAGGACCGGAGGCGGCGCGAAAGATTTTACAGATTCGTTGCACCGCCTCTTGGCGTATGGCTCAGCGCCAGGCTCGGGTTCACCCGGGACAAAAGCTTTGAGCCTGATGACATAGACGGGCCGCTGATCGTGTGCATCAATCACGCATGCGCCTACGACCCTCTTTTCGTGAGCGCTGCGTTCAAACACAGGCCGCTCACCTTCATAGCGAGCGAGCATATGGTAAGAGACCCGAAATGGGGAGACTTTTTCGACAAATACCTTTCACTGATCCCTCACCGGAAAGGGAAGCATGCGAACCGCACCGCGCTTGCAGCGATAAAGAGAGTGCGAAGGGGCGAATCGGTGTTCCTTGCGCCCGAGGGAGAGCAGACCTGGGACGGGCTGCCCATGCCGGTAAGGCCTGCCACTGCGGGGCTCATAAGAAGCTGCAAAGCGACGCTTGTCACATACATGATAGAAGGAGGCTACCTCGCTCAGCCGAGGTGGGCATACAGCGCCAGAAAGGGCAGGGTCTGCGGCCATCCGGTCAATGTATACAGCCCTGAGATCCTGGAGAGAATGAGCGACGAAGAGATAGAAAAAGCGATCTCGGATGATCTCGCCTTCGATGTCTGGGAGTGGCAGAAGTCTCAGCCCGGCGGGCCGCTCAGATACAGGTGCATCAAAGGCGGCAGCGCAGAGGGCCTGGAAAGGGCGGTGTGCAGCTGTCCCGAGTGCAGGCGCATCGGCGGCCTGAAGACATCGGGCGACAGGATAAGCTGCAGCTGCGGATTCAGCCTGAGACTCGAAGAGACCGGCTTTTTTGAGCAGCCGGGACCGTTTGAGACGGTTGCGGACTGGGAGAAAGAGGACGAAAAGAATCTCGTCGCTCTGATCGGGACCGCAAAGACTGAAGCGGGACCGGCTTGCGGAAGCGAAGATGGACCTGCGGGGGGAGACTCATTTGAACTGTTCGGAGATGATGACGTCATCCTCTCAAAGATAGAAAAAGAACACAGCAGCAGGGAAGAAGCGCGCGGCAGGCTGAGCCTCAGATATGAAGGAGGGGACTTCTGCCTTACGATCGGCGGTTTCAGATTCGGATTCGAGGAAATCGAAGAGATGATGATGGTGCTGGCGGGGAGAGTGCTCTTCAGTACTGAAGGCGGCTATTACGAGCTCTTCTCAAAGACAGCAAATATGAGAAAATACGTCATGGCCCGGGAGACAGCGATGGCGGCGGAGCGCGTTTAAAAACAGTAACAAAAGAGGAGAGACGAATTGGATTATTCTGCAGCTAACCATCAATTATGGAACGGCATCATACAGATCGGCTATCTGGCCATAGTCATACTGATCGCATATGCGCTCAGACAGACCATCCGTCCCGTGCGCAGGAGCATGATACCCGTCGCTGTGCTGGGTGGCTTCATACTGCTCTTCGCCAAGGAGATCGGGATAGTAACGCTCGACGAGAACCTTCTGTCGGCGCTGACATACCACGGCATCGCGCTCGGATTCATCGCGATGAGCCTGCGCACGCCGCCGAAGAGAGAGGCCGGCGATGAGGGCAAGGTAGGATTCCGCTCGGGCGCGGTCATAGTCAGCACCTACATGGTGCAGGGCGTGACGGGACTCATCATCACGATCGGACTTGCGATGACCTTCATGCCGGACATGTTCAGGGCCGCGGGACTGCTGCTGCCGATGGGCTTCGGCCAGGGCCCGGGACAGGCCAACAACATCGGGGCGAGCTATGAGACCCTCGGATTCAGGGGCGGCCACAGCTTCGGCCTTTCGATCGCGGCAGCGGGGTACCTGGTGGCCTGCGTGATCGGCGTCATCATACTGAACGTCCTGCGCAGCCGGGGAGTGATCACGGCGGCCGACGATGACAGGAAGTTCGCCGCTCCGAGGCAGGACTACATCGAGGGCGAAGAGGAAGAGCCCGTGTCCGAGTCCGTCGACAAGCTGAGCGTGCAGCTCGCGATGATAGTGATAGTGTATCTC
>Ga0310695_10010610_pt1 | contig 13410 bp, 6 predicted proteins | sample RumenRJG_04DNA_FD_203882 | JGI IMG/M metagenome (GOLD analysis project Ga0310695, IMG submission 203882) | Bovine rumen microbial communities from Lethbridge, Alberta, Canada - RJG_04 (v2) (version 2) | ecosystem: Host-associated > Mammals > Digestive system > Stomach > Rumen | place: Canada...
TTGAAGCCTGCTTTATGCCGGTTTATTCTGTAATTCAATTTAATGCACAGACAGAAGTTTCGCTTATTTTTAATTCGGGTAATTTTGAACACGCTTATACGTCCATAAGATTTGGCTTGTCTTATTTATTCTGATTTATTAAATTATAAGTTATGAAACTTTATTCAAAAGGTCAGCTTATAAAAACAGTTGTAGCCGCAGTTGTCGTTTCGGTTGTGGTTTCTTCGGTAATTTTAAAAAAAGTTTATAGTAAATCTGAATCACGTAATCAGAATAATACAGAAGTTTCTACAGAATTAGATTCTGATTCTCAATTGGAAACAGTTCAGAACGATTCAAAACCATTTGAAATTGAAGCTTTGAACCTTGAACTGAATTCTACGGCAATTAATCCTATAAATACAGGAAATGCATATTATACTCAGGATGAGCTTCAGAATATAAATGTGTATGACGCGTGTAACGAAGCCGTAGTTAACATAAATACAATGGTTACAGCTTACGACTGGTTTCTTGAGCCTTATGTTCAGGACGGTGGCAGCGGAAGTGGTTCTATAATTGATAAGCGCGGGTATATTCTTACTAACGTTCACGTTATTCAGGATGCCAGCCAGATTTATGTTTCTCTTTATGATGGTTCTCAGTACGAAGCGGAAGTTGTTGGTCAGGATTTTGATTCAGATTTAGCTGTTTTAAAATTTACGCCGCCAGCAAACCTTCAGTTAAAAACAATTTCATTTGGCGATTCTAAGGCTCTTAAAGTTGGGCAAAAAGTTATAGCAATTGGAAATCCGTTTGGTATGGAACGAACAATGACTACAGGAATTGTTTCGGGGCTTGGTCGTCCTATTCAAAATTCAAACAAGCGTATAATTCGCAATATGATTCAGACTGATGCGGCAATTAACCCTGGAAATTCCGGTGGGCCGCTTTTAGACATAAGCGGAAAGATGGTCGGCATAAACACAATGATTATTTCTTCTTCGGGAAGTTCTTCGGGTATTGGATTTGCTGTTCCTTCGGAAACTGCAGTGCGCGTTGTTGCAGATTTGATTAAATACGGAAAGGTTCAGCGCGGAACTATTGATGCTGTTCTTGTACAAAATAATTCTCGAATTGCCCGTTATGCAGGTCTTGATGTTTCGAGCGGAATGATTGTTTCTGAGCTTGCAAGAGGCGGAAAGGCTGAAGCGGCCGGTCTTTTGGGCGGAAAGGAAAGCGTTCGTTACGGTTCAAGTATTATAAAACTTGGTGGTGATGTTATTTTGAAAATTGATGATATAACTGTTTCGACACTTGCAGATTATTATTCGGCTTTGGAAAGCAAACGGCCCGGCGAAACTGTTACTGTTGTTGTGCGTCGAAACAAAAAAGATGTTACGCTTAAGATTAAGCTGGTGGAAAGTTAATGAATAAAGGTGGTTATGTCCCTTTGACAAGTTCAGGGACCGTAAGCTCAACCACCGGTGAGGTTTTATGAAAAAGTTTGAGGTGGTTTCGCCTTTTGAGCCAAGCGGAGACCAGGGGCAGGCGATCGAAAAGCTTGCCGAAGGTTTTTTGCGCGGCGACAAGTTTCAGACTCTCAAGGGTGTAACTGGCTCCGGAAAAACTTTTACAATGGCAAAAATCATTGAGCGTGTTCAGCGTCCAACTTTGATTATAAGCCATAATAAAACTTTGAGTGCCCAGCTTTACCGCGAGTTCAAATCCTTTTTTCCTCATAATGCTGTAGAATACTTTGTTTCTTATTATGATTATTATCAGCCGGAAGCTTATGTAGCGGCCCGCGACCTGTATATAGAAAAAGACTGTGACATCAACCGTGAAATTGACCAGATGCGCCTTGCTGCTACCTACAGTCTTATGGAGCGGCGTGATGTTATTGTAGTAGCAACTGTCAGCTGTATTTATGGTCTTGGTATGCCAGATGTTTATAAAGGCATGCGCGTTCATGTTGAAGTTGGACAGCCCCTGGATATCAAAAAGTTCGCAAATAAACTGATTTCCATGCAGTACAGCCGAAACGATAATGTTTTGGAACGCGGAAATTTTCGTATAAAAGGCGACGTAATTGAAGTGTTTCCGCCTTACATGGAAACCGACGAGGCTTACCGCATTCTCCTGGATTGGGAAGATATTGTCCGAATTCAGCGCTTTAATGTAATGAACCGCGATGTTACCGGCGAACTTGAAGAAACTGTTTTCTACCCTGCAAAGCACTTTGTTGTTCCGCAAGATAAATTAATTGAAGCTACAAATCGCATTCAAACTGAACTTGATGAACGTGTAGAAGAACTTCGAGCTGCCGGAAAAATGCTTGAAGCAGAGCGTCTTAAAACCCGTACAACTTATGATATTGAAATGCTCCGTGAAATGGGAACCTGCCCGGGAATCGAAAACTATTCGGGACCAATTTCGGGCCGTGCGCGAGGCGAGCCTCCGGCAACTCTCCTTCACTATTTCCCCGATGACTTTTTGTGCATGATAGACGAGGCGCATGTTTCGGTTCCTCAGATTGGTGCGATGTATGAAGGCGACCGCAGCCGTAAGCAGAATCTTATTGATTTTGGTTTCCGTCTGCCTTCAGCTTTTGATAACCGTCCGCTCAAAAAGGCTGAGTTTGATGCCAAGATGAATCAGATAATTTACGTTACTGCTACACCACGCTATGAAGAAATTAAGCAGAGTACACAGGTTGTTGAACAGCTGATTCGTCCTACTGGACTTCTGGACCCTATCGTTGAAATCCGCCCGAGCGAAGGTCAGATGGAAGATATTTATAAGGAAGTTCGTGAGCGAATTGACCGCCATGAACGAAGCCTTATTCTGACGCTGACTAAAAAGATGGCCGAAGACCTTACAGACTATCTTACAGAACTCAAACTTAAGGTAAAATATATTCACTCAGAAATTGATACTTTCGAACGCGTTGAGATTTTGAAATCTTTGCGAACCGGCGAAATTGATGTTCTGATTGGAATTAACCTTCTGCGAGAAGGAATTGACCTGCCGGAAGTTTCATTTATTGCAATTCTTGATGCTGATAAAATTGGATTCCTTCGTTCGGAAACGTCTCTGATTCAGATTATTGGTCGTGCTGCGCGAAATGCTGAAGGTAAGGTTGTAATGTATGCTGATCATATGAGCCCTGCAATGGAAGCGGCCATCAAAGAAACAAAGCATCGTCGCGAGGTTCAGGAAGCATACAACAAAGAACACGGAATTACACCAAAAACAATTTCAAAGGCTGTAGAAGATATTCTCGTTCACGAAAAACAGGACGCCGAAGCCGACGCCGCAATGCAGCTTGAAGTTCTTAAGAAAGAAGCAAATCTCTTTAATCCAAAAGAACGCCATAAGCTTATTAAAGCGCTCACCGCCGAAATGTCAGCCTGTGCCGACCGAATGGAATACGAGCAGGCCGCCGCCATCCGCGACCAGATTCGCGATATTCAACAACAATACGGGGATTAGAAAAACATTTGCGAATGCAAATGCTCAGCAAAGATTGACTATAGGAAAGAAAAATGAAGAAAATCAATTTTTTAATAATTACAGGACTTTTGGCAGTTCTTTTTACCGCTTGTGAAAAGACTGATTACAAGGCAGTCGTAGAAAACTTTAAGGCTGAACAAGATGCCAGATATGCAGAACTTCTTGCAGAACTCAAAATAGAATTATGTAATAATGAAAATGAGCAGGAACAGCCCAAAAAGGAGTACGAAATTAATGAACCTGATTCACTTCCCTGCATTACAGAATTTCTGTATTCAGAAATTCTTCCGCTTGGAGCAATTGTAACGGTAAAAGATGAAACGGGCTTTTATATCACTCCAAATGAATATTTTGATAAATATGACTTTAATCTTTTACCAGGTGACAAGCTCTATGTTACTTACTTTGGTATGAATAATGATAATACATTTCGTTATGGCAGAACGGATGGACATTATAACTGTGAAAATCTTTGGGTAAAAGTTTGTAACGAAAATGGTGTTGAAGGCTGGACACTTGCTAAAAATCTATTTGTTGTAAGAATGCCGGAATCAAATCCTTCTTTTAAAAAGAACTTTTCTGTTTATGGTTTTTCAAGAGCAGCCTTTAGTCCGGATGCAAAAAAAATTGCAATGAAAGAATGGCGTGCTCATAGTTTTGGACCGCTTTATGTCGTTGATGTTGAAAGTGCAAAGGCAATAGAAACTGTTCAAAATGATGATGGCGAGTCAAGTGAAGATGTCTGCTGTTTTTCTTCAGACGGAAATTTAGTTTTTTATGAATCTGATTTGTGTTTAAAATCTTTTAACATAAACGAAAGAAGAACCTCGAACTATGGAACTTTTCTTCTTGAATATGCAAGTGTAAGTGATATAAAGCTTAGTAAAGACGGAAAACAAATAGGCATTACATTTAGTGCTAATAACAATTGGGGTGTAGAAGCAGTTGTTTATGATTTAAAAAAAGACATGTCAAATGGCCTTAGCCGTTCAGAATGGCTAAAATACAAAAGAGATTTTTATTCTGAGTATGAAGATGGATTTCCAACAAAAAAAAGCTTCTGGCAGGTTACTGCTGCCGACAGCTATCATGGTTTTGCCGCTGTTCCTGAAAAAGATTTAGTTTTATATTGTGTTTCCAGAGATGATAATATTCTTTCGGGCATTTATTTCTTCAGATTGTCTACAATGGAATTATTAAAGATCGAAAATCCGTTGTATTATAACTGGAATAAAGAAGAAGACAGGTATAGAGAAATCTATAACTTTAGAGATATTGTAATAAGTAATGACAGAACTAAAGCTGCAATTATCGCCTATGGTAAAGATACAAGAATAACCAGTGCTACAGTTTATGTCTGCGATTTAAATCTTGATGAAGTAGCCGCCTTGCCGGGAAAAAGTTCAATATATGCAGAAGGTATTGATACATACGAAAAAATCGAAGCAGAAAAGGCAAAACTCTATATTAATAATGAAGTCTTTTTCAGTAAGGATGTTTTCTCTCTTGGATTTTCAAATGATGATTATTATACGGCAAGTCCTGGACGTCATGATGGCTCTTACCGTGGAACTTATTATATTACCTATAGTCCGGAAGGTTGCGTTCTTCATCTTTCAGATATTTTTACAAATAGTGAGATGAATTATTATGAACGTGAATTTAATGACAGAATTTATCCAAAGATCTGTACAATTAAACCGGAAGAAGCGAATTTTGATAATATAGGCTTGCTTTATAATGAAAGATGTGATGACTATGATTATATGGGCTATTGGTCGGGAAGGCTTAGTCCTGCCGGCCAGGTGTATACTTACAAGGGAGAGGATGTAATAAAATATCCTAAAGATCCTGATAACCTTGATGCTTCTTATTACACGACAGCCAATGTAAAAATGCGAGAATCTCCTGATATTAATGCCAATACTGTATCAATTCCATTTTTAAATGATGATTTTCAGTCATCAACAGAGCGTACTATAATTTACAAAGATACCAGAATCAATGCCTTTGCGGAAACTGTAAAGCAGGATACAATTGACGGAATTACAGCTCCATGGATTTTGACCGAAGTGCACGATGACAGAGACGACTGGGCTGAATGTCATTATGTATGGGTCTTTGGCGGCTATGTTAGGGAAGGGCGAATAGAGAAATAATAGACATCTGTACGATATTCTGTAATGTAATCATCCGCCTTCTCCCGTTAATATTTTCTTGACAAAAAATGTTTCCTATTCCTACAATAAATATATTCTACTATTTATAGAAAGAATTTTGCTGGGAAATAGAAAAGGGAAAAAAGAGTTCTTTCTGTTGATTATACAAAGGGGACTTTTGTTATGGAATCTCGTCGCTCTGATGTATTAAGCTTTGTAGCTTTTCTTCTCGTATTTATTGTTGGTCTTGCAGTAAATGGTCTTCTTGGACTTTCCGGTTTTGAAAGTGTTTATCGCGACTCTCTTATACGGCAATACAATGTTCAGGGTGAATTTATAAAAAATCGTGTTGAATCGTCGTTAAGTCTTGGAAAAAAGCTTTACCTTATTTCGGATCAGGTTCAGTCGCTTTTTTATGAAGCTCTTGAACGCTCTGGCGGCATTTCTCATATCTACATAACAGATAAAAATGAACAGGTTCTTTATTCAACACGTTCGGTTATGGCAAGAAATTTGCTCCCTTTTGATTGTTTTGAAAAAAACGAAGAGGTAACGGCAGATTCCATTCCAAATACTGTAACTTTTGGTGGCTCTGAATATATTTGCATTCCTTTGTACGATTCCGATTCTGTGGAAGGCTGCGTAATAATTGAATTTCCAAAGCAGCTTATAACTTCGTATACAGTGAAGATGATGCGGAAAATCATAACTATTGGACTTGTCCTGCTTGGAATTTGTTCGGTTTTCTACCTGTTGTTTTACCTCCTTCTAAAAAATCATCAATGGGGCGAAACATTTATAACGGTTTTCCTCCTTCTGGTTTCTCAGCTTGCATTCACCTGGAAAGCGTACAGCATGTACAACCATGATATATCCCTTATTTTTAATAAAAAACATGACTGTTATGGCAAAATCTGTTGCCGAAGATTTACAGAAGCCTCTTGAATATATCAGCGGATATAATGAGCTTTCCCGAGTTCCGCAGTATCTTGCAGGACGAATTGCGGGTAATCCTCAATGTTCAGAAATTTATATAACCGATTCATCTTACTCTGTTCTTACAAGCAGCAAAGCAGATCCTTCTGTATGGAATACCGGCGTTCGTCTTGAAAAGGGTAATGCTGACCTTACATTCTTTCCTCTGACTGCATCCAGCAATTCAGATTATCTTGTATTCCAGTTAAACCGTCCTATGATTAATGAAATTCTTCGTGATATGGCGCTTGACTCTGCAACTATTATTATTGTTGCGCTGCTTTTCTCGTTTATTCTAAAAGATTTCTTTATTCTGATGCAAAATAAAAACAGTATTTCAAAGGTGGTTTCAGAGATGTCTGCTTTTGATGAAGCAAATGCGCTTCGACTTATAAAGGTAAGTACCTTCTTCTTTATGTTTGCCGCGTTTGAAACGCTTTCGTTTATTCCTTTGTTCATAAAAGAGGTTTTTGCAAAATCGCCGGGTATTCTTTCGGTTGTAGATTCAAATACTGCAATAAGTTTGCCAGTTAGTTCTTACATGCTTGGAATTATGACTGCAATGTTCATTACAATTTTTGCACTAAAGAATTTATCAATCAGAAAACGCTATATTCTTATGTCTCTTATGTTTATAGCCGGTTCTGTTCTGACAATTGCTTCTTCAGATATGCTTATTCTGATTATTGCAAGATTTATTGCCGGTTTTGGATTTGGCGGAGTTCTGTTAAGTACGTCATCTCTTGTTATTGCTTATACGAGCAGCCGAACCCGTAGTCAGGGATTCGGAACAAACGCAGCCGCATCGGCCTCAGCTTCAATAGCTTCAATTTCTGTCGGTGGTGTAATTTCCAGTAAGTTTAGTTACCAGACTGGTATTGGGGTTTCAATTGTTTTTGCATTGTTCTTCCTGCTTTTCTCTTTGTTCTGTATAAAAGAACAGAACGCAAAAAAAGAAAGTGCTGCAGTTCCGGCAAAAGTTCCTGTTCAAAAAACGCTTTCTGCAAAACAATTTTTCAGAGTATTCTTTTCGCGACACATTCTGTCGTATATTGTGTGCATAAACATTCCATTCCAGTTGATTTATGTAGGCCTTTTCCAGTTCTTACTGCCTTTGTACATGAGCGACACTCTTCTTCTTTCTCAAGGCAATATTGGTCGAATTCTTTGTATTTTCAGCATCGTTAGTCTTGGAGCTTCTTCGGTCAGCAAGTTTTCTGATTACTTTAAAAACGACAAGCTTCTTATTTCATTTGGAGCTATATGTGTTGGAATTGTAATGATTGCCTTTAATTTCTGGCAGGCCGGCGGTTTTATAATTTTCTTTGCATTAATGTTTGCAATGGGTATAGACAACGTATTTATAGACGCAATTGAGGAAGTCTATATTGAATCCGGACAGATTTCTGGTGTTGACGAAGAAAATATTCTGCAAAGTTATAAAACAATCGAAAAAGTTATTTCTGTTGGAATTCCAACGCTTACTGGTGTAATTATTTCTATGATGGCATTCTCCGGCAGTATGCTTGTAATTGGTTCATACTCTCTGATTGGTGCATTGCTGTTTATTGTTTTGGGAAAAAATGGACGTCAGCAGAAAACGGGAGGTCAGAAATGAAACGGATTTTCTTATTTTTGGCAGCTGCCGCTTTTTTTTGTTTAGGTTTATGTGGCTGTTCAAGAAGTCTTTCTTCTGATTTGTATTGGAGCGGTTCTGAAAAGGAAACAAAATGGGTAGAAAAGAATGTTCGTTATTCTCGTAAATATCAGAGTCAAAAAGATTTAGATTCAGAATTCAGCAAACCTTTGGAACCTATGCTTAAAAATGGCAAGGTACCGTATAAAATTGGAATTGTTATTTCCGGTGAATATTGGGAATTTTATGATAATTTTAAGGCACTTATAGACGGTTTTGTAAGCATTGGCTGGGCTCATTCAGTTCAGATTCCGTCTTCCATTACAACTACAAGCCAGCTTATTTCCTGGCTTTCGTGGCAGAATTACAGCGAATATGTTGAATTTTCAGAAGATTATTTTATAAATCTTGAATGGGGCGACGAAAAAGCAGAAGCGGAACTTAAGCAGAAATATTTTTCAAAAAAAAATCCTTCTGTTGATGCTGTAATTGTTTATGGCGGAATGGCTGCAAAAATGTTTTATGCAAATGAGTCTTATCCGCTGCCTGTTTTTGCAGATGCAATTACAGATTCCTTTGGTGCAGGTGTTACTGTCTCGGTAAATGATTCTGGACGTGATTTCTTTTCCGGTAAAATTGACCCGGATATTTACAAGCAGCAGCTGCGGCTTTTTGCAAAGGCAACCGGTTTAAAATCAATTGGCATTGTTTATGGAGATGATGATTACGGTAGAATTTACAGTGCAGTAAGCGATGTTGAAGAAATTGCAAAAGAAGAAGGTTTTGAAATTATCCGCAATACAAATGTTATTGAAGATATAACAGACAAAACGGTTGAGCTTTATCTAAATGCAATAAAAGATGTTGCTTCAAAGGCTGATGCAGTGTACATTGGGGCAGGAACTGCTGTTACAGAATACGACATAATGGATAAAATTGTCGAAATTCTTGATGAAGCTAAAAAGCCGTCTTTTGCGCTTGAAGGTTCTATTCGTGTAAAGGATGGAATTCTTTATAGCCTTTCATCTTCGAGCATGACCAGTTCTGGAATTTATATGGCAACAAAGCTTACTCACGCCTTTAATGGAGTAAAGCCTCGTATGCTTCCTCAGAAATTTGAAAACACTCCGCTTATCGCACTTAATCTTTATACTGCAAAAAAAATCGGCTATAAGGTTCCGATGGATATTTTCATTAATTCTGATGAAATTTACATTGACCGAAACGGCACGCTTAAGAATTCCTTTGTTGGAGAAGCAACTTCTGCATCCGGCTTTTCTGATTTTGCAAAAATTACTGAAACTCAGATGAATGTTTATCAGCCGCATGTAAAAGAAAACGGTTCAAAATATAAAATTGGAATTGTACAGAGCGGTTCATATTGGGAATTTACCGAACATTTTCGCGCCATTTTGTTAGGTTTGCAGCAAAACGGCTGGATAAATCAAAACGTAACTATTCCAGATTCTCCGGAAAGTATAGAAGCGCTCTTAAAAATTCTTGGTGACAAGTACAGCGATTACATAAGCTTTGAGCCTTCTTACAATATAAATCTTAACTGGGGCGATAATATGAATCGCGCCGACAAACTGAAAAAAGCAACTAAAAACGATATTGACCTTCTTATTGCTTTTGGAGGTGTAGCTGCTAATTTCTTTACCAGCTATGAATCATATCCTGTGCCGGTTCTTGTAGAAGCTGTAAACGATCCGGTTGCAACAGGCATTTCTTATTCACAGACAGATTCTGGCCGCAGTTTTGTTACCTGCAGAATAGACCCAAATCAGTATCAGCGTCAGATTCAGCTTTTTCATAATCTGATTGGTTTTAAAAAACTTGGAATTATTTATGGTGATGATGAATATGGAAGACTTTATAGTGCTGTAAACGATGTTGAGGTTACAGCGCTTAAAGAAGGCTTTGAAGTTATACGAAATACAAACGTAAAAGAAAAGCTTGCACCTGATACAAAAAAACTTTATCTGAATGCACTTGAAGATGTGTGCCGCCGTGCAGATGCTGTTTATATTGGTGCTTCAACTGCCGTTACCGAATACGACATTATTGATGACATTGTAAAAATCCTGAACAAATATAAGATTCCATCGTTTTCTCTTGAAGGCCAGATTCGTGTAAAAGACGGAATATTAATGGGTGTTTCATCTTTAGAAACAGAAAAAATAGGTTTGTACAATGCCGACAAAATTGCAGCAATTTTATCGGGTAAAAGACCCCGTACGCTTGAACAGGTATTTACAGGAATGCCTTCGATTGCATTAAATATTGGCACCGCAGAAACAATTGGTCTTGATATTCCTCTTGAAACGCTTGCATCAATTGATTTCCTTTACTGGTAATTATTGGGGAGAGCAAAATGATTTATGAGTTAAAAAATAAAACGTTCTGGATTGATGAAGCGGTAGAAAACCTGCTTGAATACATGAAAGAACAGAAAATGGATACGGACGGGCTTATTACCTGTGCCGCAGGAATGACTCCTTCGTGTCCTATTCATTTTGGAATTCTCCGCGAAATAGCAGTCAGCTCGTTTATAGCAGATGAGCTTCGTTCACGCGGGTACAGGGTTCGGCTTGTTTACTACTGGGACGACTATGACCATTTTTGTAAGATTCCGTTTTATACGACAAAAGAAGCTGTAGAGCCTTATCTTGGAAAAACTCTTAGGGAAGTTCCCGATTTTTCCGGAAATTACAATTCTTATGGTGAGCATTACATGCATTCCTTTGAGTTGTGTTTGCATCGCTGCGGTTTTATTCCAGATTATGATTATCAGTCGGTTAAATATACTTCGGGGTATTATAAAAAATACATTGTTCATGCAATTGAAAAGCGTTTTGAAATTTTTGATATCATAAATGCTGCAAAAAAGCCGTATAGCAAAGAAGTTTTGGAGCAGCGCGAAGCTTTTTATCCGCTGGAAGTTTACTGTGCAGAATGCGGACGCGACAGTGCAAAAACTGTTTCGTTTGATAAGGAAACTACAACAATTAAGTATGTCTGCCAGAAATGCGGGCACGAAGGTTCCTATAATATTTTTTCAGGTTTTAAGGGAAAGCTTATCTGGAAGGCAAACTGGGCTTTGCGCTGGTCTGATGACTGTGTAAATTTTGAAAGCTCCGGCGAAAATCAGCTTACAGATACAGGAAGCTATTCCGTTGCTACAAAAATTGCTTCAGAAATTTTTGGCGGAAAAACTCCGTTTTCTCTTTTGTATCGTTTTATAGGAATTCCTGGAGTTTCAAAGGTTTCGCGGGCGTTGGGAAAAAGCGCCCTTGCTTCCCGTTTTTGCGATGTGCTTGAACCGCCTGTTATCCGCTGGTTACTGGTAAAAACGCCGCCTAACAAGCCAATTACAATTGATATTGAAGCCGGAATTTTCCGCATATATCATGAATGGGATATGTTCTGTAATAAAATTCACTCTGGTGAAGCATCTGATACAGAAATGCGAATTTGGAAGATTGCTGCAAATTCGGTAGCAATTTCACAGACTGTAATTCCATTTAAAATCATTACAACTGCTCTTACAATTGCAAATGGCGATAAGAAGCTTGCTTCTCAGCTTTTATATAAAATTACAGATTTTGACGGCAGTGTTGAAGACCTTAAACATCGCATTGCACCTCGTCTGGAAGCGGCGCACAACTGGTTGTATAAATACAACAATGTAAAAAATGAAGCTCAGCTTTTAACCGAATTTAATCAGATTGCGTGGGATTCTTTATCTGAAAATTGCCGTAAGACAATCTGCATTATAACCCGCGATATATTCAAGTTAAAAAAAGAGTCCGAAATAAATGAACTTCTTCATAATGCACCAAAACAGGTTTTGGCAGAAAATTGTGACGGTTCATTGCCAGATGAACAGGCCTTGTCCGCACTTCAAAAAGAAGTTTTTGTGGGAATGTACAGACTGCTTCTTGGTTCAGACCGGGGACCAAAGCTTGCAACTTTGTTAGCATTACTAGATAAATCAATATTCAGAACACTTTTACGAGGAGCACAGTATGAGTGATACAGTTATTCAGGAAACATTACCAGAGGTTGTACAAGATGATGTTGTTGAAAAAAGAAATTCTATTAAAAGCAGGTTAAGAAGGGTTTTTCTTCTGCTTTCAACTGGAATTATTCTTTTAATCTGCGTTTTTTCTGTTGTGTATTTCTATCTTACAACGCGAGAGTCTGCCGTAGATCTTATTAGAAATAAGGTTCAACTTGCAGAAATTTTCATGGAAAATCAGAAAACTGCAACCTATGAATTTGCAAAAAATATGGCAAATGACAAGGCGCTGCAGATTGGTCTTGATATGAAAAGTTCTTCGCGCATTTCGAGCTATCTGTATAACATGCTTGAAAAGAACAACGATTATTATGTAACTATTTTTGATTCTGACGGAAAAATTATCTCAGATGTAGGAAAGACAAAATCATCTGTGTTTACAAACCGCAAAGAGCTTTCCTCTGATGAACAGCTTTTGCTTAGAGAAGGGCAGGCCGGAACAAACAGCGTAGATACAATTTGTATTTATAATGGCATTCAGGATCCTTTCCCTTGCTACATTGCAACTGTGCCTGTGCGCCGTAATGAAGAAGTGATTGGAGTTGTTATGGTTCGCTTTATTTTTGAAGAAAACACAGACTTCTTTACAAAAATGTCTAAAGATATTGATGCTGACATTGCAGTATATGTTGACAGCGAGCCGGTTATAAAAACTACAAATCTTGAAATATCTATGGAACGCTATAACGAGGTTGCTCATCTTAATAAAAATCTTGAGGAAATAAGTTTTAGCGAATCCGGCTTAAATGAATTCCGTATTTTAAAGGATAACAAGGATAAGCTTGTCGGAATTCTTCATGTTTATGTTTCGGCTTTTCCATATCTTAAGATTTTTATTTCTGCGGTTTTAATGTATTTACTGCTTGCAGTAATTGTAATAATTATAGTTTCTATTGTTGTGCTTAAGGTTTCTGATTCAATTTTGAATCCTCTTGGACAGCTTTTGACTGGTGTAAATAACTTTAGGGCCGGTAATCTTGAAGAAGAAGTAAGGCTTACAATAAATGATGAAATTGGACGCCTTGGCGATGCCTTTAATGAACTTCGCAATGAATTGAGCAGCA
>Ga0310695_10010615_pt1 | contig 13408 bp, 9 predicted proteins | sample RumenRJG_04DNA_FD_203882 | JGI IMG/M metagenome (GOLD analysis project Ga0310695, IMG submission 203882) | Bovine rumen microbial communities from Lethbridge, Alberta, Canada - RJG_04 (v2) (version 2) | ecosystem: Host-associated > Mammals > Digestive system > Stomach > Rumen | place: Canada...
CCAAGATGTTTTGTCTTATCTGAACCTAATCGGACAAGAGTATGTAACAGACAGCACTAATTTGGAAAGAGATGCAACAAGAAACAAGATTCGCTTGGACATCTTGCCCCGGCTTACAGCAATTAATTCCAATATTATAAACACGCTTTCAGACACTTGCAGTATTATGATGACAAGCATTCCCCTTTACGAGCAGGCTGTTCAAGAGGAGCTGAAACAAGTGAAAGTAAATGATGCAGAACTTAACATCAGGCCATTACTGGAAAGCAAGAATTCTGCCGTTATAATTTATGAATGGCTGAAAGACAAAGGATTTACCTACTCACAAAACGCGGAAATCGCGGAATCGCTAGGTAGTACATCGGGAAAAATATGGGAAAGCAAGACACATCGTCTTTTAAAGGATAGGAACAGGCTAATTCTTCAAGAGAATGACAAGGAAGCCTTAATGCCACAAATTATACAAGAAGAGGTTGACCATATTTCTGAAACCGGTCCCAACATAGCCTACTTTGACAAAGAAAAAATCATATCCCCCATCACCTATCGGAGAGCAAGGGAAGGTGATTGGTTTATTCCCTTTGGCATGAAAGGGAAGAAATTGATAAGTGACTATCTTACAGATGTTAAAGCTACCAGATTTGAAAAAGAAAGTCAAGTTCTTGCCTTGTGCGGAGAAGATATAATTTGGGTAGTTGGACACAGGTCCGACAACCGTTATAAAGTGGATAAGAACACCAGAAGAATTATTATGTTAAAGATAAAAAATGTCTAAACAAAAACAAAAATAATAACAATACGACCTGTTAAACAAAGTACTCCCCCCAAAGGGGAAGCGGAGCGGGGGCCGACAAAATAACAAAAACTATGAGTATGATTAAATGTCCTGAGTGCGGAGAAAGAGTGTCCACAATGGCTGGCACATGTCCACATTGTGGAATAAAAATTGCAGGAAACCTGAAACAATGTCCCAATTGTAACGAATATTGCCAGAATTCACAAGACAAATGCCCACATTGTGGCACAACTCTTTCCGTAGTCACAGAAGAAGCCATTGAACAGGATAAGAATATGCAGAGTACAAAGACAACAAAAAAGACAGAAAAGAAGAGCAACAAATCCCTTATCTTTTCAATATCCATTGCAACCCTATTAGTTTTAATCATTGGCGGACTGATTTTATTGGATTACAAAAATAGCATAGATCGGGAAGAAGAAGAGTTTGCCCGACTCGAGGACACCTCTAACCCTGAATACTATAACGATTTCCTGGCAAAATATCCCAAAAGCAAACATTTTAAGGAAGTCAAGGAACGTCTGAATGTTTTGTTGGATGAAACAGAAGAATGGGAAAAATTGATACAAAATATCAGTCGCTCAGAAATCGAAAAATTCATGAACGTTCATCCTTATTCCATACGCAAGCATGTATGCGAGGACATGATAGATTCCATCGATTGGAATGAGGCCAAAAAACTTAACACAGAAGAAGCAATCGTAAACTATCTTAATGTACATCCAAGTGGTAGATATGCCGAAGAAGCCTCTCTAAAGAAAAACGAATTGGGATTGATGAAGATAACAGCCCAAGACAAGGCAATCATCCGAGGTGCCTTGGAAAACTTCTTTACCGTTGCTATGAGCAAGCAAGACATCTCTCTCATCTCCGAGGCAATAATTGGGAAGATGGAAAATTTCTGCGGAACACCGGATGCCACCCCCGAGCAGATTGTTGCTTTTGCCAAGAACAAGATGGCAACAGACGTTATGGGCCTTCATTATACAATTGGAGAAGAATTCAGTGTACGCAAGCAAACTATTTCCGACGGAACAACCGGATATGCTGTTGACTTCCCTTTACAGGAAATCATCTCACGTTCAGATACAAGCCAACCTGGCACAAAATCATATCAGGTAAATGCTTTGCTCAATGCAGACCATAAGATTGTAAAGATGTCAATCAAATAATCGTTTGAATCACTTTTTAGGCACAAATATATGAGTTTTCTTCATAAAGCGGTAATTTTTAGCTAATTTTGCGCCCGAAATTGAGAAAACGAGAAATGAAGTCAAAGCTGTTTCCTTTATTTTTGCTACTATTGTTCCTGAATTCCAGCATTCTTGCACAGAGAACAAACCAAGCCTATTGGTCGTACATTGACCAATACAAGGGTCTTGCTATAGAACAAATGCAAAAATACCATATACCAGCCAGTATTACTCTGGCACAGGGGCTTCTGGAAAGTGGAGCAGGACGCAGTACTTTGGCAACAAAGGCTAACAACCACTTTGGCATTAAGGTAAGTGGAAACTGGACAGGGCCGTACGTCTTGAGGAATGACGATGCACCAAACGAGAAGTTCCGCAAATACAGAAATGCAAGAGAAAGCTACGAAGACCATTCCAAGTTTCTGAAAGGAAGACGTTACCAAGGCCTTTTCCAACTGAAGATTACAGATTATAAAGGATGGGCAAAAGGACTCAAGGCTGCAGGATATGCCACCTCACCTATATACGCAGAGTCCCTGATTAGAATTATCGAGATGTATAACCTCTATCTGTTTGATAACGGAAAGTTCAAACAGGAAAAGAAAGTGGTAGCACCCGCCAATAACGAAAAAAAGGACTTTTTCCAAACCCACACCATATACTCACACAACAAAAACTATTTTATTATTGTGGAAATTGGCGACAATATGGCAACCATAAGCAAAGAAACAGGTCTCAGCCTGAAGAAACTCTATCAGTACAACGATCTTCCATTGGACTATGCACCCACACAAGGCGATCTTATTTACTTAAAGAAAAAGCAAAAATGTGCTAGCAAGCAGTTCAGGAAAAATCCCATCCATATTGTAGAGCAAAACCAAAGCCTGTTCGACATTGCACAACTTTATGGCATACGCCTGAAGTACCTGTATAAACTAAACCAATTTGACCCTTCGCACGAGATTAAGCCAGGCGACATTCTTAGAATCAGATAAAAAGAACAGAAAGACTATATGATTACATTATCTAACATTGCTGTACAATTCGGCAAAAGAGTCCTTTACAAGGATGTTAATATGAAGTTCACCAGCGGCAACATTTATGGTGTGATAGGTGCCAACGGAGCAGGAAAGTCAACACTTCTGAAAGCTATTAGCGGTGAACTGGAGCCCACAAAGGGAACCGTTGAATTGGGCCCTGGAGAACGATTAAGCGTTTTAAGTCAGGATCATTTCCAATATGATCAGGAAACCGTTTTGAATACTGTATTAATGGGACACACCGTCATGTGGGACGTGATGAGGGAACGCGAAAGTCTATACTCTAAGTCAGACTTTACAGACGAAGACGGCATTCGCGTGGCAGAGCTGGAAGATAAATTTGCCGAAATGGGAGGCTATACAGCCGAAAGCGATGCGGCTGCACTTCTTTCAGGTTTGGGAATCAAAGAAGAGAAACATCACCAACTGATGGGAGAGCTTTCCGGCAAGGAGAAGGTTCGTGTCATGTTGGCCAAGGCTCTTTTTGGCAACCCCGATAACTTGTTGCTTGACGAGCCCACCAATGACCTCGACCTTGACACCGTTCAATGGTTAGAGCAATACCTGAGCGAATTTGAGCATACGGTGTTGGTTGTAAGTCACGACCGTCACTTCCTTGATTGTGTTTGTACACATACCGTAGATATCGACTTTGGCAAAGTAACCATGTTTGCCGGCAATTACAGCTTCTGGTATCAGAGTAGCCAGTTAGCACTGCGTCAGGCTCAAAACCAAAAAGCCAAGGCTGAAGAAAAAAGAAAGGAACTGGAGGAATTTATTCGCCGATTCTCTGCCAATGTGGCAAAGAGCAAGCAGACCACCAGTCGCAAGAAGATGCTGGAGAAACTGAATGTAGAGGAAATCAGACCTTCTACAAGAAAGTATCCCGGCATTATCTTCCAGATGGACCGTGAGCCCGGCAATCAGATTCTCGAAGTAGAAGGCCTTAAGGCTACTATGGAGGACGGAACGGTCCTGTTCGATAACGTAAACTTCACTATCGAGAAAGGTGACAAAGTGGTATTCCTCAGTCACGACCCTCGTGCCATGACTGCACTCTTTGAGATTATCAACGGTAACCGTGAGGCACAGGCCGGCACATATAATTGGGGCATTACCATCACCACAGCTTACCTGCCCCTCGACAATACAGCGTTTTTCCAAAGCGACCTGAACCTGGTTGATTGGCTTAGCCAGTTCGGAGAAGGAAACGAGGTCTATTTCAAACAGTTCCTGGGACGTATGCTCTTCAGTGGAGAGGAAGTCCTGAAGAAGGTAAACGTACTTTCTGGAGGCGAGAAGATGCGTTGTATGATTGCCCGTATGCAACTGAGAAACGCCAACTGTCTGATTCTTGACACACCCACCAACCATTTGGATTTGGAAAGTATTCAGGCCTTCAATAATAACCTGAAGCTCTTCAAGGGGAATATCCTCTTCAGCAGTCACGACCACGAGTTTATTCAGACCGTTGCCACACGTATCATTGAGCTGACACCCAACGGGACAATTGACAAGCTGATGGAGTATGACGATTATATCAGCAGCGAAGCTATCAAGGAACAGAAAGAAAGAATGTATGCCGTATAACTGACAAAGTAGCAATTGGCACACTTTTTGTAAAACATTTGTCAGAACAAATATATACAAGAAAATGAGCGAAGAATTGAAGAACAAAGAACAAAAAGAGCAGCAAGAGCCTCAGGAGACTACTGCCAATGCTCAGACTGAAACAGATACAGAAAAAGAGGTTGGTCAGGAAACAGAGAAAGAACTTTCTGTGGAGGAGCAGTTAGAGGCTTCCAAAAAGGAGATTGAAGAACTGAATGATAAACTTCTTCGTAAGATTGCCGAGTTTGACAATTACCGCAAGCGTACCCTCAAGGAAAAGACTGAGCTTATCCTGAATGGCGGAGAGAAAACCATTGTGGCTATCCTTCCCGTAATAGATGATATGGAACGCGCACTCAAGAACATGCAGAATGCTGATAATGTGACTGCCGTACTTGAGGGCGTAGAACTTATCTACAAGAAGTTTATGGATATACTTGGCAAGCAGGGTGTCAGTGTTATAGAAACCAAAGATGCCGACTTTGACGTAGATATCCATGAAGCCATTGCCCAATTGCCTGCTCCCACAGAAGAACTGAAGGGAAAAGTGATGGATTGCACTCTTACCGGTTACAAGTTGAATGATAAGGTAATCCGCCACGCTCAGGTTGTGGTGGGCTCATGAATGAATAAATTAAAGTTTCGGAAGTAAAATTGGAAGTAAAATTGGAAGTTAACTCGCTACGCTCGTGGAAGTTATAAAAGGACAATACCATATAGCAGACAGCATACTAAACTATCGTCCAGCCAGCTGCTGGCTTAACTCCCTGCGCGTAGCGCATAACTCCCTATTTAACTTCATCTTATAACTCCAGAAACTTATATGAATTAACATTATGGCAGAGAAAAGAGATTACTATGAGGTCCTTGGCGTAGCAAAGAACGCCTCTGACGCAGAAATAAAAGCAGCCTACAAGAAGATGGCCATCAAATATCACCCAGATCGCAATCCGGGTAATAAAGAGGCCGAAGAAAAGTTCAAGGAGGCTGCCGAAGCATACGATGTGCTGCGCGACCCACAGAAACGCCAGCAGTACGACCAGTTCGGATTTGCCGGAATGGGCGGACAAGGTGGTTTCGGTGGAGCCAGCATGAATATGGATGACATATTCTCTATGTTCGGAGACATCTTTGGAGGCCATGGCGGATTCGGAGGCTTTGAGGGCTTTAGCGGATTCGGAGGCTTTGGCGGAGGTAGTGCCGGTCATAAGACCTACAAGGGAGCCGACCTTCGTCTGAAAGTTCGTCTTACACTCGAAGAAGTGGCCACCGGCGTTACCAAGAAGTTTAAAGTTCGTAAGCATGTTACCTGTACGGCATGTAATGGTACTGGAAGTGCTGACGGTAAGAAAGAAACCTGTTCTCAGTGCAAGGGTTCCGGAAGCGTTTACAAAACAATCAATTCTATGTTTGGTCGCATGCAGACACAAACAGTTTGCCCGTCATGTAACGGAACTGGTAGTGTTATAAAGAACAAATGCCCCAAATGTAACGGCGAAGGTGTAGTAAATGGCGAAGAAATCATCGAGGTTGCTATTCCTGCAGGTGTTGAAGACGGAATGGTTGTAACGGCAAGCGGAAAAGGACATGCAGGAAAGCAAAACGGAGTACCAGGGGATATTCAGGTCTTCATCGAGGTTGAACCGCACAAGGAACTTCAGCGAAATGGACAAAATCTTGAATACAACCTCCTGTTGGATGTTCCAACAGCTGTTCTTGGCGGCTCTGCAGAAGTACCTACTATCGACGGGAAAGTTAAGATAAAGATTGAGCCGGGAACACAGCCAGGAAAAGTGATGCGCTTGCGTGGCAAAGGTCTTCCTGCCGTTTCAGGTTACGGCTATGGTACCGGAGACTTGATTGTTAATATCGGCGTTTATGTTCCTCGCAATTTAAGTAAGGAGGAGCGTGAGATGTTCGAGAAGATGACCGGAAGCGAAAACATGAAACCCAAAGCCGACGAGAAGGAGAGCTTCTTCAGAAAATTTAAAAAAATGTTTGAATGACATACCAGGAAGCAACAACATACCTGTTTAATGCCGCCCCGCTATTTCAGAATATCGGGGCGGGTGCATATAAAGAAGGATTGAGTAACACTCACCTTCTTGATGAGCACTTTAACCACCCCCACCAGAACTATCGGACCGTCCACGTAGGAGGAACCAACGGAAAAGGAAGTACCAGCCACACTTTGGCTGCAATCCTGCAGTCGCAAGGCTACAGAGTCGGTCTTTATACAAGCCCCCACCTTGTAGATTTCCGGGAGAGGATTCGTGTGAACGGAGAGATGATTCCTAAGCAGAGGGTCATTGACTTCGTAGAAGAACTGAAAACCTCCCTCCTCGGAGTGGAAACAGAAGGGGGCTTCTCTTTCTTCGAGTTAGCAACTGCGCTGGCATTCCTGTATTTTGCAGAAAAGAAAGTTGATGTAGCTATAATCGAAGTGGGATTAGGCGGAAAACTCGATTGCACCAACATCATACAGCCCGAACTCTCCATCATCACTAACATTAGCTTCGATCATGTCCAGTTCCTTGGTGACACACTTCCAAAAATCGCATCCGAGAAGGCCGGGATAATAAAGCACAACGTTCCAGCCATTATCGGCGAGGCAGGAGATAAAGATGTCAGAACTGTATTCGAGAGAAAAGCACAGGAAGTCGGAACAGAACTTATCTTTGCAGAAGAAGAAGGTGAATTGATAGACTTCAACTTCTCCCCCACCCACGGATATACATACCAAACCCAAACATACGGAGAATTGCATGGAGAATTAAGCGGCTACTGTCAGGAAAAAAACACGCGCACCATACTGGCTGCCGTAAACGAGTTGAACAAGATAGGTTATGGCATAAGCAAAGTATCCGTAGAAGATGGAATGAGCCACGTCTGCCAGCATACAGGCTTAATGGGCAGATGGCAGACCATCTGCAAGCAACCCCTGACTATATGCGATACCGGTCACAATGTTGGAGGTATGCAATACATTACCAGACAGCTGCAGGAAACACCGCACAACAGACTACATATTATAATAGGTATGGTAAACGACAAGGATGTTAATACAGTCCTTTCCATATTGCCAAAAGACGCCATCTATTATTTCACACAGGCTTCTGTACAAAGGGCCATGCCTGTCGAAGAGTTTTCCCGGATAGCCGGAAAACATAATTTGCACGGCAGTTGCTACACAAATGTCGGATTAGCTTATAGTGCAGCTAAGCAAAATGCATGTAAAAACGACATAATCTTCGTTGGAGGCAGTACTTTTATAGTCGCTGATATGTTAAATAACATACTTTGATGTTTATTCATCGTTAATGTGATTTAATTTTCGTTCATTGGTTTTGTTTTTTGATAAATTATTTGTAAGTTTGCAGATATATTTAACCAAAATACTTTTCATTACCAATGGACAAAGAACTAATTTCCGGATTAAAAAGAGACAGTTTCCAAGCTGTTGTTCAGGGTAAGCAGACAGACCTGTACACACTGACCAACAGCAATGGAATAGAAGTAAGCATAACCAACTACGGTGGTGCTTTAGTGGCCATCATGGTTCCTGACAAGGAAGGCAAGATGGCCAATATTATACAAGGACATGACAGTATCGAGGGCGTTATCAACAGCCCGGAACCTTTCCTCAGTACCCTCATCGGCCGATATGGCAATCGTATCTGCAAGGGTAAGTTCGTTATGAACGGAAAGGACTACAACCTTGCAGTTAATAATGGTCCCAACCACCTGCACGGAGGCCCTACAGGATTTCATGCACGCGTTTGGGATGCAGAACAGATAAACGACAGCGAACTGGTTCTCCGCTATATCTCCGCTTATTACGAAGAAGGATTCCCCGGGGAACTGAAAATGGCTGTCAAGTATAGCCTTACCGAAGACGATGAACTTATCATCGACTATCGCGGCACAACAAACAAGAAGACCGTAGTTAATATGACAAGCCACGGATTCTTCTCTCTGGCAGGTATTGCCAACCCCACTCCCGATGCGTTGAACAATATCCTTACCATCAACGCAGACTTCTTTATTCCCATCGACGAGACCAGCATTCCAACGGGCGAAATCCTCAAGGTGGAAGGAACGCCTTTCGATTTCCGTACTCCACATACTGTAGGAGAGCGCATTGGCGACACCAGCTGTCAGCAGATTGTCAATGGAACCGGCTACGACCACTGCTACGTGCTGAACAAGCGGGAACCGGGCGAACTTTCATACGCAGTGAAGTGCGTCGAGCCTAACAGCGGCCGTTGCCTGGAAATGTGGACCACAGAACCCGGTGTACAGTTCTATAGCAGCAACTGGCACAGTGGTCTTGTGGGCACTCATGGAACTGTGTATGGCAAATACAGTGCCCTATGTTTCGAGGCACAGCATTTCCCCGACAGTCCCAACCGTGCTTATTTCCCCAGCTGCATCCTGCTTCCAGGAGAAGTTTACAAGCAGAAGACTGTTTATAAATTCAGCGTAGAGGAGTAATCCGCTCCCGCTCAAAATAAAGAAATATATTTATTCATTTATAATTCTAAACTATTATGACTCAAACAAAATCGAATAGCAACATTGTTGCTATTATCACGATGTGTTTCATCTTCGCGATGATCAGTTTCGTAACCAACATGGGAGCACCCTTTGGCAACATTTGGGGCTTTAAGTACGACTTTGCCGCTTCTTGGGGTAACCTGATGAACTTCACGGCATACCTGTTCATGGGTATCCCCTCAGGTCTGCTTTTAAAGAAGATTGGTTACAAGAAGACCGCCCTTGCAGCTCTCGTAGTCGGCATCATTGGTCTCGCGTTGCAGTACTTCTCCAGCATCTATGGTAATGACATTTATGTCAACACAATCGGTGAAACACAGGTTGCTCTGAACCTCTACATTTACTTACTCGGTGCCCTCGTTTGCGGTTTCTGCGTATGTATGCTGAACACAGTAGTAAACCCCATGCTGAACATGCTGGGCGGCGGTGGCAACAAGGGTAACCAGCTTATTCAGGTAGGCGGTACACTGAACTCTCTGACCGCTACGCTGACTCCGTTACTCGCCGGCGTACTCGTAGGTACCGTAACAGAAAACACCAGTATGAGCGATGTATCTCCTCTGCTGTTCATCGGTATGGCTGTATTCGCCATCTCCTTCTGCATTATCTACTTCGTTACCATTCCCGAGCCCAACTTCGGTGACAGCGGTTCTTTGATGGATTCTATAAAGGGTGCTCTGCGCTTCCGTCATCTTGTTCTTGGTGTTATCGCTATCTTCTTCTACGTAGGTATCGAAATAGGTATTCCCATGCACCTGAACTTCTATGTCACAAATATGGGCTTCGAAGGCTCTGCTGCCATCGGTGGCACATTGGCTGCCAGCTATTGGTTCATGATGCTCATCGGTCGTTTCAGTTCCACATTCATCAGCGGTAAGGTAAGCACCAGGGCACAGATGACCTTCGTTTCTACTGTTGCTCTCTGCCTGCTATTGGCAGCCATCTTCCTGCCCGAGAGTACGACTGTAGCCTTCAAGGGTCACGAAGTTCCCGTTAAGGTATTCTTCCTGGCTGCCTGTGGTCTCTGCACATCTGTCATGTGGGGTGGTATCTTCAACCTCGCTGTCGAAGGACTGGGCAAATACACCGAGGCTGCTTCCGGCGTATTCATGATGATGGTTGTGGGCGGTGGTCTGATGCCTTGGTTGCAGGACGTCATTGCAAAGGCCAGCGACACTATCACCAGCTACTGGCTCGTAGTTGCCATGGTAGCTTATATCCTTTTCTTCAGCCTTATCGGCTCAAAGAACGTAAACAAGGATATCCCCGTAGATTAATACTTAAACTGTTAAACACTTAACCTATTAAACGAATTAATTATGAAACTAACAATTGATGACGTTCGCAGTCGCTTTATCAAGCACTTCGATGGTACAACAGGTTCAGTATATGCTGCTCCCGGCCGTATAAACCTCATCGGCGAGCACACCGACTATAACAACGGCTATGTATTCCCAGGAGCTGTTGAGCAGGGAATGATTGCCGAGATTAAGCCCAACGGCACCCGTGTAGTGGATGCTTACAGTATCGACCTCAAGGACCGCGTACAATTCTCTATCGACGATGAGAAGGGTCCCAGTGCAACATGGGCACGATATATCTACGGCGTATGTCGCGAGATGATGGCTTTAGGCGTTCCTGTAGAAGGTTTCAACACAGCCTTTGCCGGCGATGTACCCCTTGGTGCAGGTATGAGTTCAAGTGCTGCACTCGAGAGCACATACGCTTTCGCTCTGAACGACCTCTTCGGCGACAACAAGATCGAGCGTATGGAGCTCGCCCGCGTCGGTCAGCGTACAGAACACAAGTACATCGGTGTAAACTGTGGTATTATGGACCAGGCTATCAGCTGTCTCGGCAAAGCAGGCAACCTCATGCGTATGGACTGCCGCAGCGGTGAAATTGAATACTTCCCCTGGCATCCAAAAGGCTATCAGCTTGTACTCGTCAACAGTTGCGTGAAGCACGAGCTGAAGGGTTCTCCCTACAACGAACGTCGTCTGCAATGTGAGCATGTGGCAGAAGTAATCAGCAAGAGACATCCTGATGTTAAGAGCCTGCGTGATGCTACGATGGAGATGCTCGACGAGGTGAAGGACGAAATCACTGGTGCAGAATACAAGCGCGCCCGCTACGTCATTGGAGAAGTTGTTCGAGTACTTGCCGTATGTGAGGCACTCGAGGCTGACGACTACGAGAAGGTCGGCCAGATGATGTACGACACCCACTATGGTCTGTCTCAGGAGTACGAAGTTAGCTGCGAAGAGCTCGACTATCTGAACGAGATTGCCAAGGAAGAAGGCGTTACCGGTTCTCGTATCATGGGTGGCGGCTTCGGCGGTTGCACCATCAACCTGGTTGCCAACGAACTGGCACCCAACTTCAAGAAAGTCGTTGTAGAGAAGTTCCAGGCTAAGTATGGCAAAAAGCCTGTCGTCATCGACGTTGTCATTGGCGATGGTGCTCGTAAACTGTGCTAATAAACAGGTTTAGGGAATAGGGATTAGAGAATAGGGGTTAGTTGTCTTACATTTCTGGACATTAGAATCAGGCCCTTATCTCTAATCCCTAATCCTCGTTTTTAATCCCTAATTCCTAATCTCTAATCCATATTCCTATTTAATATAATAACATGGCATTATTAGACTGGATTGTAATTGGCGTATTCTGCTGTGCGCTGATAGGCATAGTACTTTGGGTTGTTAGTCAGAAGAACGACAACTCAGCAGATTATTTCTTAGGTGGAAAGGATGCAACGTGGATTGCCATTGGTGCATCAATCTTTGCCTCAAATATTGGTTCTGAGCACCTCATAGGTCTTGCAGGTGCCGGCGCGTCGTCAGGTATGGCAATGGCCCACTGGGAAATTCAGGGCTGGATGATTCTGATTCTCGGTTGGGTCTTCGTTCCTTTCTACACTCGTTCTATGGTTTACACCATGCCAGAGTTCTTGGAACGTCGTTTCAATACACAGAGCCGCACTATCCTAAGCGTCATCTCACTGATATCCTATGTGCTGACAAAAGTAGCCGTTACGGTATATGCCGGAGGTCTTGTGTTCCAGCAAGTGTTCGGCATCGAAGAACTTTGGGGGATCGACTTCTTTTGGATTGCAGCCATCGGCCTTGTGCTCATAACTGCAATATACACCATCTTCGGAGGAATGAAGTCAGTTCTTTATACTTCTGTTCTCCAGACACCTATCCTGCTACTGGGTTCACTAATCATCCTTGTATTAGGCTTGAGGGCTTTAGGCAGTTGGGACCAGATGCTTGATTACTGTGACATGAAACCCAGCTACGAGGGTGCCACTGGTACCATGATTCATCTGATGCGTTCCAACAGCGACCCACAGTATCCCTGGTTGGGTGCCCTTATCGGTTCTGCTGTCATAGGATTCTGGTACTGGTGTACAGACCAGTATATCGTACAACGTGTATTGTCAGGTAAGAACGAGAGGGAGAGCCGTCGTGGTACCATCTTCGGAGCATATCTGAAATTGTTGCCTGTATTCTTGTTTTTGATTCCAGGCATGATTGCATTAGCACTGCATCAGAAAAGTCTGGGTGCAGGTGCAACATTCCTGCCCTTGCTTCCCGACGGAACGCCAAATGCCGATGCAGCCTTCCCTACCCTGGTAGCTAAGATTCTGCCTGCCGGTGTGAAGGGTCTTGTCGTATGTGGTATCCTTGCAGCCCTCATGTCATCATTAGCTTCGCTATTCAATAGCTCAGCAATGCTGTTCACCATCGACTTCTGGAAGCGTCTGAAGCCCCAGACATCAGAGAAGAGTCTCGTTCGCATCGGTCAGACAGCCACTGTGGTTATTGTGATTCTCGGTATCCTTTGGATTCCTATCATGCGTTCAGTAGGTAACGTGCTCTACAACTACCTGCAGGACGTTCAGTCAGTACTCGCTCCTGGTATAGCATCAGCCTTCCTGTTAGGTATTACATGGAAACGTGCATCTGCCAAGGGTGGTATGTGGGGATTGCTCTCAGGTATCATCATTGGTATGACCCGTCTGGGTGCCAAGGTTTATTACAGCAACGTCACCGATGCTGCTGACAGTTGGTTCAAGGCCATTTTCTACGATTTCAACTGGCTGTTCTTCTGCGGAGCTATGTTGGTTGTTTGCTGTCTGGTTGTCATTCTGGTATCACTAGTTACCGAAGCTCCCGACGAGAATAAAATCCAGGGGCTGGTATTCG